>Ga0247837_1003529_pt1 | contig 27025 bp, 19 predicted proteins | sample LaCtaG_2_FD_187115 | JGI IMG/M metagenome (GOLD analysis project Ga0247837, IMG submission 187115) | Freshwater microbial communities from meromictic Lake La Cruz, Castile-La Mancha, Spain - LaCruzMarch2015_14.5m | ecosystem: Environmental > Aquatic > Freshwater > Lake | place: Spain: Castile-La...
CTTCTATAATTCCGACACTTCTAAAACCGTTTGATAAGCTTAAATCATTTTAATTAAAAAACGACATTTTGAGTCCTAAGTACCTATAAGTGCTGCAGAAGTGTTGTGTGAATAGTGAAAATCCCATTTTTTCCTAGTCTTTGCATAAATCCAGATATAGTTTTCCCTGATTTCAGTGAAAAAGGAAGAAAATCCACTGCTAAAAGCCTCTTTATTCCTCTTCAATACGACTTTATTCGTTCCCTTTTATAGGCTTTAGCTGCTTTCCTGCCTTCCGTTAGTCACCTAGTATCCCGCAATACTGCTGGAATCGGCTTCTGAGTAGTAAGTCCTGCGTGTTTCTGCCCATCTTTCATTGTACCTTATGGGCTGCGCCTGTCCCACAGATAACAAGCCAGTCACTGACTCTACCGGAGAGGACCAAGTGGCCGTCTACGAGTCCTGTCTGCCCTTCGCCAAGCAGCCCGCCACCAAAACCGCCACCGAGGCCCTAGTCTTCGCCAGCGCTGGCTACCTCACAGGCAAGCAGCTCAAAGACCTGCTCAGGTCTCTGGGCATGCAGGTTGAGGGGCTGGAGGACGAGAGCAGTCCCAAGACCCGGCTGTTGCAGATGTTTAAGGAGGGGAAGAAGTACAATGCGAGGAAAATCACGCTGTTGGGGGTGTTGCTGGGGTCGGGCACGCTGGTCAGGAAGGCGGAAATACTGTTCAATTTGTATAGGAATGAGGAGGAGAGGGAGATAGCTGCGGGGCAGGTGCAGAGGATGGTGCAGCACTGCTGCGAAGTGGCGCTGTACACCCTTCCCCACTATGCTCAGATGGAACTTGAAGCCGTGGAAGAAGCCAAATCCCTGCCTAAGCTGCTCAAATATGTACAGAAACTGTCTAATTCGCTGCCTACCACAGTGGAAACGCTCTCCGCAGCTCTTTTAGGCAGTTCTGAGCAACTTTCCGAGGTCGTGTTCAAGCACAAAGTCGCGAGTACAGAGGCTCGGTTCCTCTGCTCCACGGTCGACTTGCGGAGTTTCGCCAGCAATTTGAAGCCGATAAATAGACCCGCGCGAGCCAGAAGTCCTGAAGAAGACCCAGAAGAGATGAAGAAAGAGGCCAGCGACCAAGTCCGCGAGCTGCTGACCAGTCCTGAAGGGAAGAAAGTGATGCGAATCCGCTACAAACTGAAGCGAAGCTCTTCCAGTCCAATGCGGCCTTCGAACCCTGAAGACCATATAAGCGGTAATTAGGACTATTTCCGCAGAGGAAGGGTAGTTAGGGGCTGTTGACTGAGATAGGTCGAGTTCACTATTGGGATAAGTAATAGGGAAATCTGTGCTTCTCCTCGAGTTATAGGGTGAATAAGGGTATTTAGCAAACTCAGTATTATGATACAGTAAAAAAGGACCACAAATAGACTAAAAATTGCAGTATATATAGCCGTCACATAGACTTCTAGGCCTTCCCTGTCCAGAACAACATCACGAGAACTCCCAGAAGCTAAGTTAATAGGGCCAGCCTTGGCCAATGCAGTGGATAGGTGGTAAAGAAGCTGCAGAAGCCGAGCAAAGCCAGAGCTATCGACAACAATAGGGCAGGCAATAGAGCGGCTTTCTACTGGGCTGTGGGTTCCCCTGCCTGCTCGGCCTTTAGATCGATGATCCAGTGGTTTGGATGCGCCAGCATATATAGCTGATCTTCAACTACGACAATTCGCTTGGAGTAGCACCTCCAGTACCAATCTGCCCCCAGCGAAGGAATTACGATATCAAAAACAGCATGCAAGCCTGTATGTAAATGAAGACAGAGGTACCCTTCTTTGGTCAAAATTACCAATCTGTCTCTCCACAGATAAGCACTATCTCTGATATTGTATTCTCGTAGTTGTGGGTAGCAATCTTGAGAGTGTCCTGTGTCCAGGTCGAATGCTTCTATGGGGTGTAGGGGGTTTCCACCGATTAAATAGGCATTTCGGTAGTACTTTACAGCTGCAAAATGACTTCTTCCATACAGAAAAGACCCTCTAATAACTGTCCATAGGTCCTTTCTAGGGTCGTAGACTTGAATACAGCGGCGAGGAGTGGACTTAGTAGCTCCGCCAAATAGGTACATATAGTCATTATTGTCCTCATAGAGTGCTGCAGGGCTGCAGAGGTGGGAAATGGGGAAGGGAGCTAGGGGGGTTTCTCTGCCTTGGAGAGTGAGCCGAAAAGTCCAATTCTCTGTTTAGGCATTACTTTCAGGGCCAAAGATGTACACCGCCCCTTTGCACACCAGTAGCTGTGGTCGCTTCTTCACCTCAATAGCCAAAGGTACTCGTTCACATTTCTCTGCTTCAATGTGATATATAAAAAGAGTGTTCTTTTTGATTTCTATAACTCGAAAGGAATTGAAGTATTCACAAATTTCTCTGAGTACAGAGTGAGGAATTCGCTTCAGCGCTTTATTCTGACTCGAAATCCATATGAGCCCTACCCCACTTTGAGTCTTTTTGCGGCCTCTCCCTCTGCCATACACCAATTTCATTTTATTATAAGCAATGGTGAGCAACTAAATTTGGTCTTTGAGAACTGTTGAAAAGGACGGCTGGCGATGTTACAATAGCAATAGGCAGGGAAGGTTTCTTTAGCTCAATTTAATCCTGTTATAAGTCTGAATGTTAACTTCGGGATATTATTTCTTTCCTTTAAGTTGCTCAATACTCGTATCGCCTTTTTCCTCGATTGCTAGCTTTGTATCACCTGCAAAAAAAGACAAGATATCCCTCTTTTTCACATTGGTTCTATTAGCGCGTTATGCATAAACTCTATGGAGAAAGATCAGCAGCGCCAAGGCTCAAGCCAAGGACAGAAGACCTGGCGCCTTCCACGCAGCTGGTCGCTGGCAATAGCGATCACCTACTTTTGCCTTCTGCTGGTGATGATAGTCACAGCCTGGTTGGAAGCCGAGAGACTTAGGACCCTGTCGTTCTGGGTCCTGGTTCTAGGTCTCTTCTGGGCTGGCAAGCTGCTGAGGCAAGCGCTAGAAGAGAGGGTGGCGGCTATCCATACGCCAAGACGCTCTACGGACAACCTTCCCATTTACCAGCACCTACAGGCCGAGACTACGCCTTCGCACTATGGAAGCCCCCTCCCAGCCCTATGACTACTTGGAGACTGAACAAGGCCCACTCTCCCCACTTCTTAGCTAGACTTGCTATCTGTACAGCCTATGGCAAAAGACATTTAGGTGATACAGAGACTACAGAGGGAAATCCACAGCAGAGCCCTTCCCCTGCCTGCTTTCTCCATACTCCCTGTTCGGCCTGCTCCACATCCGTGCAGCCAGTGCGCTGCTCCTTTGTATGAGCAAAAAAGCTGCAGCCAGGGAAGCAGGCCGCAGAGATATATTGAGAGTCGGTTTCTGTCCATTGCAGTGGCCTTCTTGTGACCTTTTCAGCAGCAAAGACCGCAGAAAAGCCCAATTTTCCCATACTGAGTCCCCTTCCTTACAGCCCAACTCAGCAGCCAGTGCCTGCACTTCCGTATTCAGCTGTTTCCACTGCTCAGCCCCCTCCCCAAAGCTCTTATTCTCCTCTTCCCCCTTATAACTCCCAGAAACTCGCATAGAAAGCGCCTTTCTACTGCGAAATAAGCGAGTTTTCTCCCTGAGCACCTCAACTCGGACCTGGTCTTCATACACTGTGCAGAGTTCTTGCAGACTTTTCACCTTTTCTCGGAGTCGGAAGACCTCGTCGGTCAGTAGGCTTTCGCGGGTGTGTTGGAGTTGGTCGGAAACTGCCATTTCTGCGGTTTTTTCGCGCAAAAAAGCGGTTTCGGCGGTTTGGAGGTGGATTTGTGCGTTCATTTGCAGAGTTTTTTGCAATTGATTTGAAAATTCCTGCTCAAATCGCTCTTTTTCCGCTTCAATAGCTGAAAGTTCCCTTAAGCGGTCCAATTCCGCCTTCAAATCGTCGTTTTCTCGACTTAATATTCTTTGTTTTGCCTCTAAATTCGCGTTTTCCTCCCTCAAATTTTGACTTTCCACGATTAAACGGCTCAACTCTCCATTGCTGAAGTCCTCTGTGAGGCGTAAAACAGCCTGCAGCCTCGCATTTTCTTCCTTTAGTCGCAGTTCTTCCAAGCCTTTAGCCTCTAACTCCGTTTCCACCTCCATCAAGTCAGCCAAAACGTTGCTCAAACTCACTTTCAGCCTAGCTTCAGTGGAGTTAAGGCGTTTCTCCAGGGTTTCGCAGGCTTCAGATAGGGAAATAAGTCTGTTTTCTTGGGCTTTGTGGGTGGTTTCCAGGTCTTCATTGCGGTCACACAGCAGTTTGACCTCTGCATTGAGTTGCTCCACGTCCTTCGTGAGGTCTGCAATGGTTTCTCGAGCCAGACTGAGTTCCTCTTCCATCCGGTGTCCCTCCTCTGTGCGTCTTAGCCGCTCAGCGATTTCAGACACTACAGGGCCAATAGCTTGGAAGGCGGCGCAGAGCTGGTCTGCTCGGCGCTCTTCCCGCTGCAGGGCTGAGGTCAGAGGCGGGCGTGAGTCGCTGGAGTCCTCGCTGTGGTCTCGAGTCAGCCGCAAATCCCGCTGGGAAGAGGGACGGATGCAGGCTCTCGCAGACAAACGTGGGTAGACCCTCTCCCTCCCTGCAAGTGTCCCATCCAAGCACAATGACAGGTTGCGCAGCTTCTCCCCACTCTTTTGCACGTTTTCCTCGAGTGAGTCGAGCAGCGCTGTGTCCGGACAGTCCGGCTCCGTCTCTATGGCTTTGGAGGGAGTGAGCGGGAGAGTGCTGCGGTCACGGGTGAGTTTGACGCGGACAGGTCGGAGACGAGGGCGGAGTTTGGTGCTCATATAGAGGGATTAGCATGGCGTATTCCAGGGCAGGGGAATTGATGGGAATGGAAGGAGGGAGCGGACTTAGTCTCGTTTGCAGGATTACAGGGCAGATTTGGACTAATCTAAGGGAAATCCGTCCTGTAATAAGGCCGAATTCGCAACTATACCGCTAAGAAAAACTTCAAAAGTGCCAATTTTCCCTATTTTTCGGCCCGGAAGTCGCACACTGGAGAGCCAAACACTATTATTCTCTCTGAATTAGACCTCTGCCGCTCTACGCAGGCGACACTCTCGCCAGCAGTCTTTTACACCTTCTACAATGGTGCAGGATTTCCTGGTACTTGAGCGCCGAGTCCTCCTCCACACAGCACTGTCCGAAGTCTCCCAGCAGGCATAGAGCTTTCCAGCTAGGTAAGAGTTACAAAGGCAGCCGAGGCATTTGCAGAGATACACTGGTGGACACGTCCACGAGACAGCGGGGACAGTAGGTGCGCACAGGCAGCGCTCCAAGAGCTGCAGGCGCTGGACTGTCGAATAGGTCGATTTCGAAGTGGTTGCTTTCTGTGTGATTCGTAGTCCCGCCGTATGGACTGGTGAAGGAGTTGTGCTTCTGAGCACTGGGCTGGGGCGTGCAGTACGCCTTTTCCCCCAGGTCCACCTCAATCACAGGCACTTCCGGGACTGGCTTGTCGTGACCTCCCAGGACTTTGAGGATGTGGGAGTAGGACTGCTCGACGCCAGGCTTGATAATGACGCTTCGCTGGCGGTGGTGGCCGAAATTGCTTTGGTCGCAGTTCTCCTTGTCTTCGAAGGAGTCTGGACTCTGCTGCGGCCAGTCACTGATGCCTGAGTCTTGCGACGTCAAGGAAAAGCTGAGAGAGCCCTGGTCCTTGATATCAGGCAGTCCCTGTGGGGAGTGCAGGAAGGAGGGCGAGGTGGAAGTCTCCCCTAGCGAGCCTTGGCCGCTCTGGTTGCGAGCGGAGCCGCTTGCTCTATGGGCCTTTTGCATATTCTAACGATTTGATTTGAACCCGCGCCTTGACGCAAGTGCGTCCCCTGTCTGCCATTCCATACAATGGCAGGCAGCGTGGACTCGCGATATAGTCGCTGGAGGTGCGTATTTGAGGAGGAAAGCAGGACGTTTAGAGCTGCTAATGGGCAAGAAGTGGAGGTAAATGCGGACTGCGGGGTCTATTATCAGGGAATTGGGTTGAAAATTGAGGATGTTGGGGGAGGCACGGAGGCGCTTATTACAGTTGAAAACAAAGCAAATGCCCAAGTAGTGCAGGTCGATATAGCCAGATTCCGGGCGAAACACACTCTAAACAGCCAATTCCAAGAAGGAATTCTCGTCTTTAGTCGACGTCTGTTCCCTACCTGCCTCCTCGAAGCCGACTTCCCCGACACTCTAGCCATCCAGTCCCTTTCCACCCGCTTCCCTGCTATCCGGAGAGTCAACGGAGCCGGCAACCAGGACTTCTGGACCGCTGTGGGCATTGCCTACCTCGAGCACATCTCCACTCCCTGGGTTCCACCCGCCGAACTAGTCTCCTTTTCAGAGCAATTGGAGCGGACTAGAGGGCTGGAAGTGGAGTTTGTCGACGCTATACATGAATTGAGGAGAGCGAAGAAGAAAGTGGGGGTGGAGTGGGTGGAGGACAGGGCCAATGATGTGAAGTTTCAGGGGCAGTTGGTGGCTTATTTGAAGACGCTCACTGTGGAGTACGCGAAAAATCACCCTAGTGACCCTGTCGTAGCGAAACTGCCATATGGCCCGGAAGGCCTGGAAACGCAGCTGTTTTATAGGAATTTGCTCGATTTAGACGCTATGTGTCTACTGAGCAAAACCCTCTCCATCCGTCTCGTGCTCTACAGCGCAGACACCCACTACCAGCGAACTCCTCTCAATAGCTCCAGCACCCGCCTTCCCTACATCTACCTGCTGCACCATTTCGAAGTGTACTCCATCCTCTACTCTCGAGCGAAGCTAGCAGCTCAGGGCTACGACCTGATCAGCAACCGGCGGACTGTAGCTGAGGAGAGTGAAATAGGGGTGACACAGGCGCTTTATAGAGACGGGAGTGGACTGGGGAGCAGGCAAAGGACCACTACTTGGACAAGCGCCTGCAAGGCAAGTCTGCAGAGACATATAGACTTCAACGCAGCAGTGCAAAGGGTGGTGTTGGCAGCAATACACACCGTCCAGAAGAGACAGTCCAGCACTTTATTCTTCAACGAAGCACTCTGTGCTGTCACCAGGGACGCCATTCCACTCTTTTCCCAGCGTATTGCCGCCTTCCAAGCCGCCCACCTACCCCCTTTATTAGGCTCTTCGCAGCTCCTAGCAGCCTCCAACTTCCCTGAAGCTGCCCTCAGTGTCCTCAATCTTTGCCCTTTATGTGAAAAACAGCCTGCTTTCTGGCGATTTGGATGCGGCCACTCTGCCTGCCGCGACTGCATCTCCACTCATTTGAATAGACTGTATCAAGGCCTGCCCTTCCTGCTGACTCCACGTGGGCAGCCTGTGGACCAGGTGAAGTGCATGCATGTGGACTGCTACCATGTGCTGAGTCAGGAGGAGTTGATAAGTGTCACTAGTAGGCAGGAGTTTGAGAGGCTTATGAGGGAGGCGGAGGAAGTCACGATGAAGCGGTATTGCAGGAATTGTGATAGTGAGCGCGAAAATGCAGCTTTTCTGTTCCAAGACTGCTGCAGTCTCTGCGACATCTGCGTAGTCGGGCGCATCCTCCTCCACCACAGCACCTGTCTCTGCGAAAAGCCCATCCCCGCAAGCATCCAGCAGGCTTTAGCAGAGAAAAAGAGCCAATGCGCCCAATGTGGAGAGGCCAAAAGCCTGCTCGACCACTTCACTCACTCCATTTGCAGGAACCACGGACAGCTGTGTCGGGACTGTCTCTGCAAGTCTGTCGAAGCGGGCAGGTGCTCCGTATGCCACCGAGTCTTCACAGACATGGAAAAGCGGGAACTGCAGGTGTACTTCGAGAAGATCTGCGACTTAGGCTGTGGACGGCTGATCGCCAAGTCGCAGGCAGTGAAGCTGACCTGTCGCTGCTACTACTGTCTGGACTGTGCAAAGGAGCAAGCCAAGCGAATGCTGAAGTCGCAGATCTGTGTACGCTGTGACAAGCCCACTCTATCCCCCGAAGTCCTGTCGATGTTCGCACTGGACTTCCAAGTGCAGGAATTCGCTATACAGACGAGCATCCGAGACGCTAATCGGAAGGCTACGGACTGTCCTCTATGTCTGAACCGCATAGGACTCCGGTATGAGTTTCCCTTGGGCTGTGGCCATCTTTTCCATAGAGTTTGCTTCCAGGAGTACCTCACTAACTATGCGGACCAGGTGATAAGGGGTCCGGTGCAGTGTCCGATGAGAGGGTGTGGGTGGGAAATTGAAGGGAATGTGCTAAATGAGATGATGAGTGATGGGAGCTTTCATAAGTATTCGCAGGCGTTGGCGGAGATGGCTTTTCCGATTAGAACGTGTTTAAAATGCGGAGCCAAGTTCGAATTCCAGGAAGTCCCCGGGAGCAGCCGCATCCTTTGCCCAGACTGCCACATCTCCTTCTGTTCAGTCTGCGGGGACTCCTGGGTCCCCGGCCACGACCCGAAGCTCTGCCGATTCACCGAAATCCAGCACCAAATCCGCGCTCTAGAGACGCAAAAGGGACCAAGTCACAGAGTGGCCCAGTGTCCCGGCTGCCAGACCCCTTATCAGAAGGACGAAAAGTGCCAGCGAGTGGTGTGTGTGCACCCTGAGTGCCGCTTGGAGTGGTGCTTCGAGTGCTCAGCGCCTCAAAAGCCGATTCTCGCACATCACAACCAGTGGCATCGGCCCAGTTGCCGCTTCTACGTGCTAGTAAAGGGGCTGAAAAAAGAGCAGTTTTCCTCGAAGTGTCCGAGTTGCAAGGCGCTGGGAAGACGCTGCGACCCGCCCAGCGACCTCAAAGTGCCCAGACGCTTTTCCCTCAGCGAGTACTAATAGTCCCAATGGTGCCAGACCTCTATATCGGCAAAGTCCAGTCTGAGGACGACCTGGAAGTCTCGGAAACCGTCTTTTCCTCACTCGAAAGCCCTCGAGCCAGTGAGTACCTCTACGATCTTTTCATCAATGTAGGGCCTACACAGGAAGAACGCACTGTGCGTCTCCGGGCTTTACCCGAGTTTCGCGGATTCCAGCGACTTCTCTACCCTGACGACCCCTGGAAGCAGCTATGGGACGCAGTGATTCTGCTGTAAGAGCGATGTAGCCTGTTGGCGTACACTGTGACAGTGACTCCCTACAGACTGGCATTTGTGGAGGAAGACGACCAGTCCTGGACTGGAGTGGAACTGGGGGTGGACTTGCTGTTTGCAGTGGATATAGTGGCGAACTTCCTGAGTCCGTACTACGACGCGGCGGACTGTTTGGTGGTGAAGCAGCGGCTTATCGCTCGGAACTACCTCACTACCTGGTTCCTGGTGGACGCAGTGAGCTGTTTTCCCTTCCAGTTGCTGACTTCCCAGTCACTCACTTCCCTTCTCAGTCGCTTTCCCCGGCTGTACCGTCTGTTGAAGGTTTCCAAGTAATGTCTATTCAGAGTCGCTCGAATGCTGAAGTTCTGGAAGTCGCAGGGACAGCTGCAGACCCTGTTTGTGTGCTGCTCGCGACTGAGTGTGGGTTTGGAGCGGATTTGCTATTTACTCGCTTTGTCCTTCATTGTGATACATGTGGTTGCCTGCTTGTGGGTATTTGTGGACAAGTACGACTACCCGAGTGTGGACTCGTGGATTGTGGACTATGGGCAGGTGGATAGTGCGAATTTCGATATATATGTGTCGGCCTGCTATTGGGCGATTACGACGCTGGCGACTGTGGGCTATGGGGACATTGTCCCTGGCAACACTCTCGACCGAGTCTTCAACAGCATAGTAATGCTGCTAGGAGTCGTATTTTACTCCTACATTATCGGTACAGTGACAGGCGTATTGGGTGATTTAGACCGGCGCCAGGGTAAACTAGCTGCCCGGCTGAGCTCTTTGCAGGACATTTCCACCCAGTTTCAAGTTAGCAAGAAGTTCTTCATGCAGCTGAAAGCAGCACTGGAGCAGGACCAATACCGCGCTCGCAAGGACCGGCAAGACGTGCTGAGCAACCTGCCCAGGAAGCTCGCCGCCAGACTCACCTTCGTAATGCACCGAAAACTCCTTCTCAACAACCGCTTTTTCCACAAAACCTCACTCAAATTCATGCAAGCCATTTTGCCGCTTTTGCGGCCTTTGAAGACCAGAGGGGGTGAAATAGTATATAAAGCGCAGGAAGTGACGGACGAAAGTAAGCCCTAGACAGTGTACTTCGTAGGGAAAGGCAGACTGGCGTACTTCGTGGACGAGCTGCACGTGCACATCGTCTACGAGCGAATCGAGGATAAGGACTACTTCGGAGAAGTCGAGTTCTTCTTCGCAGACCAGAGGGAAAACAGCGTCAAATCAGCCACTATTAGCGAGCTGTTGGCATTAAGTCGCGAAGACCTTTTCAACAAGATCTTCCCGGAGTTTCCCAATTTGAAGCTGGAAATGATAATTGAAGCTGCTGCGACCCGGGAGCGGCTGAAAAGGCTGAGGGAAGAGGTGTGGAGCAGGCGCAGAGAGCAGTATAGACGAGCGAAAGGCATGAGTATTACTCTCAGTCACAATGAAATTGGGAGATTGGTGGAGTTGCAGCCCAGTTTGAGGACGGAACTGGTCTTTGAGCAGGAGGCGGAGGTGGAGAAAGTGAGAAGTCCGGTGTATTTGACAGTCCCGAACTCGCCAAAGCCTTATGAAACTTCCCCGAAGTCGGCTTTATCTGATTCAGGGCCTGAAATCAGCTCAAGTCCGAAATCGACCCTATTTCCCACTCCAATATCAAAGAATCCGAGCGAATTTCCCCCTCCTGAGCCGCTTTCGAAGTCCCTAAAGTGCTCCCAGTTCACCTTAGAACTCCCCGCCCAGTCAGACACCCGCAGACGAAGCAGACGCAGCATCACGAGTCCTTCTCCAGGCCTGCCCGCTGCTCCCTTAGACCCTGTGAAGTCTCGCATAGCGGAGCTGAAGACCATCATGAACAGTCACACTTTGGCACTTGTGCAGGAAAACAAAGCCGATGCGACGGAAGAAATGATGCACAGCTACAAGAGAATAGTGGCGAGGATTACGAGGGTGGAGGAAATCGTGGGGAGACTGATGGCTGGAAAGAGAAGAGCGTCCTTGACAATAGAACCCCAAATATCCACTTTGCAGTAAACCCCACATTGCGGTATCTGAGCCGAGAACCAACCCAGGCCCTGTGCAGCTGAATTAGGGGTCCTCATACCTAAGCTGTTAGAATGGTCTGGTACTTCGCAGCATTCCGCTTGAGAATGTCCTCCAGCGGGCCCAGCATGCGTTTGAAGGAGTGGCGGTCCAGCTGCACACACTTGAGCTGCGTCTGCGCTATGATATTGGCGGCTCTCGGCTCATTCCTCAGCAAGGCCAACTCCCCGAAGTAGTCCCCGACTGCATACCTCTTCACTGTGGCTGGCGCCTGTCCTTGACTCAGTGTCTTGGTTGCTATCGCTGCTCCTTCCTCAATGATGTAAAACACGTCTCCCCACTCCCCTTCCCGAATCACGAACTCTTCAGGGGAAAAGACACAGGACTTGAAGCAGTCTGCGAGCTGAGAGCGCTCGTAGGGGTCCATGTTTTCCAGCAACTCCACTTTGCGCAGGAATTCTTCGTAGCGGTCTCTGCGGCGGATGGCAGAGTCTTTGACGATGTGGTTGAAGCACTGGCGGTCCAACACCCACAGGACACAGTTGGTGTCTGCGACAATGGAAGCAGCTCTAGGAGCGTTGTATAGCAAGGCCAACTCTCCGAAGGAGTCTCCAGGGTTGTAGTTCTTCAGGAACTTCTGCTCTCCGCCTATCTTTTTAGAGCAACTCAGCACTCCGGAGTCCACTACAAAGAGCTCATTGCCGTCTGCGCCCTGGGCTATCACCTCGGTGCCCTGAGTCACTATCCGCTCTTCCATGGCTTGCACCACGATGTCGCTTTCGGTCTGGTCCAGACTGGCGAACATAAAGGACTGGCTCAGGCGGTCCATTATGTGGGCTTTTTGCTTGGCTGTTTTGGGGATCACGCGAGGGACGAAGTCTTCTTTGCGGTTCCATTGGCCGAAGGCTTCTGAAGACACGGCATTCCTCTGTTTCGATGGCCTACGGATAACCTGCGTCTCAGGCATGGCGTCCTCCTCCTCCTCCTCTTCCGACCCTTCACTCGCAGAGCCAATGTTCCTCTTCTGCTTCAGCCGGGCCACTTCCTGCCGCAGCCGCAGCAGTTCCTCCTTCTCTGCAGTGTCTTCAGGGATCGCAAACTTGCGCTTAAGGTGACTAATCATAAAGCCGACCGCGTCCTCAGGCTCCGCATGCAGCATTTCAGCGACCATCGGCTCTAGGATGGGGTTCAAACGCTTGAGCGTCTTGGAGTATTTCTCTGAGTCAGTCATTTTAGCGGTCCCTATTAGCTAGACACAGTGCGTTACAGTCTAAGTACTGATTTAGGTCACATTTGCTCGAATAGACTTATCGAAGCCAGCTTCCTAGTCAGACTATTTAGTCGAAACAGAGGCTGTTTGGACAGCCACAAGCACTTAGGGGTGAAGTTCGTAATGGTGGAGTTAGGCCACCACTTGCACTCCTCATACAGCCACGCGACCCTCAGGTCCTGGCACTCCAGTCTGTCTCTGAAGGACTCCGCCCTCATTTACCCTCTTTTCGTCACTGCCACGTCCGGGGAAAAAACTGAAATCGCCTCTATGCCGGGCAATTATCGATACGGATTTGACGTATTAGTGGAGGAAATGCGACCTTTAGTGGAACGGGCAGGGCCTCGACTGAAGGCAGTGATCCTCTTCGGCATCATGGCCAAAGACGCAAAGACCGAAGACGCCTCCAGCTGCCTGCACAGCCCAGTGCTACAAGCACTACCCCTGCTGAAAGCAGCCTTTCAGGACAAACTGCTGCTAGTGGTGGATGTTTGTCTGTGCGCATACACTTCTCACGGCCACTGTGGCCTCTTACACTCAGATGGAAGCATCAACTTGGTGCCGTCGAATGAGCGGTTGGCGGAGTTCTCTGTGGCTTTGGCGCAGGCGGGTGCGGATGTGATTGCACCCTCTGATATGATGGATGGACGCATTGCGTATATTCGGGAAGCACTGCTGAAGGCGGGTTTGCGCAGAGCGATTATGAGTTACTCCAGTAAGTTCCAGTCCTGTTTCTATGGGCCGTTTCGGGATGCGGCTGATAGTGCGCCTTCCTTCGGCGACAGAGCGGCCTATCAACTCCCCCCTGCAGCCCGCGACTTGGCTATCAGAGCCGCTCAGCGAGATATCGCCCAAGGAGCCGACTTCGTAATGGTAAAGCCTTCACTTGCCTACATGGACCTAATTCGAGACCTGAAGAACACTGTGAATGTGCCAATTGCCTGCTACCAAGTCTCAGGTGAGTACGCTATGCTGTACCATGCAGCGAAGGCAGGAGCGTTTGACCTGCGCAGGGCAGTGCTGGAGACTATGACTGGGTACATGCGGGCTGGGGCAGACATTATCATTACCTACTTCACTCCTGTGATACTGGATTGGCTTGCAGACCCGAATAGCTAAGGCAACTAGTTTAGACTCCAGTGTGCACTGTAGCAGTCTATTACCATTCTGAGTGATGGGCTGATTGTAGGTGTGAAGTGACTGGCTGCCCAATTCGCGTATTGAGCGGCTCTTAGCTCGCAATTCTGCCTGTCTCTGGGGTATTGGCCGGTAGTTGTGAAAAATAGAATGGACGACACGAAGGCTAGCAGTGAACTGCAGGCCACCGAGTCAGATATGCGCGGAGAGCGTCCCAGACCCCAGTCCCCACTTGCTTCCGAGGACGACTTCGGCTACTGCGAAAGTCTATTTCGCCTCTCCCACCGCCAATCCAGTGACTCCAGCACTTCCGAGGCCAGCCAAGCCAAGCAACTGCGACTATACCGGTTCCTGGAGCGACAGAGACTGGAGTTCCTGTTTGATACACTGTTAGATGCAGGGTATGACGACTTGGACCAAATCATCTTTCAAATGAGGAGTTCACTACCGCTGGATGCAGCTACTTTGCAGGCTATTGGAGTGAAGAAATATAGCCACAGGCTTTCGCTCCTGACGGCTTTGGAAGAGGCTTCAGGGGTGAAGAGGGCCGCTGCAGGGTCTGTTTTATGCTGCGGGCCGAACACTAGGAGCAGCGACATAGCGAGTACGCGGCAATGGCTGGTGGAAATGGGACTGGGGCAGCTGTACCCTCTGTTTGCGGAAGCAGGCTTTGCGGACCTAGAGGTGCTCCGGCAGGCCCGCAACTCCGCTTACCCTATCTCAGACGAAGTGCTGAAGAGGAGAGTGGGCATTGCTAGTCCTCACGACCGGGAGCTGATACTGCAGCGACTGGCTCAAGGCGCCCTGTGTCCCAACGCCACCGAGACACATATTCTGGATAGAGAAAGCAAGGTCTCGGCCTGCGCTTGTACGCTAATGTAGCATTCACGCACTTTAGAATGGCTGACTTCTTAGGGAAGTCCAGCCTTGAGACTCGGCTACACCTGCAGGGTAGAGTCTTACTTGCAGCTTTGAAGCAATTTAAGCCACTTATTGCCTATTTAAGACATATTAGGCGACTGAAAGGACGGCGAATCCGGCCCCTTCTCGAACCCATCCTCACTCATCGAGTTTCCTGGCACTCTGCAGACTCCCTCCCCTCCATCCACATAGTCCAACGGCTGTGGCGCCACCTCCTCCACCTCCCTGCTCTTCCTCAACACCAAGTAAGCCAAGGCCGCCAGCACCACTGCCTCAAAGCACACCAACACCAGTCCCAGCCTCCCCCTTCCCTGCACAGAAACCCCCGCAGAGTCTATGAAGAAGAAGGTGGCTAGGGCCACTAGGAGGGCGGCTCCTTGACTGAGTACTGCCATGTTCCTGTGGAGAGACATTTGGTAGGAGGGGTAGATGGGGATGTAGAGGGTGAGGACGCAGATGAGGACTTGGAGCTTGGCTTCGAGGCTGTTTGTGCTGCTCAGGACTAGGATGAGTGCGGATTTCGCTGCGAACTGCCCGAAGTCCCAGTAGAACTGTCTCGCAAGGCCACTGCCATCCACGATTTTGTGGATTTGATAGAACAGATAGGCTGGCACAGCGAGGAAATAGACAATTGTAGCAGGAACAAAGAGTGCTAGCAGCATAGTGGCATGAGTTCCAGTCCAGCACTGCTCTCCCATGTCTTCATACAGCCAGTAGGAAGCGTTTTCCATGCGTTTGCAGCGCAGTAAGGCTGAAATGGACTTCGTCAGGTAGGGAAAAAGCAGGAAAATGAAGAGAATTGCCGAAATTCGTAGGTCAGAAATGGAAATTTGTCTCTTTTTGAGTAGATGTAATGTGAGAAAAACAGCAGAAGCCACCGTAAATGTGAATATCGGAAGCATACTAGCCACTATTGCTCGTAAATACACCCAGGAAAAGTCTCCTAGGAAGCAGCGGCCTGGAAGCACTGACAGTCCCAAGGACAAAAAAGCCTCATTTCCAGCGAAAAAAAGCGCCAGTTCGGACTTCCACCCCACTGCTATGCAGGAAATACACAGCACCCAGTGGCAGTGGCCAATCGCTATCCTGGCCGACAGCAGTCTCACACTGTCTCGATGGGAAGTCGCCAGTGCAGTCAGCCACATCCCTCCACTGCCACAAATCAGCACTGCCAGTAGCACAATTAGTCCAGTGCCCCAGGCAGGGAAGCACTCGTAGCAGAAACTGAAGCCGAAGGAAAAGAAGCGCTCCCTGCACTGCATGCACAGACGGCCTGTTTGGCCTTCGAAGCACTGGCCGAGCTCTTCGCCGAGACACAGACTTTCCTCGGGACACTTTTCGACTAGGTCGGTGGTGGGGGAGTTGCGCCAGTGGCCGTTGCTGGCCAGCAGGTTCGCTCCGCCCGGGCAAACTGCATCGGAAACGCACTGCTTGCAGTCGAAGTCGCTGGTGTTGAAGGAGTAACTGCCGGGTGGACACTCATAGCAACTATCCTTTTTGTCGATTTCGCCCGGAATACACAGGCGAATAGTAACTGAAAAGTGCATTGTAGTAGCAGGAAAAGCGGATATTTCGAAAGTGAGGTTGGAGGCAGGCGCTTTCACCAGCAAAGAATCGAACAGAGCGGAGCCTTGTCGGGCCGTCACTGCAGTGCTGCCGTAAAGAGCAGCAGGGCAGTCAGGCGAAATGCGCAGAGTCACAACCGTAGAGTTGTCCGTAGTGACCAGCTGGCCTGAGGAGTCATAGAGTAGCACATACAGAGGGGGGAGCAGACGGCCTGGGGGCGTGACCAGAGGACCTTGGGATGTGTTTAGCTGGAGGTACTGCACTTCTGAGGCTTGGAAAGACCCGTAGTCCGCCCAATTGGCCACATCGGTAGTGTTGGCAAGGAGAGGGGAAGTGCCCTTCCAAGCGATAGCGCCGCCTTCTACTGCGGAGTTGCTGATGAAGTCCACATTACTGATATTTGCCCTGCACAACAGGGTGTTAGGGCAATTGTAGGCTATCGCTCCGCCTCGTCCAGCCCTATTTCCTGTGAAATTCGTCCTAAGCACCTCCAAATTAGCATATAAAACCTCAATGGCTCCTCCTTCAACCAGTGCAGTACACCCCTCAAAGGCAGAATCGAGGATTTGCACATAGGACCGGTTTAGACCTTTGAAAGCCACAGCTCCGCCTGAGACTGAGGAAAGATTGAGGAAAACTGAGCTGGAAATGCTCAGTTTGGGGCAATTTGCACAGTTAAGAAAGCTATTTGTGCCGTTTTGGAGCTCTGAACTCACTTGCGAATCGCTAAAATGGACATTTGTATGCTCCGCGGCTAGGAAAAGTCCAGTGAAATTGCCTATAACCGTCCTATTTACATGCATATCACACTGCGAGAGGGATAAAAATGTGCTGTTTTTCGCAATAACCAGGTCGTGGAAAGTGGCAAAACTGAGGAAAACGGTCGTATTTGCCTCTGCTAAGAGGAAATAACTCCCCGCGGAGCCGCTAAAGCCAGCCACGACTGAGTTTTGCAGGTAGAAAGCGGACTTCGTCAGGTAAAATAGTGCCGAGTCGGGGTAAATTTGCTGCAAAGTGGTGCTATTGAGCGTGATTCTGGAGCCTTGTGAGTACCCAATTTGTCCCACGAAGTCCTCTACGCGGCTTTCACTGACTACTAAGTCGCAAGCTGAGTAGAGGGAAAAGAGCACTTTCGCTCGACTTGCCCGCACTTCCGCGCCTTCCACCCTCACTCTGGACTGGATACAGTCCACCCAGGAGTCCAGCAGTACTCCCACTAGTTTCTGTCCTCGAAGCAACACACTGCTTTTCCCGGTCCTCAGCACCTGCAGAGCCTCGTGCCCGGCACCTATGTGTAAGTCAAGGATTGTGAGACGGGAATTGGCCTGCACATCGAATAAAGGGACATTCGTAAGGACAGTTGTAAGCGTGACGTTGGAAATGAGGGCGGTGCAGCTTTGCATGCAGAGCAGCACTGCCCCGGAAAGGGCGGGGAAGGTGGTGTGGACTAGGGTGATGTCGCTGTTCACACTGAGGAGGATGGGAGTGGACTTGCTGGCGGGCAGTTCCGCTGTGAGGTCTGAGATGATGGCTCGTGAGTCTTGCGCGGCTACCAAAGTGACGGCCTTTTTCTGCATCAGCACTCCGGTATTGTTCACTCTTCGGATGGTTACTCCTGTGAAAGTGACATCACTCACAATAATGCCCAGCACAGCCGTCGACTCCACAGTGGAGTCACTAATGCTGATGTTGCTTATGAAGCCAAAGCAGCCGCCCACTATCATCAAGGCCGCCATTTCCGCCCTGCTATAGGTCACCTGCACATCCCGAATTAGCAGCAAACACCCTATATAAAACCCTCCAAAGCCGCCGTTTCCTCTGCAGTTCGTCACCCGAAGTCCTTCGATGTCCGCGTGCACATTCGCTAAAAATAGGGTTGGAGTCCGCAATCGCTCCTCGACTACCGTAGAATCTGTGATAGTCAGGTTCCTTAGCGTGACTGGCACAGGCGGACCTCCGTAATTCACTAGCACAATTGCACTGTAGTGCTGCACATGACGGATGAAGCAGTTCGTGGCTGAAAACACGCCTGAAAAGGACAGAGACAGGGCCACACTGTCACATTTGTCCACTGTGAGAGCCTCTAAAGTCGTAATTCCGCCTCTAGAGTCGAAGTAAAGGATGTTCAAATGGTTGTGGAAAGTGGTGTTTTTAATAGTAAAGGAAAGGCGACTTTGGTACATAATGAACACTGCAGTGCCCAGGTTACTATCGAAGGAGCAGGTGTGGAAGAGAATGGACACAGTGGTTAGGTAGGATGCCGCGTGCTCCATTACGAGGCCCACAGCCCCTCCAAAAGCTCCATAGTTCCCTTGGAAAGCGGAGCTGTGGACTGTTAGACTGGAAGAACGGGTCACGGGAGTGGAGATGAGCACTGAGAAGATCGTCCCAATGACGCTTGTATTGTTGCTAAATCTGCAATTGCGTATAGTAACAGTCCACCCTTGAGAACTCATCAGAATCAGAGTCTGTCGATTGCTGACAAAGTCGCAGTTTTCAGCTGTAAAAGTCCCATTGACGCTTATCAGAGTAGACATGAACTGACTGGCGTAGGACTGTGTGAGGACCATGGCTCCGTCCACTGTTATGAGTGGAGCGCCTCCCCATCCCAAAGCAGAGACCAAGCCGCAAGAGTCCAGCGTGAGAGTCATGTTGCTGGGTACGAGGAGGGAGGCTTGCAGGTCGAGGATGTTGAGTTGGCAGGAAAGCAGCAAGGAAAGGTGAGGACCGAAACTGCGGATTGGGTAGTGCTGGGGAGGGGAAGATTGGATGAGCACTGTCAGGTCTGGTTCTGATTTTGGCAAGGAAGATAATAAGTCAGGGTAGAAAGTTGAATTTGGGTCGGCCGGTGGAGGCGTTTTAAAGTCAACATAGATAGTGACTGGCGCTCCACAAGCAACACTAAGGGTCAATAGAACTAACGTAAGGCCCATCTTTCCTGTTTATAAGGCCGTTGCAGGCATGGAATCCAGGACCCTCTACCTCTACGACAAACCCTCTGACTCAGTGCTTCCCCAGCACACCGACCTAAACAACTTCTACCTCTCGCCCTTGCAGCATGAAGGCCTGTCCTACCTCACAGTCGAGCACTTCTACCAGTCGCACAAGTACCCGAAGGGCTCTGCTGACTTCGAGACTGTGCGAGTGGCTCCCACTCCCAACCAGGCCAAGCGCCTCACCCGCGTACAGCCCTATGATAAGGACTGGTGGGAAGGAGTGAAGGAAGGAGTCATGGTCCAGGCCCTGGCTTTGAAGTACGACCAGCACCCAAATCTGCTAGAAAGACTGCTGTGGACTTGGGACTGTGTCCTAGTGGAGGACAGCTTGCAGGACCCTTACTGGGGCGGGAGACTGCCAGGGGCGAAGAACAGACTGGGACAGGTACTGATGGAGGAAAGGGAAAGGAGGAGAAAGGGACTGGAGAGAGTGCCTGTGCCACCCTTGGCCTGGCTCACCCGGCCTGTCCACCCTCTATTCCCTCCCCCTGTGCCTACACGAGTGCAGGCCCTAGAGGCAGTCCTCACTCACCTGCCAGTTGCAGACTCCTTGGAAATGGCGCTCAGCCAACACCCTGTGTTTGCCTGTTTGAGTGCTGGTGCAGTGCAAGAACTGGTGACTTCAGAAGCCAGCTACCTCACCATTCCGCCCGGCCGCCAGCAAGACTCTATCTTCCCCCTGATATATGTGCTATCGGGGAGCGGAGAGATGGAAACGAGCACTCGATTCCCCATCTGTGCAGGAATGTGGATCAGCAGATCCAGCGCCGGCGTCTATTTCACCAGCGAATCCGAGCTGAAAGTAGCCGAAGTGAAAGTGGAAAAGGCAATTGCCTGTCTAGTCAAAGACACCAGCAGGGAGAAGCTGTGCTCCCAAGCAATCTGCAGCACTATGGGGCACTTCCAAGCCTTCCGCGCTCAGGTAGCTGCACTAGCAGCCGGGCAGCCCTGCAGTCCGATGGACCTAAAAGCCGCATTGGTCCAGTCCTGGCCTCAATTCCTCACTCCAGAAACAGCCCTCGAAAGCCTACTCTACCTGCCCATCACAGCCGCCACAGTCCAAACCTACATACTCAAGTTGAGTCCAGGGACGAATTCGCCTAGTTTTCACCAGCTTTCAACCAGGACAATGGAGGTAACTCTGTCGCCTGCGCATTTGGAGCAGTTCTGTTTCCACCTTTCCGTCTTCCTCGACCTGCGGAAGCGCCTGCACTCGGAAGCAGTGCCGGGCAGGATCGTGGAAGCCTTGCAGCAGCAGGCTGCAGAGCCTTTGGAACAGCTGACCCAGGCGGAAGGAGGGGAAGTACTGCTGAGGACAGACAGGGTGGAGAGGGTTGGGAAGCAGGCTTTCAGGGACTATGATATAAACTCGGCGGATGTGCTGCTTGGGGACTTGGAAAACATGAGAAGCGTGTTTTCCCCCTATTTGCAGCTAATCTCCAGCACAGCCCAAGTCTTCACCGCCTCCTGCCACTCCACAGGCCCCGCCAAGTCCCTGTTCTACTCTCTGCCTTTCTATCTCCTCGTCAACCCTGACCAAAGCCACAGAGCCCAGCTCTTCGACACTCACTTCGGCCTTTTCTCCCTACCAAATGCACTAATCCTCACACCCGCAGCCCAGCGACTCCTCGGACTACAGAGCTCCACACCAGCCACTCACCTAGTCTGCCTCAGTCAATCTGGAGGACTGGAAACTGCCCAGTTGATAGAGGAGCTAGGGACTGCGGTGCAGAGTGTGAGAGTGGTGGAGAAATGGCAATGCAGGGTGGGGGGGACTGAGGTGGGGAGGTACAGGAGTGAATTAGGCTGCATAGAGTGTGGGGAGGAGGGACTGTTGGCCTATGTGCAGAGGGAAGGAGGCTATTTGACGGACCCTTTGACTGCCAAATGTATGGAAATGCTGCCGAAAGACACCTTTATTAGTCGCATTAGCAGTGAGGTTTTCGCGACTCTCTGCGAAATTGCGCAAAACAAGCAGATAGAAGTGAAGGGGTGGGTGCCTCACTCCGAACAGGAAGAATTAGCTCTATTGGAGGGTTGGAAGGCCCGTCCAATCGCTGAAAAGGTCGTTTTCGTGCTATTTGGCTCGATTTCCGAGCAGCTTTCCGGCCTCTACGAAGCCGCTTTCAGCCATATCTCCAGTTCCCAGTCTATTTGCGAACTCTTGACAGCAGAGTCAGCCTTCGCCTATGCAATTCCCACCTCAGACCTAGCCCAGGCTGTAACGGACGCACAGACTCATAGCAGACGGCAATCTGACCATCGCATAGCCCTGTGGTCCCTTTCCCACCTACAATTCCTACTACATGCCCTTCCGCCTTCCTCCAAAGTCCTCATTTTCAGCGCTGTTCCAGTCCCTAGCGCCATTTACGCAGATTGCAAGGCTGATGTTTCCCACTATAGCACAGAGGAAAATGAGGACTCAGGGGTGGCTGTAGCTTTCCGCTACACTGCAGGACAGTGGCAGTCCCTGGACTCCGGCACTTCCCTCACTTCCGCTCTCGACCGTAGTTTAAGCTAGCATCTCTTTCGCGTAATAAATGGAGCGAATAAATCAATATGAACTGCTTGAGAAGATAGGCAGAGGGTCCTTCGGAGAGGTGTTCAAGGGCTTTGCGAAGGAGACTGGACAGATCGTGGCTATCAAGGTGGTGGACTTGACTGTGAGGAATAGACAGGACAGCACGGACTTGCTAGACGAACTGCACCAAGAAATCACAGTACTAAGAGAGTGCCACAACCCCCGCATCACCAACTTCTATGAAAGCTTCGTGCATGAGAACCAGCTGTACCTGGTGATGGAGTACGTGGCTGGCGGCTCGCTCAAGGACATTCTGCGAGTCAGGGGCAGTTTCCAAGAGCTATACATCGCTATCATCCTGCGTGAACTACTGCTCGCAGTGCAGTTCTTACACTCGCAAGGAAAACTACACAGGGACATCAAGGCTGCCAACGTACTGCTATCTCTGGAAGGAGAAGTAAAGCTAGCGGACTTTGGAGTGAGTGCGCAGATCACTCAGTCTGTCACAAAGCGACATTCCTTCGTAGGGACGCCGTATTGGATGGCTCCAGAAGTCATAACACAGTCTGAGTACGACCAAAAGGCGGACATCTGGTCCGTCGGCATCACCGCAATGGAACTGGCTAAAGGAGAGCCCCCACTGGCTCACTTGACCCCTATGAAAGTGCTGTTTCAGATCCAGTCCTCGCCTCCGCCGCAGTTGGAGTCTTCCTTCAGCCTGGCTTTCCAAGACTTCGTCCGTCTTTGTCTGCAGAAAGACCCCTCGCTGCGGCCTGATGCTGACTCGCTGTTGAGACACAAGTTCATCACCAGTGCAAAGAAGAAGTCCTTCCTCACAGACTTGCTGGACGCAGCGACAAGTCTCGGCCACTACCGGTCCTCCTCCACCATGCTGCCCATGAACACTGTGCTGAAGGTCGAGCCCGACACTTCCCACCGCCACTCCCGCAGCTCCGAAGAAGCCAACAAGTACAAAAGCTCCAGAACCCTTCGAGCCGCTGCTCTGCACCGCAAAATCAGCTCTATGGTCATCAGCAGTCGATCTGGAAGCAGCAGCAGTTCTCGCTCCAACTCCACTTCCAAAAGTGTGAAGGCGATTAGTGACGACCATGTGGCCCTGCAAGAGCTGGAGGATCAGTACAAGACCTCTCTGAAGGACTCGTTTCTGGGCTGTAAGCTCCACCCAGGTCTGGAAATGGCAGTGACTAGTGTGGAGACAGAGAAGGAGATGGAGCCTGCCCTGGAAGCGCTCGTCGTCGCTGTCGCGAAGATGGAAGTCAAGAGCAGAGGCCTGGCCCAAAGGATTTTCACCGAAACCACCAAGTTACTCCCTCAGAAATAATTGCCTAATAGCTCCGCCCTATCCTTAATATCGCCATATGAGTTCGCAACGGTCCGCAGACAAGCAGGACTTCCAAGTGTCCTTCCCAGAACTCGACAAGCCTGGAAGTGCGTACCGCTACGGCAGACGTATGTACGCAATTCACAAGAACATGAACTCGGTAGGGTGCTTGCTGGGCTTTGATGCTGCCACTGCTAGGCACCAGAGCAAGGTAGTGAGGAGACTGAGGGAGAAGGAAGGGTCGAGGTCGCAGTCTGCACTGGGTATGCAGGGGGAAGAGAGGAGGTATGAAGAGGTGATGAAGTTGAGAGCGCAGTTGAGGGAAAAGGAACAGGAATTGGTGTCAATGAGAAGGTCGATGGAAGCGTCTTCTGAGCAAGTGCGCTCGTTTTCTCCCTTCGTGAAGCATACGAAGGACGTCTCTCAACAGCTACTGCTAAACCGCTCCACTGAGCTGCCGCAGCCGATTCGCAGACCCACCCTCAAGCCTGTGCCTAGAAACACGCCTCCCTTCCCTGCTGTGCTCTTCCCCTCCAACGACCTCACAGCCGGTACTTCCGTCCACGAACTCGCCCGTCTTCCCTTCTTCGCCCAGCCCAAGTACACTCACAAGCATCCCAAACTGGACCTCTACAACCCCATCACAGGCCTCAAGCGTCTTCCCTCCAGAAGTCCTTACGCCTAAAGTTTAGTATTCTGTACCATTCGCTGCATCTGCACCTTGCTCAGGGCGTAGCGACGCAACCCAGCAGCCGTGCTTTCCGTGAAGACAGTAGTGTCGCCCAGACTGTCCACTTGAAGAGTGTCGCCAGACTCAGGCAGGGTGTCTAGAGCTGTAGGAGGGAGCAGGGGTGTGGGTGGGGGCTGAGTAGAGGCGGATTTGGCCTGTTTGCGGGACTGGGCAGGACGGGAGAGTGGGGAGCGGGTGTGCTTGGCAGGCTTCAGGACTAAGTCCACTGTATCTGGCTCTGCTGCGGAAATGTCAATACAAGTGGACGCCTTTACCTGCGGTTTAGCAGAGTCCACGTCAATGATTTCCTCTGAGTCTACCGATTTCCTGCTTTTCTGCCCTTTGCAAAGCTGACTTATCTCCTCTTCCCGGAAAAGCGTATAGGCCGCCAAGCCACTATGCGCCATACTATGACTCTGCAGGCAAAAGGGACAAAACTGCGAAAGCGCACATAAAGAACAGACAATACACACATAAAACAGCTCCTGTTGGCACACACTGCACAGTACACTCTGCAAACTCACAGTGGAAGTCTGCAGCGGTAGTTGGGAAGTCTGCACTTTCTCCCTGTACAGCCTGTCTTTCAGCTTGGAATAGAGGTATTTGGCGAGTTCTGGTGGTAAATTGCGCCCTTCCGCTGCTAGTAAACTCTTTGAAATGCTGTATATAGGCACTAAAGCTTGCTTTCCGCCTCTCAAATTGGCCTCATTTCCCTCAAATACTCTCTTTATAGTCCTGATTTCCCTGTCCAGCAGTCCCCAGATACAGCTAATTTCCCCTTCTACGCTCTTTTCCCAGTGCAGCAGTCCTGCCTGCAGCAGCACCAGGTCTCCAGGCAGTACTTCCCCTGTCATCAGAGGGCAGTTTTGGCTCATTAGGTAGTTTTCGTCCGGCCAAAGGTACTTTTCACTGGTCAAAAGGTCGATTTTCAGCTGAGATTGGAAGAGTTTGAGCAGTTTTTGAGCGGAGGAAGCGTCCACTGCCCATATTTCTATGCTGCCCGGCCCGTGGTTCAGTACCACCCTGGGGAAAGTCTCAATGCAGGCCCCTTTCCAGCTGCCCGCCGACCTAACGGCTAGCTGCGGCACTGAAAGGCCTGGTAGTGGGCACTTTGCATAGCGCAAAACATCTAATTCCGAGGCAAATAGCAACTGCGGGGGCAGCACTCTCCCCAGTTCCTCCATTTCCCCCTGCCAGTCCCCTATATTCACTCCAATTGCAGACTCCGCCTCTCCGTCAGTAGTAACTGTGCGGCCTGCTAGGAAGGCTTGCAGGGTTTGGGAGGCTAGAGAGCCCAGCAGGACCTGGTTGGGACTGCACTCGGGCTCTGAAGTCTGTTTCCATACTTGGCAGGGAGTGGTTCCGTGTGTGTTTGAGAGGGTTTCGAGGGTGAAAAGGTCGCTTTTGAGGGGCCAAAGGTCTGTGGTGAAGCCTCTGAGGATCACTATTTCGTGCTTTTTGAGATTCGCCCAGAAATCTGCGTCTATGGAGCCGGCTTCTGAGGGGTAAATTACCGGAACTCCCTGCAAACAGTCGAAATCCAGCCTCCGCAAGGGTACTTTGAGGCTGCTTCCCCTGCTATATCGCAATTCCAGCTCCTTGCCCTTCTCTATAGGCAGCAACAGGGTCTGATACTCTCTGCCAGCCGCCCATTTCAGCCACCACTCGAGCCAGTTCCTGCAGTAGAGGCTGTTCCCGGGCCTGGCGGTACAGTTCGCCTAGTCTGGATTGGTGCTGCTTTAGGTAGCTTTGGAAGGCGGCTGCGGATTGGAGGGCGGGGGAGGGGAGTTGGCGGGCTTGGGAGAGGGCGGAGAGGCGGTAGGACGCTGGGGTGGGACTCAGCATGGAATTATAAGGAAAATGTGTCTAAGGACTAAGTTGATTCTGGAGGCTTTCCCTTTGCCGCAGTCTCAAGAACTGCTCCGCGTCTCTCTGCATGTCCCCGAACACCTCCGAATTCTTATACATCGGAAAGAACTCGTACTCCAGCCTCTCCCTAGCGAACTGCACGAGCGGCTCCAGCGCCTCTCTCGCCTGCTCCACAGTGCTAGCTCCGTCCAGTCCTTCCTCCGCACTGTGTCTCAGTTCTTTGGTGAAGAGTCCAGACACTAAATACCTGCTCTGGATGTGTGTTGCTTTGGAGAGTAAGCGACGGGTTTCTAAGTCGGTGGTGTCTACGAGGAAAAATAAGTACTGGTCAGCTGTGGCTATGGCTGTGGCGGCTGAGGCGTCATCCTCGAGACTTGCTGAAATCCGCTTTAGATACCGTCGAAATGACAATAAGGCTTTGGCGTGGTTTAGAGTCAAGGTGAAGTTCTCCAGCATTTCCGGAGTGGGGAAGGTATCGGACTCTTTGCGGTAGGAGTGCAGGACTGGCATGACGTTGGAAGCAGTGATGACGAGGATGTCTCTCACACACTGGACCAGGTAAATACTCGATGTAATGCCGAAGCCGTAGAAGTTCAAAAGACACTGCATAAACGTAGCTGCAGCGATTATTTTCAACTCCACAGTTATGCTGAAAACATCGTCTCGGAAGCGGAAGTAGTACACAGCCAGTAGCATCATCTCGACTTCTACGAACTCCACGACTGTCCAGCACACGTACATCAAGCTAATTAGGGCTTACGCCAGGCTTGTATTGCTGTGGTGGTCAAACACGCCCTTATAGTAGAGAACACATAGCAAAGCGGGGAGGAAGAAGTAGGGAAGTAGGCCGAGGGAGAGGACTTTCAGGTACCAAGACAGTCGCAGGCGCTTTGCTTGGCGCCAGTACAGCGCCTCGTCCTTCAGAAAGTCGAAATAAGACACCTTGAGGTGGTATATTCGCAGGAGATAAGGGACGAAGAACATGTATTCGAAGAACAAAGTCAGGAAGAAAATTATCCACTCGAGCCTTTCTGAATCCTCTTGAAATCCGTCAACAGCCGTGCACGTCATTTCACCCAAGTTCCCGATACATGACAGGAGCACTAAGGGGAAGGAGCGGCTGCGAATGGCAAGACGGTGTCTGCGCAGCACTAGAAACAGCACCACAACAAAGCATAGCACAGCCCCCACAAGGTATACCACTCCTAAAGGAATTGCCAGGTTGTTGCTCTGTGAGACATTGTGCATGGTAATGGCAATTTCTACGAAGGCTTTTTCAGTCCTGTAGGAGAATTAGTCCGCGGGAAAGCTTAGAGGCAAACTACATAAGGAGACATAAGCGGTAGTCGTTGCCTTTTACTGTGCAGTCGTGCTTTTCGTGCTTTTCCTTCAGATGCTTCCCACAGCACATGCAGAAAAAGGTGTTTCCCTGACACACTTCTGACCTGCAGACCATGAACTTGCAGCCTTTGTTCCTTTCAATCACTGCTCTGCACACTGGACAGGCCCGCACAGTGGACTTGTCTTGCTCATCCAGCCACTTCTCCATGCTTGCCTCGTCATCC
>Ga0247837_1003532_pt1 | contig 27011 bp, 24 predicted proteins | sample LaCtaG_2_FD_187115 | JGI IMG/M metagenome (GOLD analysis project Ga0247837, IMG submission 187115) | Freshwater microbial communities from meromictic Lake La Cruz, Castile-La Mancha, Spain - LaCruzMarch2015_14.5m | ecosystem: Environmental > Aquatic > Freshwater > Lake | place: Spain: Castile-La...
AGGACAAAAACCAAATGACGCTTACCAACTTTTTTTTAATCAATCTCTTGCCAGTTAAAACAAAAATATTAACTTAGCTTTGTAACATCCCTGGTCTGGATTTGGGGAGTATTATACTAGACATTTCCCTTCGCAATCTTTAGTATCTAAATCTTTAGCACAGATTATACATTTTACATTTTCCATTTTTTTTAGTTTAGGATTATACGTGAAGTTATTAATTTATTTCTAACTCCTTATACTTTGGAAATAGTTTTTTTTTTACTTATGTAGAGAAAAGATACTATTTTGACAAATAACAACTAGTTAATAATTTTCAATGGTATTGGTAAATTAGGATATTTTAATTTTTCAATAGGAAACTATTAATCGTAAATCTTAACTTTAACACATGAACAAATTATTTTCAATATTTTTAGTCCTTACTTCTTTTTTTTTGCGTGCTCAAGGTCCTTTCAATAATGACCTTAGTCAATATGCTTGTTTTGATATTGCGCAAGGAATTATTATCAATAATCAGTTTGATAAATATACCTCTCTTGAGATCATTCGTGCTAACTCAAGTTTTGTTACCATAAACACCACAACATTAGACAAATATGCCACTCTCGAATTAGTACGAGCTGGAGGTAAAGTAATTGTTAATTTATTAATAGAAACTGACTTACTTAAATGATTCCTTTCGAAAAAATGCGCATCTAATGCTTTTGTTTAGCTTGCTTAATACTATAAATCAAGGAGTTGCAAGTGAATAGAGAAGTTTAATTATTTAAAATAAATGCAGACTTATTCTAAAAATTTATATATATTTGTTTAAAATAAATAATAATCCTATGAAAAAATTTAACCTATCTCACACTTGCTGGGGTAACTTCAATAGGCATCTCTAGCTGCGGTAAGTATGAGGATGGACCCGGTTTTTCACTTTTATCCAAGAAAGCAAGGGTTGCGGGTGATTGGGAAGCAAAGTCTATTGGTTCACAGGTTATGGGTGGAAATTATTCAATAAATATGACCTTTGAAAAAAGTGGATCTTTTTATTTAACCTCTTCATATTCTTATGGCGGTTATTCTGGAAATGATTCATACGGAGGGTCTTGGGATTTTGTATCAGACAAAGAACAACTAGCTTTAAACATTGATGGCGACGTTCAATTATTTGAAATCAAACGATTAACAAATAATGAAATGTGGCTAGATGATGATGTTTCTGCTCTTGATGGCGAGATCTGGAAATTGGAATCAAAATAAAAAGTTATTAATCTTAAATAGCCTCCCTGTGAGGCTTTTTTTATGAAATCTATTTACGACTTAGTATATACTTCAAATATACCAGATCTTCTTTTTAAGAACAAGTTCAGTGTATTAATAACTACCTATCAGGTTGGAAAACTAATTGCCATTTCAAGTACTGATGGAAAAGAGCTAGTTCAAACACCCGTAAGCTTGAAAAAACCGATGGGAATAGCGCTTCAAGGCACAAAAATGGCTGTAGCATGCTTAGACGAAATAAGGTTTTTCTCGTCAAATGAAAACGTTCATGAGGTTCTCAACATCGAACAACATTCTTATGATTTAGCTTATACGCAACGAGCAACATATAATACCGGAATACTTGACATTCATGACTTAGAGTTCGGGGATGGAATGATCTGGGGAGTTAATACCTTACTTTCTTGTCTTTCTGTATATGATATTAACCATAGTTTCCGCCCCAAATGGAAACCACCATTCATCGATTCATTAATTCCTGAAGACCACTGTCATTTAAATGGAATGGCAATGGAAGGAGGATTACCCAAATTTGTAACTGCATTAAGTAAGACAAATTTCAAACAGGGATGGAGAGAAGATAAAATGAATTCTGGTGTTTTATTAGAAGTTCCAAGTGGTGAAATACTCTTAGATAATTTGGCGATGCCACATTCTCCGCGCATTTATAATGATAAACTTTATTTGTTAGAATCAGGAAAAGGCAATTTGATAGAATTTGATAGAGAAACAAAAGCCGCTAAAATTATTTTTAATTTTGGTTGCTTTATCAGAGGATTGGCATTTATTGAAAATGTAATTGTTATCGGCAAGTCGAAAATAAGAGAAACCTCAAAGGATTTCAATGATCTAAAAGTAAAGGAAATGTCCTCAAATGCTGGTCTTATATTTTTTGATATTTTAACCAATCAAATAATTGGACAAATTGATTATACTTCCACGGTAGAAGAAATTTTTGATGTAAAAATCCTAATAAACACAAACAATCCGGCTATCCTAACGGAGGAAATTGAAGCATTTAATAATATTGTTACCTATCCAGGAAATAAATTCTGGAAAAAGGATGACCTTTTGTAGCGTTTATCCTGATCGTCGAATACTCATCAGGAAGAGAGAGATTTGAATACTGACGCAAAAAGGGTCAGCATACTGACAACCTGATACAATTTTTCTTTTTGTAGCGTTTAGCCTGATAGTCGAAGACTCATCAGGGAGAGAGAGATTTGAATGCTGACGCCGAGGGTCAGCATTCTGACAACTTGATAATAAAATCAAGTTCGTCAGAGCTCTCGATGCCTTCTTTATATTTTAGCATGAAATCAATTAATCTTTTACGTGTTAAGTTTTTTAATTTAATTTCTAATTTGTAAGCTTCGCTTTTTGAAGGCTTAGAAATATGCCAAATTAAATTCCATGGTATTCCTTTCGAAGTGAAATTTTCAAAGCCTGCGTTATGTCTCTTAAGTCGATTAGGCAAATCTATAGTGTGTCCTTTGTAGAACTGCTCAGTAGAAATAGAATATAAAATATAAACTGAATACATTATCCTAATAAAAAGGTCATCTATCAATTGACGGATGACCTTTTGTAGCGTTTGTCCTGATAGTCTAAGACTCATCAGGGAGAGAGAGATTTGAATACTGACGAAAAAAGGGTCAGCATTCTGACAACCTGATACTATTTTTTTTTTGTAGCGAGAGAGAGATTTGAACTCTCGGCCTCAGGGTTATGAATCCTGCGCTCTAACCAACTGAGCTACCTCGCCATTTAATAAATTTAATTTTGGATTGCAAATGTAATGAATTTCAATTGAAAAAATAACGATTGTTACTATAGTAAGTATTGAATTATGTCATTTTGACCAGTCGATTCATCGAGCGAAGTGAAAAATATCCAACATATAAATTTCACGTCAATATAAAATAATTAAATTTGGGTCGTGATAAATTTTGACGATACAGCTGTTGCATTTAAAAGTAAATCCAATAATGAATTAATTCGTTCTTATTGGCTTTTTAAAATTATCGGATCTAAAAAATTAGTAAAAATCGGTAAAACTCTTACCCTATTTGCATTAAAAATCAAACTACCTATTAAAAGCATAATTAGGGTAACTATTTTTAAACAATTCTGCGGTGGGGAAACGGTTGACCAATGTACACCTACCATTAAAAATTTAGCTGATTACAATGTTGGGACTATTCTCGATTATTCGATTGAGGGAAAAATGACTGATCAAGATTTTGACCTAACAGTTTTAGAAATTATCAAAACAATTGATAAAGGAAAGAATAATTCATCGATTCCTTTTGCAGTTTTTAAGGTCTCCGGTATTGCCAGATTTAATGATTTGGAGCGATTATCTATTGCGCTAGAAAAAAATGAAAAAATGGATCCAGAAATTGAATCCGTTATTATTAATCGAATTGATAAAATTTGTAATGCGGCATATCAAAATAACATTCCTGTATTTATTGATGCCGAAGAAACTTGGATTCAAGCATGCTTAGATAATTGGTGCCAGCAAATGATGCTTCGCTACAATAAAGAAAGAGCGATTGTTTTTAATACGCTTCAAATGTATCGGCATGATCGCTTAGCGTTTTTAAAAAATTGCCATGAGCTAGCGACCATGCATAATATTAAATACGGTATAAAATTAGTTCGTGGTGCTTACATGGAAAAAGAACGTGAACGTGCAATAACAATGAACTACCCCTCTCCTATTCAAACTACAAAAGAAGCTACCGACAAGGATTTCAACCTAGCAATGGAGTATATCGTAGAAAATATTAATTCCTTTGCTCTTTGCGCCGGAACGCACAATGAAGAAAGTTCGCTTTTACTGACGCAATTAATGACACAATTTAATCTTCTTTCATCTACGCCATCGATCTATTTTGCTCAATTACTTGGAATGTCAGACCACATTTCATTCAACCTTGCGGATGCAGGTTATAATGTTGCTAAATATGTCCCTTTTGGTCCTATTGAAGAGGTAATGCCTTATCTTTTAAGGCGTGCGGACGAAAATACATCTGTAGCCGGGCAAACAAGTAGAGAATTGAAGCTGATTCAGCAAGAACGAAAACGAAGACGCCTTTAGCGAAGTATAACTTTGTAACTGTTATTTTTAATTACAATAAAATAAATACCGGATTGCAGAGAAGTGAAATCAAAGGTGTTTTTAATGTTTGAAAGCTCTCGCTCTTCTATAAGTTGCCCCGTAACAGTTCGAATATATACCTTTTCGTTAAGACAACTAAGCGGAACCTCTATGACCAATTCCCCACAACTAGGATTTGGATAGAGCAATAACTCGTGGTCATTTAAATTTTCATTCGCTAAGTAAAAATCAACGTTTCCACAAACCCCTGCAAAAATAAAATTTGATTCGTACCGATCCCTTGCTGGAACCGTTGCTGAATTCATGACGTTTGGAATTCCGATGTTTCCCCACTGATATTCCTGAACAAATTCAGGTTTTTGCGAATAATAATAACTTATATCATCTAAATTACTTGTTCCTGCTGGCGCCAAAGTGCCTTTATTATTGTTTCCATACGTAAACTGATCATTTCCTTGAATGTTGTAATTTATTGCACTGTATGGAAATGCAGTGTTTGGAATTTCATTTCCAATTATATTTTGCGAAGGGCTAGTTCCATCCGAAAAGAAAATGCCATACAAAGATGCTCGATTTCTTAAAAAGGTATTAAAAGGACCGTTGGCACCGTGCGAGTTATCTATTACTATGTTTTGAACATCATTTTGCTCAAATAGATTAGCGTATACAAAGTTACCATGTAAAACCAGTTCACCAGCAGAATTAGCCCCCAAAATAGGATTAGAATTCGTCCAATACGGGTCGAGCGAATGATTAAAAGTCACTACATTTCCATTTGCACCTGCTTGAAGTAAAACACTGTGCCTTAAATGTTTAAATATGTTGTTCTCAATTAAACATTCATTGGTTGTAAAGTGTAATACCACCCCATAAGCGCGACCTCCACCCCCGTATTCAAAAGCATCTTGAAAATAGCTCTTTTCAACCTTTGAATTAGAAACACCTTCAAATTCAATATGAGCAAAAGTAGTTTTGATTGATGAAATGCCACTAATCCAACAGTTTTCAGTGTAGGTAAAATGAATACCGCTAGCTTGTTCTGGTGCAGTATTATCAATACGTTCTAAAGAAAGGCACTGAATACCAATATTTCGCTTCATGGAAACTCTGATTGCCAAAGGGGATCGATTTAATGAATAATCCATTCGCAATTCTGAATTTAAAAACAAGGTATCTCCTACGATTGCAATAATCTTTGCTATTTGACCCACGCTACCTTGCGCCCAATTAGAAAAAACTAAATCGGCATCTTGCTGACGAATTCGAATCCAATCTCCTGGTTCAAAAGATGAAGTACTATTCAGCACAAGTATTTGACTTCCTTTTTCTCCCTGGTTAGCAAATGAACTAGTATCAGAATTGACCAAATTTCCGGAGCTTTGTATCGCATGATTTGTTCCGCCAAGGTCAAAGATAAAATGGGTTTCAGTCGCCCCATCCCCTGTAATTAAACAATTGCTAGGCAAATTAAGGGTTTCATTAAAGAAATAAGATCCAGCTGGAAAATGAAGGTGGATGCCACTGGTTTGATTTAATTGTAAGAGACTGTCAATAATAGTAATCACGGGCGTTATACCATCGGGGATAGCACCTTCCTGAATCACATTATAATATGCGAAACCAATAGTACTCGTATCATTTAAACCAGCAGTTGTCCAATCGACAGATCGATTGAGTGGCAGTACTTGGGTAAAAGATACAGCAGCATTTAAAGCGAAAATAACTAAGAAAATTCTATACATGCTGCCTATTTAATTTTTATCACCTTAAACGGAGTAGACATTCCTTGAATCTTTATAAAATAAATTCCCTCTCTCAAAAAATCAAGCGATAGCGAATTTTCATAGGATTGACCTTGCATGACTAAATCACCAAGCGAAGAGAAAATGGAAAAATCAAAAGGACTTGGAATTCCGTCAACAGTGATAAAATCTTTTGTTGGATTTGGATAGATATTCGTTACTGCTGTTGATTCTTCTGTTACTGAAACCAAGGTATTAATGGGCTGAACACCTGTAGTAATGGGCAACTCATCATTTGGACCAATTTTTAATGCAAATATATTACTACCACCATAAACTACATTTTCCATATATTTTGTCCAACCAACTGCAAAAGTTCCCCCATCAGATGTTTGAATAATTTGTTCCGCCTTTTCTTCTTCTATGTTAATAATTGTAACAGGGCCATTATCCCATTCAATATTGGAATCAAACCTTCCTAGCGCAACATCAAGTTCAAAAATCGAGTTGGATAAATTTTCATACCTGTAACCAATATATAGTTTAGTTAAATTTCCACTAAATGATAATTCATCGAGAATTACATCGCCTTGATTCACATAAACTGATTCAGAAAATAAATCACCATTTAATTCATAGCGACCAGAATAATTGTCGTGTTCATTTAGCAATGGATCAAATTTCGAACCCACTGCATATATTCGATTAGAAAATAAGGTGATATCATTAATCCCAAAGGTTCCATTATCTCCAATTTGCTTCATCCACGCGATTTCCCCATTTTGCTTTATTTTCATCAAAAACCCTTTAACGAGTGAAGAATCTTGATTGTAATATTCCCCGCCAACAATAAACATAGAATCTTCCACATTTATGATTGTATTGGCGACATCTTGGCCCGTTCCTCCAATAGTTTTAGTCCAAAGTGTATCGCCATTTTGATTTAAGCGAGCCATATAAATATCACTTCCTCCTCCAATAAGTGCTTGGGTCATTCCCACCATTACAATACCGCTATCACTGGCGAATACTGCATCATTTATTTGTTCCCAATTACTACCTCCGTAGGTTTTTGACCAAAGTTGATTTCCTTGTAAATCAGTTTTAACCACCATCGCATCGTAATCACCGCTTGAAAAAGAGTTCGAGTTCCCGACAATGTAATACCCCAAATCCTGATTGTATAGCACTCTCCTACCCCAATCGGCTTCATTTCCCCCATAGTGATTACTCCATTGGTACTGACCGTCTTTCGATAATTTTAAAAGAAATGCTTCTGAATCTTCGCCAAAACTTCCTGATAATCCTGTTATTATATAGCTAGAATCTTCTAATTGAGCGCAACCCTGGCCGGTATCGTATCCTGTTCCAGAAAAATATTTAAAAAAGGAAACTTGTCCGTTCGTATGAAAAGAGCACAAAACAAGTCCGCAAAATAGGTGAATTAGAAACCGCATCTTAGTCGCATTGAAATAGCCTCGCCGTAGGCCTTATTTGTAAAAAATCCAATTATATTTTCACTTCCTACTCCAAGTGACCAAGTACCTATTTTATAATAGGAATACATACCTAACATAAAGTCGGAAAACCCTCCATAACTTCCGTTTACACCTATATGAAGCGAACGACCAAGTCGAGTATCTAGGCCGACAAACACCATTGGAATAAATGCTTTTGATAGAAAAATTCTGAAGCCATAATATTCTTGAAATCGTCTTGACGAATTAATTTCGACCAATTTAGATACTTGAATCATACCCGGCAGAAGAATCGAATTCCTACTATATTTATCAATAATTGAGAGCGAATCAAGGGCGCTAAAACTTGGCGTTAGTGGCCCATTGGAATTTATTAATTCATCAAATGTCAAACCTGTTGTAGCATAGCTTGTATCGATACTATTGACAGTTAAAGGTTGATTCATAAATGCAAAACCAACATTTTTAACAAGGATTTGTAAGAAGCTTACATTATCGTTCAAACCTTTCATGGGCAGTCGAAAATCCGCATCCAAGCAGAATCCAATACCTTTTGAGAAGGAATTACCTCCTGTATTACTTAGGTTAGCATTGACGGTTAGTGACAAAGTATCCGTTGCTAAAGATTGGTAGATTGTCCCTTCATTAACCCTGAGACTAGAATGAGAAGAGAGATTCACTAGGTTTAAGGTAATACTGGAGCTGTTTTTTTTGTCAATCAGTGAAAATCCTATTTTTTGAAAACTGTAAAAAGAAAATGACGTACCGCTAAAATCGGCCGTTTTTCCACTATAAATGGCATTACCATAAAACGCAAGACCAAACAAATCCTTTGGATAAACAACGCCACCAAAAGAATAATACCCTGCCTTAATGCCATATCCTAAGTCATGTTTTTTAAATAAACTAGCAGCGGTATTTCGATATTCTATTTCCCCTTGTAGATTTACTCCAAAACGATTTATCACACCATGCTTATCAAAACTAGCTGTCTTAATATCATCAGTAATATCGCCACCATAGAGGAGTTTGTTACTCATCGAATTTAAAATCGAACTACTTGCATAATCAGCAACACCAGACAAACTAATTTCGTGCTTTGGAACAAGCGTATCATCAAGAGTAGGCAAAATATATTGACTGTTTACCTTTGATGACAACAATAAAATAAAACAAAAATAGTATGTCCGCATTAATATACAGTTTTAGTTTGAAAAGCTGTTTTAATCTTCACCCCAATAAAAGCCCCATATGGAATGGCGACGGTTTGATTTACACCATTAATTGGATTAGGGGTATTTAATTGAACTTCCACTTTTAATTTTTTAATTAGGTCAATGGAATTTATTAACGATTCAGGAAAAACAAATTCAAGTACAGATAATTTCTTTTTCAAGCCATCAACTGGATCAATCGTGCCATAGTTAGCGGATTGAATTAAAGCTGTTCCAAACACCTCTTCTATGGTAAATCCTTGATCGGTTAAAAAAGACAATTTCACTTCGCATTGCATTGGAAAAGCATTCATCGCTTCAAGAATCAACTTTCCAGAGACAACGGTAATATTAGGAGATGTTTGTTTTAAATTAACATCAAAGGTATCTTGAAGTGTTAAACCATCTGCCATCATTTGCAAGGGCATTTGTGCTTTTAGTTTTACTTTTATTCTTGAAGTGGAAAACACTTCGTCCCAACCTCCATTTACATTTCCAAGCGGATTCAATTGAATACTGTATCCAAAATTATATGCACTGCCAAGATTCTCGAGCACTTGTTCCACATTACTATTCGTGGCATTAAACGAAATCTCGTTGGTACTTGGCTGCAGTGTATTCCAACTTCCAATAGCAGGAGAAATTAAGATCGGCTGACCCAAGGAACTTGCTGTAAGCGAAACAGTTTGATTATTGGCATTCGTATTTTCAATAAGACTAATTATCCCTTTAATTGGAACCTTCATTCCATTTTCAATCTCCACTTGTAAATTAACGGATGGCAAATCAAGTAAGCCAGCAGTAATATTATCCAAGTACGGAACTGTTAGCGAGCTGGTATCTGAAACAATCTGATTTCCAAAATACCCTAATGCGTAGTCAACCTTTAAGTTTTGGATGCTTGCTTCCACTTTAAATTCATTGCTGGTGATCAAAGCAACCGAAGGACCTAAAGGATCTGTCTTTACGGTAAGTTGAGATTGAATAATGTTATAATTCGTTCCATTAATTCCCCTTAAATCCATTTCATACCCACTTACGTCAAGAATAGCGGTTGATGTCCCTGGATTAAATTGACTTCCCGCAGGAACAGAATACGATTGTTCGAAGACCACTCCATTTTTCACCACGCCTGGCAGAATCACCTTATACAAAGCTATGGTATTTAAAGGATTGTAAACTTTTAACATTATTTTCCCAGAAAATACCCGAATTTTTTTTAGCTCAATACCTGGCATGATTAGGGTATGTTGCTCTATGTTGTTGAAAATATCGAAACCTGGAGGAATGGTTATTCCAAAGGCAGGATTAAATAGTTGAACGATCGAAGTGTCAGGAATCTTAACAATATCTGAAATACCTAAATCCAAAATGGTGCGCGAAAAATCAAGGTCTATTGTGCCATTTGTTCCAGCGATAAGTGTAGAATCGTTGTAAAAATTTCCTAAACTTAGTGTATCATTAATTATTGGAGCTATCCAAACATTTTTCCAGGATGTATTTTCTTTTCGACAAGCAGTAAATGCTACTAATAGCAAACTCAAAAATGAGATATGTACGTACTTGTTTTTCATGCGCGTTCTAAAATAACAGCGTACCCTTGCCCTACTCCAATACACATGGTAACTAAAGCATAGCGTTTTTTTGTAATTGTCAGTTGCCTTGCCGCACTTAATAGTATTCTTGCACCTGACATTCCTAATGGATGTCCTAGCGCAATAGCACCACCGGTTGGATTAACACGTTGATCGTCGGCAGCAATGTTTAATTCTTTTAAACAAGCTAGCACTTGAGCTGAAAAGGCTTCATTAATTTCAATTAGATCCATTTGATCCAAAGAAAGTCCTGCTCTTTCGAGTACTTTTTGTGTAGCTTTTACGGGGCCAATTCCCATTATGGAAGGCTCTACGCCTGCCACTGATGCAGCGACAATTCGTGCGAGTGGTGTTAGTCCTTGCTGTATACATGCCTCCGAGGACGCTAATAACAAAGCTGCCGCTCCGTCATTTAATCCAGAGGAATTTCCTGCGGTAACGGTTCCGGTTTTCGCAAAGGCAGGACGCAATCCAGCTAATGTTTCAAAAGTAGTTGATGGCCTAGGAAATTCATCCTGATCAACAACAATGGCAGGTCCTTTTTTTTGTGGGATGATTACCGGAACAATTTCATCGTTGAAAAACCCATTTTCTCTAGCAGCTGCAAACTTCTGTTGCGACCATAACGCGAATTTATCTTGATTTTCACGTGAGATATCATATTTAAGGGCTAAATTTTCTGCTGTCATTCCCATGCTATCTACGCCATACAGCGTTTCCATTTGTGGATTTATAAATCGCCACCCAAAAGTGGAATCTGCTTATTGCATATCACGACCAAAAGCATTCGCCGACTTAGACATTATCCATGGAGCGCGTGTCATTTGTTCAACGCCACCAGCGATGTATATTTCCCCTGCTCCATCTTTTATTGCTCTTGAAGCATTAATTGTTGCTGCCATTCCAGAGGCGCATAAACGATTCACCGTTTCTCCACCAATTGTTAGCGGTAAACCAGCTAGCAGCAAGGACATTCTTGCCACATTTCGATTATCTTCTCCTGCTTGATTGGCACAGCCAAATATAACATCTTCTACCATTGATGGATCAAGCTTAGCATTCCTCTCCAATAGTGATTTTAGCACGTGTGCGCCCATATCATCAGCCCGCACATTATGTAGAGCACCCGCTAAGGAACCAATTGGTGTTCTAATACCATCTACAATAAAAACCTCTTTTGACATGTTCTAAATTTACGTAATAAAATTAAGATTTTTTTTCTTTTTATAAACATTATAAATTCAAAAAAACAACTCCACCCTAAACAGGTGTTATTCAATTAAAATGAATTGAACCTACATTTAAGTTCAATTCGGGTATTATGTTTAATTTTATAAATAAACCTGCTCCTACAAGATGCTTAGAACTGAATACATTGCATATTTTAAATCCATTGTTGGCGATAATTTTTCAGTATTAGCAGATGATTTATTACATTATGGTCACGACGAGACGGAGGACTTATCGTACCCACCTCATATTATTTTAAAACCTTCCGACCCAAAGCAAATAAGCACAATTCTCGCCTATTGTAATTTGAATAAAATTCCTGTAACACCTGCTGGTGCTAGAACAGGTCTTAGCGGCGGTGCACTACCTATTTTCGGTGGCGTGTTGCTTTCGATGGAAAAATTCAATAAAATTCTGCACATTGACGAGGAAAATCACCAAGTAATTACCGAGCCTGGCGTGATTACGCAGGTGCTGCAAGATGCGGTAAAGGAAAAAGGTTTGTTTTATCCCCCAGATCCTGCTAGTAAAGGTTCTTGTTCGATCGGTGGAAATGTTGCTGAAAATTCCGGTGGACCTAAAGCGGTAAAATACGGCGTAACGAACGAATATGTACTTAATTTAGAAGTAGTACTTCCAACTGGAGAAATTATTTGGACGGGGGCCAATGTGCTCAAAAATGCCACTGGCTACAACCTTACTCAATTAATTGTTGGTTCAGAAGGAACCCTCGCGGTAGTGACGAAAATTGTATTGAAACTGATTCCACATCCAACACATGACTTATTAATGCTCGTTCCTTTTTATAATGCTGAACAAGCATGCAAAGCGGTAAGTGCCATTTTTATGGCAGGAATTATACCAAGTGGACTTGAATTTATGGAGCGAGATGCGCTAGTATGGACTAAAAAATTTATTGGCGAAACAAGTTTACCCGTCGCCGACAATCATGCTGCCCACCTACTGATTGAAGTTGATGGATTTGATCCTGATTTATTGATGATTGATTGCGAAAAGATAATGCATGTATTGGAGCGTTTTGAGCACGATGAAATATTATTCGCTGAATCAGATGCGCAAAAACAAACACTTTGGACCTTAAGACGAAAGGCTGGTGAAGCAGTTAAAGCTCAATCCATTTACAAGGAAGAGGATACAGTTGTGCCACGCTATCAACTACCCGAGTTACTTTACCATATCAAACGCATAGGAAAGAAATACGGTTTCCAGTCGGTTTGCTACGGCCATGCAGGTGATGGGAACTTACACGTGAACATAATTAAGGGAAACCTAAGTGATGAATTTTGGGATAATGAATTAGCTATTGCCATACGAGAATTATTTACAGAAGTAGTTAGATTAGGCGGTACAATTTCTGGCGAACATGGTATTGGACTGGTACAAAAGCCTTACATGAATATCGCTTTTTCGGAGGTTAGCCTTTCAATTATGCGTTCAATTAAGAAAGTATTTGATCCTAATTCAATATTAAATCCGGGTAAAATATTCTAATTTATTTGGTTAGCCAACTCATGTTTCGATAATACATAAATACGAACAATCCCGCGATAATTAAATTCCCAATAATTAGAGGTGAGGGAACATTTTCAGGTGAAACAAAAGCATACACTTGAATTATAGCACAAAAAGAATAAATAACGTAGGCATGAAAACCCAATTTCATTCTTTTGTACATCAATACTGCACTAGTCGCGCCAATGGAGGCAATTAAAATTGCTAAAAGATTGTAAAGGGTAAAATTGGCGTACATGGCGTCCGTTAAACCCTCAATTTTCTCCAATAAGTCGACAAAATAATCCAATTTTATTTTTTTTAATTCGACAATTGATTTTGCCATATCCACTTTGGATTCAATTATTTCCTTTTCAGAAGGCTTTCCCACTAAAAGCGAAAAAATACCACCAAGTAGCGCTAGTCCCGTGTTTATAAATGTTAGAATTAAAAGCACCAAAAGAAATCTTGGCATTTTTTCAATTGGTTCGCCTTGTTCTGTGATGTAATTGTAATCGGTCTCTTTCATATTTTCATTTTATTAAGCACAAAGTTTCGTGCAGATTGCATATCCAAGTAATTCATGCGATCGTCTACCAACATGTTTACATCTAAACGAAAATCGGCTAACAGCTCCTCTAATTTTTCAGCTGTTTTTAAAGGACGTCTAAATTCCATGGCTTGCGCAGCGTTAAGCAATTCGATACCCAAAATAGAATAACAATTATCAATTACTCGGGCCAATTTAGTTGCTGCATTAGCTCCCATACTTACGTGGTCCTCTTGTCCCTGACTCGAATCAATCGTGTCTATGGAGGCTGGCGTACATAATTGTTTGTTTTGACTAACAATTGATGCACAAGAATAATGCACTATCATTAATCCTGAATTTAGACCCGGATTAGCAGTAAGAAAAGTGGGCAAGCCCCTGAATCCTCCAATTAATTTATATGTTCTTCGCTCCGAAATACTGCCTAGTTCTGCTAGAGCAATCCCCAAAAAATCAAGAGACAAGGCCAATGGCTGACCATGAAAATTTCCTGCACTAACAATTTCGTCTGTTTCATGAAGAATAATAGGATTATCTGTTACCGCATTGATTTCACGCTCCACAATTTGAGCGCAGTAATCAATTGTATCTTTTGCAGCGCCATGGACTTGAGGAATACAACGAAATGAATAAGGGTCTTGCACTTGTTGCTTTTCTTGATTTGAAAGCTGACTCTTATCCAATAAATCGCGAAGCATCTTAGCTGTTTCAATCTGTCCAACTTGGTGGCGAAGTGCGTTCACTTGTTCACCAAAAGGAGCTGTTTTAGCATCAAATGCATCGATAGAAAGAGCTGAAATATGATTCCATTTATTCCAAAGATCACGCCCCTTATTTATCGCATAGCTGGCATATGCAGCCATGAACTGTGTACCATTTAATAAAGCAAGTCCCTCTTTTTCTTGCAAAAAAATTGGTTTTTTGCCAAACTTTTCCAATATCGTTTTCCCCGAAAATCGCTGGTTATTGTAGTTCACCTCCCCTTCACCAATTAATGGTAAGGCCAAATGCGCCAAAGGTGCTAAATCCCCTGAAGAACCTAAACTTCCTTGTTGGTAAATAATTGGACAAATGCCTTCATTGTAAAAAAACAATAATAATTCAATTGTTTCTATTCTGATTCCCGAATAAGCTTGCGCTAATCCAATAATCTTCAATAAAATCATTCGCCGAACTAACTCATTCGGCACTTCCTCACCCATGCCACAAGCGTGAGAGACAAGCAGGTTTCTTTGAAGTGAAATCAGGTCTTCTTTTTGTATCCTAGTATCACAAAGGGAACCAAAACCAGTATTTATCCCGTAATAAAGCTGTTCCGAATTACTTAATTTTCTATCGAGGTAGTCACGACAAAGCACAATATCATTTCTTACTTCATCCGATAAAAATACGAGTTGTTTAGACGCAATTATTTCTTCAAATAAATTAAGGCTTATCCATTGTTTTTCAATATAATAAAAATTCATACTTATATCGTTACTTACAATTAAATTTAGCAAAATCCTTTGCGAAATACGTTAAAATTCCATCGGCACCGGCCCTGCGAATACTTATTAAAATCTCAGCCATTGCAAGGTCGTAATTTAACCAACCTCTTTGCGCTGCGGCCATCACCATAGCACACTCACCACTTACGTTGTAGGCGGTAATAGGCAATGGAAAATTTTCCTTCATAACATGAATTACATCCAAATAACTAAGTGCAGGTTTTACCATAAGCATATCGGCTCCTTCATCCATGTCTAACTGCCCCTCTAGCAAAGCTTCCCGTTTATTTGCAGGATTCATTTGATACGTTTTTTTATCTCCTGACTTCGGGGCAGAATTGAGTGCGTCCCTAAATGGACCGTAAAAAGCACTTGCATACTTTACCGTGTAGGACATTATACTCGTTTCAGAGAAGCCAGCCGCATCTAGTGCCTCTCTTATGTATGCGATTCGACCATCCATCATATCCGACGGACCAATAATATCAACGCCAGCTTGTGCCTGGGCCACTGCCATTCTGGCTAAAATTGGTAAACTAACATCATTGATTATTTTTCCATCTTCGACATACCCGTCATGACCGTCAGAAGAATAAGGGTCCATGGCGACATCACTCATCAAAACAATTTCAGGAAATCTTTCTTTTAAATCGCGAATTGCGTGGAGGTAAAAATTATCCTCCGCATAACTGTACGAAGCGATTTTATCTTTCAGGGAATCATCAACAGCTGGAAAAATGTCATAGGAATAGATCCCTAATTTCATGCATGCTTCAATTTCAGGAATCAACAAATCCAAGGACCAGCGGTAATTAGTGGGAAGCGAAGCAATCTCCTCCTTAATATTGGTGCCGTCTTTCAAAAAAATAGGATATATTAAATGTTCTACCCCTAAATGCGTTTCTTCCACCATATTTCTTATGGCAGACGACTTTCTATTTCTTCTTGGTCTTATGTTCATAAGTTGTTTTACATTAACATTCCACCGCAAACATGAATTGTTTGACCAGTGATGTAAGCAGACATATCTGAGGCAAGGAATACGGTAGCATTGGCCACATCAATAGGGCTTCCTCCTCTTTTCAACGGAATGTTTTTTTTCCAACCTTCCACAGTTGCTTGGTCGAGTGCTTCAGTCATCTCCGTTTCGATAAACCCTGGTGCAATCGCATTACAACGTATATTTCTTGATCCTAATTCCGCTGCAATAGATTTTGTAAATCCAATAAGTCCAGCTTTCGAAGCAGCATAATTCGACTGACCAGCATTACCTTTCACTCCTACGACAGATGACATATTAATTATTGATCCTTTTCGTGCTCTGAGCATAGGTTGTTGGACCGCTCTTGTTAAATTAAAAGCCGATTTAAGATTCGTATTTATTACCTCGTCCCACTGCTCCTCACTCATGCGCATGAGCAAGGTGTCACGCGTAATTCCCGCATTATTCACTAAAACATCAATGGTACCAAATTCAGCTACTATATCATCCACTAATTTTTGCGCGTCCTGAAAATTGGAGGCATCCGAACGAAATCCTTTAGCAGTAACACCAGCAGCACTTAATTCAGCAGCCAAAGCATTTGCTTTTTCTTCTGATGAAAGGTAAGTAAAAATAACCGTTGCACCTTGATTCGCACATTCTTGTGCAATCGCCTTACCAATTCCCCTTGAGGCTCCTGTAATTAGTACAATTTTGTTTTCAAGTAATTTCATAACATTAATTTTACGGTGTAAAGATACAGATAATGTTTTTTAGGGAACTAAATTCCTTATTTTTGAACAAATGAATTCTAAATTGAAAAATATAAAACACATTATTTACAGCGTTTTTTTCTTTGTAACCATACTAAGTGGATTTATTTTTACTGTTTCTTTTTCTCTTAAAAACAGAAAACAAAAACAAGACAAAGTAACTAAGGCAATTACCAATGGTATTCCTGATGTAAAAGATGGAGACATCATTTTTCAATCTTCCAAATCGCAGCAAAGTAAAGCGGTTGAATTAGCAACCAATTCCGTTTTTTCGCATTGCGGAATTATTTTTATTGAAAATGGAGTACCCTATGTTTATGAAGCGGTTCAACCTGTTGGAAAAAGAACTTTAATCGATTGGATAAATAGTGGCGTGGGAGAAAAATATAAGATTCGCAGACTCATCGATCGTGGCATTTTAGAGAATCAAAGTTGGCTATCGATGCAGGAATACGCACAAAAGCAATTTGGTAAAAATTACGATAGTTATTTTTCATGGACAGATAAGGAAATGTATTGTTCTGAATATGTGTGGAAAATATACCATGAAATAGCAAAGATTACACTGGTAAAACCAAAAGAATTAAGGGAATTTAATATTGATGCACCACTAATTCGAAAGACCATGTTCGAGCGTTATGGCAATGACATCCCCTACGACGAACTAATGGTTTCACCTGGACAACTTTATGATTCCGATTTATTAATGGACGTTAATTAATAGTAATAAATGATAGAAAATCCCACCCCTAAAGCAATAACAATATGGCTTACAGGTCTTTCCGGGTCTGGCAAAACAACCTTGGCAAATGCACTTGGGGAAAAATTAAAAGAAAAGAACATTAATTATTTATGCATCGACGGGGATGTTTTAAGAGATGGTCTATGCAATGACTTAGGATTTACCGATGCCGATCGAAAAGAAAATATGCGACGCGCTGCCAATTTAGCAAAAATGGTAAATGACCAAAATCAATTTGCTTTAGTTTCTCTTATATCTCCGTTTAATAGAGACAGAGAATTAGCAAAAAATATAATTGGCAAAGAAAATTTCATGGAAATTTACGTTGACTGTTCCTTTGAAGAATGCGCTCGACGAGATGTGAAAGGTCTGTATAAAAAAGCCACTAGCGGCGACTTGGTAAATTTTACCGGGAAAGACAGTCGCTATGAAGCCCCAAAAAACCCTACTGTTCACCTTCGTTCCGATCTTTTGGATAGTAATACATGTGTTCAATTGGTTTTTGATGAAATCGAAAAAAGAATTCAACAACTTACTGCATAAAATTTTACCTTTGTTTATGGCCATACAATACCTTTCACCAGAGCTATGTAAAGACTTTATTTTAAAAAATAGTAAAGTACAATGTATTGATATTCGTGAACCCTATGAATACGAATTAGGCAATAATGGTTTTATAAATATCCCGATGAGTGAAGCAGTTAATATGAGCAACACATTCGATGTTTCCCAACCGACTATCATTTTATGTAAATCAGGAAAAAGAGCAGAGGTCGTTGCTAATTATTTGCTAACTACAAGTGGCTTCACCTCTATAATTGTAGTACTAGGGGGAATCACTGCATGGAAAGAACTCATCGACCCTAGCATACAACTCGATTAAATGGATTTACTAAGAAGCTTTCTCGAATTCTTCATGCACCTCGACCAACACATGGCAGAGTTAATCGCTAATTACGGAAATTGGATATACGCTATATTATTTTTAATCATTTTTGTAGAAACAGGCTTGGTAATTTTTCCTTTGCTACCAGGGGATTCATTGCTTTTCACAGCGGGATTATTTTGCGCAGGATTTAAGAATGAAAACGGTGAGTTAATTACACTAAATTTATTTGCAGTGCTGGGCCTACTTTTTATTGCCGCAGTTGTTGGTGACGCCCTTAATTACTATTTCGGTAAACGTATCGGACTAAAAATAGTGGCTTCAAAGTTTAGAAGTAAGGCAATAATTAACCCAAAATACCTTGACAAAACAGCCACCTTTTATCAAAAATATGGTGCCAAAACAATAATTATTGCTCGGTTTGTTCCGATTGTAAGAACTTTTGCTCCGTTTGTCGCAGGAATCGGTAAAATGCCTTACAAAGATTTTCTGAAATACAACATTATTGGCGCTTTTGCTTGGATAACCGGACTCACTTTACTAGGTTATTTCTTTGGCAATTTACCGCTAGTAAAAAATAATTTTGAATTGGTTATTTTCAGCATCATCGGTTTGTCAATTATTCCCATGCTTTTTGAATTTATCAGAAGTAATACAAAATGATTTTTGATTCAAGTTTTAACCTTATAAGAGTTGAATAACATTTTTCGTAACCAATTAATTATTTTTAGTTGTGTGCAATTTTATTTAATTTTATAACGTCTTTACATCGATTATTAAATTTAAATCAAATGAAAACTCTATTTTCTATTTTTTTCTTTTTATTCACTCTCGCTGTGAATACCTCATTTTCACAAGCTCAAGGATGTACAAATGCGGACTTTGAAACAGGTACATTTACTAATTGGATTGGTTATACTGGTAATTGCTGTGGAATCAATACACCAAACATGGGGATAAGTCCTGGGCAACACGAAATAATGACTGGTGCAGGTTTTGATCCTTATGCATGTAGTCCTATGACCGTTGTAGCGCCGGGAAGTACGACCTCCGCAAGACTAGGTAATTCGCAAGTTGGTGCTCAGGCAGAACGTTTACAATATGTATTTAACATTACACCGACATCCAATCTAATTATTTTTAAATACGCTGTAGTTCTACAGGATCCATACCATTCAATTAATGCTCAACCAAGGTTTGAGGCGCAATTATACGATCAAAATAATAATCCAATACCATGTACTTTTTACCAAGTAACTGCTGGTTCTGGTGTGCCTGGTTTCGAGGCCTGTGGTCAAATCAGAAGTAAAAACTGGACAAATGTAGGTGTCGATGTGACCGCTTACATGGGACAGACCGTAACGCTTGACGTTGCGACTGGCGACTGCGCTCTTCAAGGACATTTTGGTTATGCTTACGTAGATGCAGGTTGTTCCGCATTGACATTAGAAGCCCGCTATTGTGAGGATGAATCTGGCTTGACAGCTACATTGTCTGCTCCCGATGGTTTCGCAAATTATGTTTGGACGGATTCTGTAACTAATGCACCGCTTGGAGTAGGACAAGTTATTACTGTTCCAAACGATACGGCAGCAACCATTTTGTGTACAATAACTTCTGTTAACGGTTGTGTGGCAACATTAAGTACTCAAATTACTCCCTCTGACGTGTTTGCAAATTTTACAGGCTTAGATGTTTGTGATGGCTTACCTGTAAACTTAACTAACACAACAACTTATCTGAACGCTGTTTTTGATTCACTTTTGTGGACTGCCTCAGACGGTTATACATCTGAAAGCGCCAATTTTTCACATCAATTTGCCGGTCCGGGGCAGTATACAGTCCAACTTGTGGTCGAATCAGATGCCGGTTGTAAGGATACAATAGTTAATGTCGTAAACGTTTATGATATTCCAAATGCTAATTTTGGGTTTAATGATGTTTGTATTGGTGCCTCAGCCGTACTTAATGCATTTAGCACTACTCTTGGCGTAAATGATACCCTCACCCATTATTGGTACTTGAATAACGACACTTTAGTTGGCAATCCAGTAACCTACAATTTCCCAAGTCCGGGGAATTATTCCATTTTACTTATGTCTGAGTCTCAACACAGTTGTTCAGACACCACTTCCTTGTCTATTATTGTAAATAATAATCCGTTAGCGAATTTCTCAATTACTGAAAAATGCATCGATGAAGCGGTTGTTTTCACCAACACCACTCAAAACATATCAAACATCACCACATTCAATTGGCTTTATAACAATGCCACCATTAGTAATGCCCAAGACTTCACGTACACATTCAATACGCCAGGCACTAATTCTGTGACCTTGATAACCCAAGATGATTTTGGGAACAATGTAATTTGTGATGATACCCTTACACTTTCATTTATTGTTCACGACAATCCTGTCATGGATTACACTGCTGATTCTTTAGTTTGCGAGGATATTCCATTCGTATTCACCAATCAATCATCTGTGTCAACGAACGAGGCACTTACCTACACTTGGCAAGCCGGTGGAAACATTATTGGCTCAAATCCAGATTTAGCTTACACAATGGTTAATGCGGGTGCATACCAAATCACACTAACAGCTGTTTCTTCTTTTGGTTGCGACAATGACACTACCTTTACCCTACTTGTAAAGCAAACACCGGATGAACCATTCTTATCCGTCACCACTCCGGATTGTCCGGGTGATCCGATTTATTTCTCTGCAACAGCGGAGGCAAACTCGGTTATTTCTTGGGTAGGTCCTAATAATTTTATTTCAAATCAATTCAATCCTAATTTACCAATCATGCCAAATGGAATGGGCACTTATATCGCTTTTGTTGTTTCCGAATTCGGTTGTATTTCTGACACGAGCTCTATTGTTGCTTCCATTGCAAATATTGGTGATTTAAATGATTTTGACTTTCCTAACGTACTAACGCCAAACGGAGATAGCAAAAACGACGTCCTAGATGTAAAAGATTATTTTAACTCTTGCGACGATTACACGCTTCAAATATTTAATCGTTGGGGGCACATGATATTTGAACAGCAACAAAATTCTGACCAATTTAAAGGAAAAGACCTTAATGGAAATGACATTGAAGATGGAGTTCTTTTCTATAAATTACTTTTCCAGAACTTTGAGAAGAGTGGTTTTATCCACCTAATTCGTTAATTTAAAATAGCGATTGAATTTCTTTTTTAAGCGCTTCAATCGCTATTTCTGTAGGCAAAACACCCACCTCTCCTGCAAGAGCTAATACGGTTGAGGATAAATGTAAAGAATCTGCGTTTTGTGGTAATTGTCCGCTGGCGATATTGATTAATTTAATTGTTTCCTCCTTCGCATTTTGAAGTAATTTCCAAGCTAATGGCGATATAAACAATTGCTGAGCCACATTATGGTCGTATTCATCTCGAATTGTTTTTAATAATAACGACTGAAAAATAGGTGCTGGTGACTTTGCACCTTGCATTCGCATGATTAAACTATTTGGATTTATTCGCTCCAAAAACAAAATTGCACGCTGGTAAGCTTCTACCCTATTTGGTAAGAAAAATTCTTGACGTTGTTTTTTTAATTCTGTTATCAAAATTGCTTGCTCTACTACTTGATTTTTTTTAAGAAAATAAACAACGATAAATAAAATACTTCCGATAGATATAAGCAAGGCAAGAATAAAAATTAGTTCAGTCATGGTTAAAATTTTCTGCAAATATAACAGCATGTAACAAAGTTTGGTTACAAAAATCCATTTTACCCGTTGCTTTAATATCTTTACGGGATAAAAATCAACTATGGCATCGACAATTATCACCATTGTTCTATTCGCTTATTTTGGCTTGTTACTTTTAATTGCCTATTTAACCTCGAGAAACACCACTACAAAGAGTTTCTTTACGGGCGACAAAAAAAGCCGATGGTATTTAGTCGCATTTGGAATGATTGGAACCTCGTTATCCGGCGTTACTTTTATTTCAGTTCCTGGTGGCGTTTTTGATGGTGGCTGGTATTATTACCAGATGGTCATTGGATTTTTTCTTGGCTATTTTGTGGTGGCTTTTGTCTTGCTGCCTATTTATTACAAATACAATCTCACATCAATCTACCGATATTTAGAACACCGACTTGGTTTCAGTGCTTATCAATGGGGCGCAGGGTATTTTATTCTTTCTAGGACACTTGGAGCAACCGTACGCTTGTATTTAGTTATTAACGTGCTACAGCTTTTTGTTTTTGATTCCATTGGTATTCCTTTTTGGTTGTCAAGTGTAATTATAATCGCCATGATCATTGCCTATACCTTGCAAGGCGGCGTAAAAACAATAGTTTGGACAGATACCCTTCAAACCATATTTATGTTGTTAGCCTTAGTGGTTTGCATTTTTGCCATTCAATCAGAACTGAATTGGAGCTGGAGTCACATTTGGGGTCAATTGGAAAAAACAAACATGACTAAACTTTGGAGCACCGATTATTTACGTAAAGATTACTTTCTTAAACATGTTATTGGTGGCGCTTTCATTTGCATAGCCATGACAGGACTTGATCAGGAAATGATGCAAAAAAACATCAGCGTAAAATCCTTAAAAGATGCTCAAAAAAATATGGTCGTTTTTAGCTTTGTTTTATTACTTGTAAATGCCTTATTTCTTTTTCTTGGAGGCCTTTTATACCTCTATGCCATTCAGCAAGGACTCAACTTTAAGCCTGATGATGTTTTTCCAACTATTGTGCAACAACATTTACCACTGGGAATTTTTATCATTTTTATAGTCGGTTTGATATCTGCTTTATTTCCTTCAGTTGACGGAGCCATAACGGCACTTACCTCTTCATTTTGCATAGACATATTGGGGTTTGAACGAAGCCAATCGTTAAATGAAAAGCAACAACTTAGAATAAGGAAAATAACCCATTTGTCTTTTGCCTTACTTTTTTTATTACTCGTATTTTACTTCAAATGGATGGACAATAAAAGTATTGTAGACCTGATATTCCTGATTGCAGGGTATACTTACGGACCACTTCTAGGACTTTTCGCCTTCGGTATTTTAACCAAACGAAAACTTAAGAATTTAATGGTTCCGTTTGTTTGCATAGCTTCCCCATTAATCTGTTATGCATTACAGACTAATTCAACTTCACTTTTGAACGGATATGCATTTGGGCACGAGTTATTATTATTAAATGGAAGTATTACCTTTACCTTACTTTACTTAACGAGTAAGCGTTCCGCGGAAGCAATAAAACATAACGTATGAAAATAATTTTAGCTGACCTCAAGGCACATTTAAAATTTGCTCCACTTTCTCTAACGCGACCAATTGGTGATATCCGAGTGGGAATGTTTACTAATTTTGAACGCTGGACTATCTTATTACCTGAAGATGAAATAGGATTTCATACAGAAAGTTACTTAAGTGATGAATTTGAACAGTTGGAAAATGGGGTAATAGTCAATGCATGTGTCATTCCAAATGAAGACTTTGTTGCTGCAGTGGTTCACTTAGAAAATGATTGTCGCTTAGTATTGAATGAAATCACACTTGCCATGCATGGAAATGGCGATAACGTAATAACATTTACAGGAGAAACACCCCTAATTGTAAACCAAAGATGGGACCTGTTATCAGTAAATGAAGCAGCAATTATCCATGATATTTCACTCATAAAAGAAAGTGTTTCTTTCCAGAAAATACCAAAAAGTATTACTGTAATTGGTTCTAAAGATGCTATTTATATTGAGGAGGGCGCTATTGTAACCTTTTGTACTTTGAATACAAACGAAGGTCCGATTTATATTAGCAAAGGTGCGGAAGTCATGGAAGGTTCCTGCATACGTGGACCTTTTGTGATGTGTGAAAATTCGGTTGTTAAAATGGGCGCTAAAATATATGGTGCAACTACAATTGGTCCTTTTTGTAAAGTAGGTGGTGAACTAAGTAATGTTATATTCCAATCCTACTCAAATAAAGGCCACGATGGATTTTTAGGCAATTCATACATTGGCGAATGGTGTAATTTAGGTGCCGATACCAACGTGTCCAACCTTAAAAATAATTATAATTCAGTGAGCTCATATTGCTATGAGCAAAAAGTAGAAGTCAATACTAGCTTACAATTTCTCGGTTTATTTATGGGGGATCATTCTAAAACTGGTATTAATACCATGTTTAATACGGGATCTGTTGTTGGTGTTTCTTGCAACCTTTATGGCGCTGGTTTTTTTCCTAAACACACGCTTTCATTTTCGTGGGGCGAGCCCAATGCTCTTGAACCATTTAGAATTGAAAAGGCCTTGGAATATGCCAATAAAATGATGGACAGAAGGTCAGAGGAATTATCGGCAGAGGAGGAAAATATATTAGTGCATCTCAAGGATACTTACGGACTAAAATAGTTTCGTTAATCAATAAAATATATGGGCAGTCTCATATAACTTTGCTCAAAGTATGGGCTATTTTGATACAAATAATGTAACTGTTGTGCTTCGGAATTTCTAAATTCAACATCTTCTAATTTCCGTTTTTCAAAAGAACTTTTTAGGGAAGGATCATTCGTTAAAATCTCATCTATTTTATCCACAAATACATAAGCAGAGAAATATTCTTTTTGCTGTAAATACGAATCGAAGAAATTCCAAGAAAAATAACTATCCTCCATTTGAGGTTGAAGCACAGCATGAATAAATTGACTATTAAATTGATGGGCATCGATACGTATATCTCCTTTTTCAATTCGCACTTCTTCCTCTATAAATTCAACTTTCGTATTACTGTGCTTAAAATGTCCTTCCCAGGGCTTGCTTAAACTCGAAAAATCGCGAACAATAGCCACTTTAGCACGAGTTTTATAGGAAGAATCAGCAACTTGATAAAGCACTCCATTTGCTTTAAGTCGCTCAATTACTGCTTTTTCCTTTCCTGAAATACTATAAAAATGGGGACTTGAAATTGAATCGTTTGCGCTGTAATGGTTAAAATAGGGAATGTATTTTTTATAGGGTTTACTTCGGTCGTAGTAAAGTCTATTAACTTCTGTTGTAGGATGAATCGGCCTTGATGCTTCATACCCCAAAAACTCGATTGAATCAACTTTTGCTGTCATTGAATAATTAAATTTAAGATAGTCTTGACCAATCGCCCATTTTCCAGCTTCTTTTCTAGCGTTTTCAATAGCCTTCATGTTTTGACTTGTCCATTGATATAATACATCAATAAATTGCTCCGTAACTTTCACTCGTTCAGGAAATGGCTTAAGCATATGTGTTTCGACCGTAAAACTAATGGCGTGAAATAAACTAGCGTATCCCATAGCATAGCGCGGCAAATCGTTGAATGCTACAATTCCGCTATCAGGGGTTTCTCCTTTGAGTTCAACATAGGGAACCATTTTTAATTTCTTGAGCATGTTAGGTAGCAATACATCATATGTTAAATCAGCTATTGAAGGAGCAAGTCTTTCTTTTAGCGATGAAATATACGTTAGTGTATATTGGTAATCAGCACCATTTGAAACATGCGTATCCACGAATACATCCGCTTGTAGAGCATGGAAAATCGTTGAAAACGTAAAGGCATTTTCTGTGTCCATTTTAATAAAATCGCGATTTAGGTCGTAATTGCGTCCGCTACCCCGAAAACCGTATTCTTCGGGTCCGTTTTGATTTGCTCTGCTGGTTCCGTTTCTATTCAACATGCCGCCTACATTGTATGCTGGTATTATGGCAACAAGTGGTTGCTTCCCTTGTTGTTTTTGTTCCAATTGTTTTTCTATCCAAATAGCACATGCATTCACCCCATCTGGTTCTCCCGGATGAATGGCATTGTTAATTAAAATTGTTGTGCCAGATCGTGCTTTATTAAAGGTCTTCAAGGAATCGCCCAAACCATTTAAAATACACAAAAAAATAGGAATTCCCCCATCTGAATTTCCCATGCAATACAATTCAACTCGTTTATTTTTTTTAGCCAAATTTTTATAGTAATTAATTAACGTGAAATAGTCAGGAGATTTATTTCCCTGCCAATCAATAGACTGTGCAAACGATAGCTGAAAAAGGAGAATGAAAAAAAAACTAGAAAGGATTAACCTCATGATTATTTTTTAGAAGTTTAAAACTACCAATTTTCAACTAAAATCAACGTATTTTTGCATCATGCGCATTGATATTCTAACCGTATTACCCCAACTATTGGAGAGTCCATTTTCGATATCTATTATGCAACGTGCTCAAGATAAGGGACTTGTGACTATTCAAGTGCATAATATTCGCGATTATTCCACTAATAAGCACAAAAATGTAGACGATTACCAATATGGTGGCGGTGCTGGAATGGTAATGAGTATTGAGCCAATTGCAACGATTATTGAAAAATTGAAAAGTGAACGTACCTACGATGAAATTATT
>Ga0247837_1003535_pt1 | contig 26981 bp, 20 predicted proteins | sample LaCtaG_2_FD_187115 | JGI IMG/M metagenome (GOLD analysis project Ga0247837, IMG submission 187115) | Freshwater microbial communities from meromictic Lake La Cruz, Castile-La Mancha, Spain - LaCruzMarch2015_14.5m | ecosystem: Environmental > Aquatic > Freshwater > Lake | place: Spain: Castile-La...
GTTTCAGCCCGCATTTGATCAAAGGCGCGGTGTACATCATAAGCACATTCCTTGGCATGCTCGTCGCGCACCTTGCGAATCTCCTCTAGAATTTCCGTTTCCATCAAAGTTCAATAGACATCAATTCAGCCGGAGTGGCGTTGGCTGCTAATCAAGAGGCCCTGGCTGGGGTCGTCTTAGCGCGCCTTCGCTTGCCACTGCCCGAAAGCTCCTCTTTCTGGAGCCGTTTGTAGTAACTGACCAGCTTGCGCGGCTCATAGCCGCATTCGCGCGAGATTTCATCTCGCACTTTACGGATTTCATCGATAACCGGGTCGGCTTTCATGGTGTTTGGTCTATCAGTTCAAGCGGAGTTACCAGTTCAGGCGTAAAAAGGCGCAAACGCTCGTTGATACGACGAATATGCACCTGCTTGTTGGCATTGGCAAGGTGGACGCAGTTCCACGTAAGCAGGAAATCGATCTTGTAGTAGGAGGCGACAGCGAGGTGGAGGGCATCGCCCAGTTGGTCTCTGGGCATCAGGGTGTTAGAGATGTAGACCTCGACAATCTCCTCCACCGCATCGTTGATTTCGAGACGGGGAAGACCGGAAACCATATCCATCTTCGCCTGCCGCTTCGGATGGGATCCTCGCCGCAGTTCCGCAATGGTAGCCGCTGAAGTGAAGCAATCGTATCGTGATCGATGGTATTTCCACCATTCCTCGGTCCAAGCTTTCCTGGCCAGAGACTCATGATCTTTCCTTGTCTCATGACAGAAGGACGGAATCGTTGTCTCGATGTAGACAGTCGGCTTCATGCGCGACACATATCACCCGCCACTTCAAACTTGCGCTCGACTGCGGCGCGGCACTTCGTGTCTGCCTTGTAAGCAACTAGATCACGACCCGCCGGAGCCATCCGCATCAGTAGTGGCTTTTTCATAAAGAATTATTCCCAACAATCCGAGTCACCCGGCAGTAGAGCATGGAACCGGGAGCAGGGAGAAAGAGGCGAAGAGGTGATGAATGCAGAATGCAAGATGGTCGAGCAGATGTAAGGCCAAGTCTGACCCGAAAACTGAACACTGTCTTTTCTTGCACTTGGCGAAGTCGGCGTGCCGGATGAGCCATGACGCCCGCGAGGGCTACTCGCCGCTGGGCGAAGGCTCGGCTGCGGGCACCTTAGCCAAGGCCGCCTTGAACTTGTCGCGGCTACCCCAAGCCAACGGCCCAGACGCAACACTTTCGTCCCTGAGCCAGCCTCCCGCCATGCTGCCGCACGCGGTCAAGACCTTGGCCTCCCGTCCAGGTCCGCGACTTTCCGCCAGAGGAGCAGTATCGGAAATCATGCCGGAATAGTCGATCTCGCCTTGTGGGTATTCGGCGTCCGTTATTCTGAGCGCGGAGCGCCGGTGAGAAGATCGACCACGGCGGTAAGCCAGATCATATGGATGCACTCGACAATGTTGTAGGAACAACTGTCGACCCAGAAGTTGGTCTCGGCAATGGCACCGAGCGGGTTGTCTTGGGCGAAGCCGGTGAAGGCGGCGACGTAAAGGTGGAGCTCTTGGGCATGCTGGGCGGCTTTCACCACATTGGGGGACTGGCCGCTGCTGCTGATCAGAATGACGATGTCCTGCGGATCAGCGTAATAATCGAGAGCCTTGGCGATCCAATTTTCGTATCCGCAATCATTGCCCAGCGCCGTGATGAGGTTGGCGTCATTGAAGGCTGTGGCCCGCACCCCGCCTTGCTTGGAAAAGTCCGTGGCCAGATGGCTGGCAATCGAGGCGCTCGCGCCATTGCCGGCCAAGAGGAGTTTGCCGCCGGCATCCCGCGCTTGGACGATGCGGTCTTTGAATTGCGTGAGCTGCGCCGGAATGGCGGGGTCGCAGAGCAGGGGCGGGTATTGGGCGAGGTATTCAGTCAGGTTCATGATGTCGATTGAGGGAAATGTTCATGTCATGGCTTCGTCGAGCGCGGAAATTTTTTCCGCCTCCTTCAGCGCCATGCCGACCACTTGGTCCATGTTGTAGTAGCGGTAAGTGGCGAGACGCCCCACGAAGTGGACCGTTGGTGACGTGTGACTTGTGACAAGTGACGAGTCGGAGGCACCAGAGGACTGCGGGGAGCATGGAGCGCGGAGCATGGAGCTTAGATGCGCCGGGAAGGGATCGGTTTCAGTGAGGGCTTTGTATTTCTGATAGGTCACAGCGGAGTCGGGAGCCGGGATGGGATAGTAGGCTTCTTTGCCGGGGCCGAAGTCGTCGGGGTATTCGCGGACGATGGTGGTGTTTTCGCACTGCTGACCGGTGGCGTGCTTGATCTCGACGATGCGGGTGAACTCCTCGTCGTTCGGATAATTCACCTGCATGGCGGGCTGAAAGAAGCCCGCGGGTGCGGGCTTCTCAGTTGAGAGATGAGAGCCGGAGCTTGGCGGAGACGGCCGAAGGCAATTGAGGGTTGAGGGATCGGTCAGTTGCTCGCGCGTGAAGGATTCGGGCTCGAAGCGGAGGGAGCGATACGGGAGGCGACCGTGGCAGTAGTCGTAGTATTCGTCGATCGGGCCGGTGTAGACGAGGTGCTTGAAACTAACCTGCGGCAAAATGTCGCGGAACTCGGTGTTGAGGCGTATCTCGAGCTTGTCCCCGCAGGCGGCAACCATACGTTCGAACATTGCGGTGTAGCCGGCCTTGGGGATGGCTTGGAATTCCTCGCGCAGGTAACGGTCGTCGCGATTGGTCCGGATGGGGATGCGTCCGCAGACCGACGCATCGAGATCCTTGGGATGACGCCGCCACTGCTTGAGCGTGTAGCCTTTGAAAAACTTCTCATAGAGCTCCCAACCGACCTGGCTGACGATCACTTCTTCGGAGTTGGCCGGGTTTTCGATGGGAACGCGTTTTTCGGCCAGCCACGCTTCCATTTCCTCCGAGGTGGAGGGACGCCCGAGAAATTGCTCGAAGGTGTTGAGGTTGATCGGAAAGTTCCAGTAGCGCTCGTCGGAGTAAGAAAGGATTTTGTAGTCGACCGGATGCCACTCGGTGAACTGGCTCAGGTAATCGACGATGCGCGGGGCATTGGTGCGGAAGTAGTGCGGTCCGTAAGTGTGAATGAGGACGCCGGCCTCGTCGTATTTGTCATAAGCATTGCCGCCGAGGTGGTCGCGCTTCTCGACGATGAGGCAGGTCTTCCCCTGCTGCGTGGTGAGACGCTCGGCGATGGTCAGGCCGGAAAATCCGGCGCCGACGATGAGGCAGTCGACGGGTTGGAGCACGGAGCGGGGAGCGCGGAGCTTGGAGTCAGAGGCCGGCGTGGCCGGCTGTGACGAGTTGCTGGTAACGGGTAACGAGTGGAACCGCTACTCGGGCTTCTCGGCGACGCGGGCAGTTGCGAATCGGCGCTGGCCGAAGTCACCACGTCTCAAACCACCGAGCGAGAGATCCTCGTCAAGATCAGGCCAGTGCAAACCGTATGGGGAAATTTCAACATTGTTGAGTTGAGCTTCGGTCCCGCAACTCAACCGCGGATTTTCTCCGACCGGGAAACGCAATTCAGAACCGTCCTCCATCTCAACGACCATGGCCGGAGCAGAGTAGTAAACGCGCTTTGCTTTAGCGTCCGAAGTGCTCATGCCACTTTTCCCATAGCACTTCTTCACGGAGCAGACTGGCAAAGCCGGCAGTAGTGAGTTGCGGGTGACGAGCAGTTCGTGTTGCAACTACTTCGCGATGGAGCAGGCGATGTTGGGGCTGTCCGGATTCACATCGACCGTGCGCGACTTGGGCGAGACAACGAGGTCCATGTCTTCCATCGGGATCGCACCCAACAGAACTTCGTTCCCCATGACAATAGCGCCGCCGAAGCCGACACGATTCTTGAAATGGATTTCCAACGGCCCGACGTAAGGAACCAAGCGCGTGCTACCATCGGCGAGGGTGACCTCCTTGCGGTCGCACTCTTCCAGCCCGAGCTGAAGTTTGACGTGCTCCGGAATGCACATATGGACCGAGCCAGTGTCAGCCAGAGCCTCCACATTGATGCCCTTTAGTTCAGGATGACGCGGGTTTTTTAGAGTCAGCATCGTTCTAACCAGCCCCATTTCTATCGGATATTATCACGGCTTCTTAATGAGGACAAGGGGGCCTCACTCACGCCCCGCGGGTTTTCCAGGCGGCGACGATTTGTTGGATGGTGTCCTCGAGGGAGATGGTGATGTCCCACGCGGGGTAGTCGCGGCGCATTTTGGCCAGGTCGCTGATGTAGCAGATGTGGTCGCCGATGCGGTTTTCGTCGACGTAGGTGTGGATCTGCTTTTTCCCGGTGAATTTCTCGGTGAGGGCGAAGGCTTCGAGGATGGAGCACGAGTTGTCGCGTCCGCCGCCGATGTTGTAGACCTCGGCCACGCGGGGAGCTTGGAGGAATTCTTCGATGAAACGGGCGACGTCGTGGCTGTGGATATTGTCACGGACCTGTTTGCCCTGGTAGCCGAAGACTTTGTATTCCTTGCCCTCGAGGTTGCATTTCACGAGATAGCTGAGGAAGCCGTGCAACTCGACCCCGGCGTGGTTCGGGCCGGTGAGGCAGCCGCCGCGCAGGCAGCAGCTGGGTATGTCGAAGTAGCGTCCGTATTCCTGGACCATGATATCGGCCGCTGCTTTCGAGGCGCCGAAGAGGGAGTGCTTTGATTGGTCAATGGAGAAATCTTCGGCAATGCCGTCGGCGTAGGCGGGATCGTCATAGTCCCAGCGGGTGGCGAGTTCCATGAGTTTGATCAAGTTCGGACGGTCGCCGTACACCTTGTTGGTCGACATGTGGACGAAGGGCGCTTCGGGGCAGGCGCGGCGGACGGCTTCGAGGAGGTTCAGGGTGCCGACCGCATTGGTGTCGAAGTCGTCGAAAGGGATGGCAGCGGCGCGGTCGTGACTGGGTTGCGCGGCGGTGTGGACGATGGCGTCGGGCTTGAGATTGGCGATAAGATCGAGCACGCCTTGGCGATCGCGGATGTCGAGTTCGTGGTGGTGGAAGTTTTTGATCAGCTTGGCCAAGCGTTCCTGGTTCCAACGCGTGTCGCCCTGCGGACCGAAGAAAACGGCGCGCTGGTTGTTGTCGAGGCCGTGGATTTCCCAGCCGAGGCCGGCAAAATGAAGACAAACTTCCGAACCGATGAGGCCGGAGGATCCGGTGACGAGAAGCTTTTTCATAGGGAGCATGGAGCCTGGAGCTTGGAGCCTGGAGCCAGAGGGTTTTCTTGGTTGAGCAGGGAGCTGGGAGCGTGGAGTTTGGAGCAGGGAGCCAGAAGCAAAGAGTAAGAAGTTTCGGAAGCGAAGCTAGGAAGCGGGGCGAGTTTTCAAGGTGCGGCGGAAAGCGAAGAGCATTTTGCTTTGCTGTTCCAGTTCTTCAAGTAACGGGTTGGTGTCTTCTCTGTCCAGATAGCCATTTCGTGTGAACAAGCTGATCATACTTGCGACTTCGTAGACGGAGCGGCGGGAGAACTTGAGGAAGTTGGCGAAATCGTCAGGTGAGTCGCTGCCGGACCCTTCAGTGATGTTGTTGGTGATGCTGAGCGTCGCGGCACGGAGTTGCTCGGCGAAGCGGTGGAATTTCTCTCATCCAGCCTTTCGGCCAAAGCGAACAGAGACGTGGTTGCGGCAGCCGCGCGCTGCCAAATCTCCAACGATTCGAAACGAAATCTCGCTTCGTCCTGCGTCTCCATGCTCCAGGCTCCCTGCTCCATGCTTGGCTCTACTCCGCCGCTACCTCTTTGATCAGGGGGAGAAGGTCGTTGAGGTGGCGGTGCCAGGTTTCGATTTTGCCCAGACGGGTGCGTTGGAATTCGGAATCGGGGCTGTCGGCCTCGACACTCGCTTCGAGGGCCTTGAGGTGCTCGTGACCGTTTTGCAGGTGGGGTTCGAACCGCAGGCGGAGAATGCCGCCGGCCAGTTTGCGCAAATTGACCTCGGGGCGGTAGTGGTCTTTACGCACACCGGGGCGGAAAACTTTTTCCACCGCGCCCATCTGGCGCAGCCAGTCGAGGCCTTCCCACGTGCCGCCGCGACTGGCGTGGAGCAGGGTGGTCATTTCATCGAGGTTGAGCGGTTGCGGCGTGGAGAAGAGGAGGCCGTAAACTTGCCCGGCCGAACGGGGCAGCGAGAAGGCCTCGGCGGCACGGACAAAAAGCGAAACGGTTTGAATCTGGAAGGGCGAAAGTCCCGGCTTCGCGGGGGCCGCCGTCTTGCGGGCAGGCTGCCGCCCTTGGTCAACACGTGGTGATTGTGTCCCGGAGGCCGGCATGAAATTTCCAAGGCGAGCTCAAACGACGCAAACAACGCCCGCACGATAAGCATGCATCATGGGGAGAAATATTCAAGAAATTGTGAATGAACCAAATATACTAATGGGAGCAATCTCTCTTTTATCATAAGGCTCCATCTGCTGCGGGCGCAACGGGCTGTGCTTTTGCGTCGCGGTGGGCGGGGCGGATTTGTAGCTTGGGCGGCCTTATGACCTATTATTTGGTGAAGCTTTTTCTCAGTGCGGGCCTGATTGTCGCGGTGAGCGAAGTGGCCAAGCGCAGCGGTTACCTCGGGGGTTTGCTCGCTTCCCTGCCGCTGGTTTCGCTCCTGGCCATCGGCTGGATGTGGTTCGAGACCCATGATGGGGCCAAGGTCGCGGACTTTTCGCGCAGCGTCTTCTGGTTCGTGCTGCCGAGTCTGCTTTTCTTCATCATCCTTCCTTGGCTCCTCCCGAGGATCGGATTTTATGGTGCCTTGGCCATTGCCAGCCTGGCCACGGCTGCCGGCTATGCGGTGATGTCTGCCGGGTTGGCCCGGGTCGGGATCAATCTTTGAGGGGTTTCGTCGCTCGCCGCTTTCGCCAGGCCACGACGGCACAAAATCCCGCAGCAAAGAGCAACAAAGCATAAGCGGAAGGCTCGGGCACGACCCGGAACTGCGTTACGCGCCCGTTGACCGTTCCCCCGGAAAACTCCGCCGTTTGCTCGGCCGTGGAAACTTCGATCTGCTCATCCGTATAAACGTCATAGTCAGCGCCGTTGTAAGTCACCGCACCCGCACCGTCGGCCGTGACATAGTAGTTGAAAACCGCCTCATCGATCGAGGCGAGGAAGTCACTGATCTGGTCGGTGTAGAATGCACCGGTATAAATGGTGCCGGGAGCCAACGAGCTGAAGGAAAAGTAAACATTGACCGCATTGACCGTGCCCAGCGACGCAGTGAAAGGGGTGACGGCGGTCAAACGCAGCAAATCATTGACGCTGTTGAAGGCCTCGGAATAAGCCGGATTGAGCCCGGTGAATTCAAAATTAAAGTCCAATCCACCCTGGGGATCGACCGAAGGTGCGGTGAGAATGCCCGGACTCTGCCCGGGATCGATCGAGCCCGAACCCGAAATGGCGGCGACGTGTCCGCTGCCGCCGAGCACCCCGTAAGTACCCACCACCACGCTGGAAGAGGCCTCGATGCGACCGTCGACCGCCAATTTTCCGGCGTGAATCCAGGTCCGCCCGCTGTAGGAATTCGTCCCGGTCATCTCCATCATGCCGCCACTCACGGCGAGCCCACCCGAGCCGGAGAGGTTCCCGGTGATCCGGTTGGTCCCGGCCCCGGTGAACTCCAACAGCTTGCCGTTGCTGTTCAGATTGGAAATGCTGATGCCCCCCACCCCACCATTCCAATACTGGTGATCCCCGAGCTGCAGACTGGCGTTCAAGGTCTGGCGAGAAATGTCATAGTTGACCAGCCCGCCCCGTCCGACCGTCAAGGTCCCGGCCCCGGAAAAAGTGAAACCGAGTGACGCGTTGGTCGTGTTCCGGAAATAAAGACCGCGCAGGTTGGCGGCGGAGTCCACCGAGACAACCCGGCTGTTGCCCGCGGTTGCCCCGTTGAACTGAACATAAACATCGGAGGGAGCAGAGGCGGGAGGACCCAGTCCCCAGGCGCCGCGGTTGCCGATCGAAGTGCTGGAGCTGCCGACCCACGTGTTGCTCGGGTTGCCCACCACCCGGAGGGCAAAGCCGTCCTGCGTCATGGTCGTATTGAGCGCGTTCATCACCTGGAAAGTCCCGAGGAAATTGAGGAAATTGTTTGTCTCATTGATGCCCGCATTATTACCCGCAAGGGTGATTTCTTTTCCACCGTTGACATTGGTCCAGACCATGAAAGCAGGACTGCCGGAGTCCCCGCCTTCCAGTTGGACTTCGGTGCGCGGTGTGGTGAAGTATTGGTTGGTTCCGCCGGAGACGACGCCGGCTATCGTGGTCAGACCAATCCGGGGACTCGACGAACCGTTCGGCCCACGGCCGTAGAGATAAACCGGCCGGTTGACATAGGCCGAGGTGGAGTTGGCCGTGGAAGAAGCATTGAGGTCGAGGACGCCGTAGCGAGCCATGAGGGATGGATCGGCGAGGGGAGAGTTCAAGGTCCCGAGGGAAAGATCCGTGGTTCCGGCGAGCGGAACGCCCAGACCCGTGTTGGTCACGCCGCGCTGCGAGCCGGTGACCAGGGTCCCATCGGGTCGCTGCAGGCTGATCGCAGCAGCCCCGCCGTAATGCGTGGCCACAAGGTAATGCTGCGGGGAGATAAATCCGAAGCCCTTGGTCCCGTCCGTTGTCGCCCAGCCGACCCCCGTCCAATCATAACCGGCGCCGATGAAGCTGATGTCGGTATTGGCCACCGGATTGGTGGCAAACCCGCTCGAGAAACGGTCGTTGACCGCACTGCTGTAGTTGGTCACTTGCAGCGCCCGGAGATCAGCTCCCAGGAACCAAAGCAACCCCAGGGCGATCACTGCCCATTTATTCCGGCCAGAGTGCAACTTGGTTAAGGAGTAGCGCCTGACCCGACCTTTTCAACCTGAAAGTGCCCCGGTTTCGCAGTCGAGTTCCCCGGAAAATCCGGCATAGTGGCTCCGTGTCGCCTCTGCCTTGGATTACTGCCGTCATGGTTTGCCTGTCAGTGACAGGACAGACCAGCCCTGTCCGGGTGGTCAGCCTGGCGCCCAATCTGACCGAGATGGTGACTTCCCTCGGAGGAGCAGACCGACTGCTCGCCGTGACGCCGTTTTGCGCGGCGCCGGATACCATGGTTCGCCTGCCCGGCGGCATCCAGCCGGAAGCTGAAACCGTCCTCTCCCTGACGCCGGATTTGGTTCTGGCCACCTCGATGACCCCGGCCACAACCCGCCGCCAGCTGCAAAAACTTGGCCTCAGGGTGGAGGTCATCGACACCCATTCGCTGGAAGACATCACGCGCGCCTTAAACCGCATCGCCCTCCTCCTGCATCTCCCGGAAACGGTTGCATCCTCTCCGACCGCAACTCCGACCTCCCGCTCCGTGGTCCTGCTCTTCGGCGCGGAAACCGCTTACAGCGCCGGATGTGGGACGCATGCCCATGAAATTCTCGAAGCGGCCGGCTTGAAGAACATCGCGGCGGAAACCTCCGGCCCGTGGCCGCAACTGGGGGAAGAATTTTTACTCTCCCGGGATCCGGACCTCATCATCGTGGCCGACTACGGTTCGTCCGCGCCGCAGGATATTTTACAAACCTTGCGCCGGCATCCCGTGCGCCGCCACCTTTCGGCCGTGCGCGACGGACGTGTCCTGGTTTTTCCGGCCGGGGCTTTCAGTATTCCCGGCCCCGCAGCTTTGCGCGCCACCGCCGAGCTGCGCTCCCGCTTATCCCAGCTGTGAACACGCCCATCCTCCAAGCAACCGGCGTCCGTGCCGGTTACCAGGGGTGCGAGGTGCTGCAGGGCATAAGCTTCGATCTTCATCCCGGCGAGGTTCTCGGGGTGATCGGGCCCAACGGCAGCGGAAAAAGCACATTGCTCAAAGCCGTGACCGGACTGCTCCCCTTGCTCGGGGGCAAGGTGCAAATTGCCGGAAAAGATTTGTCCAACCTCGGCTTCCGCGAACGTGCGCGGATCTGCGCCGTGCAACCCCAGGTGGAAACCCCGCTCTTCGACTACTCCATCCGGGAATTCGTGCTCCTCGGACGCCATCCGCACCGTCCCCTGCTCGGGAGAGCCGGCCCGGCCGATCTCCAAGCGGTGGATGCCGCGCTGACCATGACCGACCTGCTGCCGCTCGCTTCCCGCAGTATCCGTTCCCTCAGCACCGGCGAATGGCAGCGCTCCCTCTTAGCCCGCGCCCTGGCCCAGGAAACCCCGTTGCTCATGCTGGACGAACCGGCGGCGCACCTCGACCCCGGGCATGGCTATGACACACATGCCCTGCTGCGGAAACTCAGCCGCGAGAAAGACCGTTCCGTGCTTTGCGTCTCGCACGATCTCAACCTTTCCGCCGAGTTTTGCGACCGGCTCCTCCTCCTGAGCAACGGTCGCCTGCGCGCCCTCGGCACCCCAGCCGAGGTTTTGCAGGAAACACTTTTGCAGGAATCCTTTGCCTGCTCCGCACTGCGCGTCACGACCAACGCCCTGACCGGAAACCCCAACGTGGTCTACGCACGATGAAGAGCACAACACGCTTTCTGTTCCTCATGGCCGCCACCGCGGGTGTTGTGGTTGCGTCCGTTTGCCTTGGCCCGACCTCCCTGCTCGATTGGTGGAGTTTCCGGGAACTGCTGGGCCAAGGTGCGTCCACTCCCGAACTCGAGCGGGCCGCCTTGGTGCTCTGGGAACTCCGCTTGCCGCGGGTGCTCTTGGCCGCCGCCGCGGGGGCTTCGCTCGCCTTGGGCGGACTTCTCTTGCAGGCCGTCTTCCGCAATCCGTTGGCCGAGCCTTATCTTCTCGGTTTGTCCTCCGGCGGCGCCCTCGGCGCTGTCATCGCCTTGGCGGCCGGAGCCTACTCGGTGATTTGGCCCGCCTTGGCTGGCAGCCTGCTCATTGCCTCCGTGGTTTTGCTCCTCTGCCGGCGCCGCATCGCCTCCGACCTGCCCTCACTCTTGCTGGCCGGCGTGGCGCTCGGCGCCTTGGCCCAAGCTTTCACCACGACCATCATCCTGCGCTTCGACCCGGGCGCGCTGCGCAGCATTTTGTTCTGGCTGATGGGCAGCTTCGCCGGACGCGGTTGGTATGAGGTGTCGCTGCTCTTGCCGGCGGCCATCATCGGGCTCTTCGTTGTGTGGACCTTCCATCGTCCCCTCGACCTGATCGCTCTGGGTGGCGAGAGCGCCCACCACCTCGGCGTGCGCGTGGTCGCCGTGCAAATCGGTTCCATCATCCTCGCCGCCGTGCTCACTGCCCTGACTGTCGCCACCTGCGGAACGATCGGCTTCGTCGGCCTGATGGCGCCGCATTTGGCCCGGCACATCGTCGGTTCGACCCACGGGAAATCCGTTCCCGCCAGCGTCCTGGCTGGCATTTTCCTCACCGTGGGCTCCGACCTGGCCGCGCGGACCATTCTGGCCGGCACCGAGCTGCCCGTCGGCGTGGTCACCGGCGCCGTCGGTTGCGTCTTTTTCCTCGCGCTGCTGACCAAAAAACGCTGACTTTTCCCGCATGGTCAAAATTTCCGTCCGCTACGAAGGTGGCCTGCGCTGCGCGGCGACGCACGGGCCGTCCGGTCAAACCGTTTTCACCGACGCACCGGTCGACAATCAGGGCAAAGGTGAATCGTTCTCGCCGACCGATCTGGTCGCCACCGCCTTGGGCGCGTGCATGGCGACCATCATGGGCATCGCGGCCGAGCGGCATGAGATTGATCTGCGCGGGATGCAGATCGAAGTGGGCAAGGTGATGTCGGCGGATCTGCCGCGGCGCATTGCCAAGTTGACGACGACCATCCGGATTCCCCTGGCGCCGGAGCATCCGCAGCGCGCGCTGCTCGAAAATGCCGCGCTGACTTGTCCGGTGCACAAGAGTTTGAGCGCGGAGATGGAAAAGCCGGTGGAGTTCGAGTGGGCGGGTTAGACTTTGGAGTGCGCCGGCTTGACGGCGCTTTTGCCTTCCCGCAAACGGGGATCTGCCCACGATGAAAAGCGGCGGCTCTGCCGCCGCACTGCAAAAGGGCTTACGCGTTGCGGCCGCAGCAGGATTTGAACTTTTTACCGCTGCCGCAGGGGCAGGGCTCGTTCCGGCCGACTTTCGGGGCTTCGCGCCGGGCGGGCAATTCCAGCTTCATCTCGCCCTGCTCGGCAGCGGCGGAACGGGCGGGCGGACGCACGCCGGCCGATCCGTCGGGCGATTCTCCACCGGAGAGCTTTTGCTGCAGTTGCGAGAGGAATGTTTCGAAAGAAGCGAGGTTCGTCGTGCTGCGGAAGAGGTTGGTCAGCATTTCGCCGCGGATCCGGTCCATCAATTCGACGAACATCTTGTAGGCTTCGCTTTTGTACTCCACGAGCGGGTCTTTTTGTCCGTAAGCCCGGAGGTAAACACCCTCGCGGAGTCCGTCCATGGCATAAAGGTGCTCCTGCCAGAGGCGGTCGATGGCGTTGAGCAGAATGTAGCGCTCGAGCATCTTGAGCGCATCGGCCTGCTCGTGTCCGGCTTTCAACTCGTAAGCCGCTTTGACTTTCGCGACGAGGAACTGTCCGTTCTCCTCCGCGCTGCGGGTCTCGAATTGCGCGGTTTCTTTTTTCAGCCCGAGCGGGAAAGTCTGGTTGACCCACTGGAGCAACCCGTCGTGATCGGCCTCGCCTTCTTCGCCGGGGGCGAGGAGGTCCCCGACTTTTCTCGGCACCATTTCATCGATGACCTCGTAGACCATGGCCCGGGGGTTGTCGGTTTCGATCGCCTCGTTGCGGTAGCCGTAGATGACCGCCCGCTGCTGGTTCATCACGTCGTCGAACTCGAGGGTGCGTTTGCGGATGAGGTAATTGCGCTGCTCGACGCGTTTCTGCGCGGTTTCCACGCTCTTGTTCAGCCACGGATGCTCGAGCTCCTCGCCTTCCTCCATGCCGAAGCGTTCCATGATCTTGGTCATGCGGTCGGCCGCGCCGAAATTGCGCATGAGGTCGTCCTCGAAGCTGACAAAAAATTGCGAACTGCCCGGGTCGCCCTGACGCGCGCAACGTCCGCGCAGCTGACGGTCGATGCGGCGCGATTCGTGGCGCTCGGTGCCGATGACATGGAGCCCGCCGGCGCCTTGCACGCCGGCGCCCAGTTTGATGTCCGTGCCGCGGCCCGCCATGTTGGTCGAAATGGTCACGGTGCCCGGTTGACCGGCCCGGGAAACAATCTCGGCCTCCTGCAGGTGGAACTTCGCATTGAGCACATTGTGCGGGATTTTTTCCCGCTTGAGCATGCGGCTGAGCAGTTCCGAGGACTCGACACTGGCCGTGCCGACCAGGACCGGTTGCTGCTCGGCGTGCCGCTTTTTGATCTGCTCGATCACCGCGTTGTATTTCTCGCGGCGTGTTTTGTAGATGCGGTCGTTCGAATCCTTGCGGTCTACATTGCGGTTGGTCGGGATGACAATGACATCGAGCGCGTAGATGTCGTGAAATTCGTTGGCCTCTGTTTCGGCCGTGCCGGTCATGCCGCCGAGCTTCTCGTAGAGACGGAAATAGTTCTGGATGGTGATGGTGGCCAGGGTCTGGGTCTCGCGGTCGATCTGCACGCCTTCCTTCGCCTCGACGGCCTGGTGCAGACCGTCACTCCAGCGGCGGCCGGGCATTTTGCGGCCGGTGAACTGGTCGACGATGAGGACTTTGTTTTCCTCGACCACGTATTCAACGTCTTTTTCGTAAAGGCAGTAAGCCTTGAGCAGCTGGGTGATGTTGTGGATGCGCTCGGCCTGCGCGTCATAGTGCTGCTGCTTCTTCGCTTTGGCCTCGATCTTCTCCTGGTCGGAGAGCGCAGGATCGAGGTCGATGTCGGTGAACTCGTTAATCAGGTCGGGCAGGACGAAGGCATCGGGATCATCCGGGTTCATGAACGAACGCCCTTGCTCGGTCAGGTCCGCTTCATGCTGGCGCTCTTCGATCGTGTAAAAGAGTTCCTCTTTGAGCGCAACGAGCGCCTCTTTGTTGGTGTCCTGGTAGAAAGAAAGCTCCGCTTTGTCGACCAGCTTGCGCATTTCGGGCTCTTCCATGAGGCGGAGGAGCCCTTTGTTGCGGGGTTCGCCCAGTTTGGCTTTGAAGAGCGAGAGCCCGGCTGTCTCGGTATTGCCTTTTTCGAGGAGTTCCTTGACCTCGGTGATGAGGCGGGTGCAGAGCATGGTCTGCTTGCGGACGAGTTGCTCGACCAGCGGCTTGAAGCGCTCGTATTGGTGGGTCGAAACGGTGGCCGGGCCGCTGATGATCAGCGGGGTGCGGGCTTCATCGATGAGGATGGAATCCACTTCGTCGACAATGGCGAAGTAATGGCCGCGCTGGACCTGCTGTTCCTTGGACGTGGCCATGCCATTGTCGCGCAGGTAATCGAAGCCGAACTCGCTGTTCGTCCCGTAAGTGATGTCGCAGGCGTATTGGGCGCGGCGCAATTCCGGGGGTTGGTCGTGTTGGATGACCCCGACGGTGAGGCCGAGGAAGCGATAGATTTCCCCGACCCACTCGGCATCGCGACGGGCGAGGTAATCGTTCACCGTGATGAGGTGCGTGCCGCGGCCGGCCAGGGCATTGAGGTAAAGCGGCAGGGTGGCGACGAGAGTTTTGCCCTCGCCGGTGGCCATTTCGGCGATGCGCCCGCTATGCAGGACCATGCCGCCAATGAGCTGCACATCGAAGTGGATCATCTGCCATTCGATCGGGTGGTCGACCACGCTGACTTGGCGTCCGCAGAGACGGCGGGCCGTGTTTTTCACCACGGCAAAGGCCTCGGGCAGGATTTGATCGAGAGCCTTCTGCTGCTCCTGGTAGTCCTCGATGGCGGAGATCCGCGCCTTCCACTCGGCGGTCATGCGGCGGAGGTCGTCATCCGAGAGCGACTGGTATTGCTCTTCGAAGGCGTTGATCTGGCGCACGATGGGCATCATGCGCTTGATTTCGCGCTGATTTTTCGAGCCGACGATTTTCTTGATGATGAAATTGATCATGACTGCGTCCGCACCGGGGCGGGCAAACCTCGAAAATATCCGTCCGGAGCCCGGTCGCAAAGGAAATTGGGGTCTGCGGGCTTGCCCCCGGTGCCGGACGGCTTAGGTTTGTCACTCGATGAAGATGCGCATTTTGGCCGTCCTCCTAGGAACGTGGCCCGTCTGGGCCGGCGCTCAAGCCACCAATCCGGCACCCCAACCCGACCCGATGGCGGCCTTGGCCGGGATGATCAAAGCTTTCCAAGGCGCCTCCTCGCCGGACGGCTCTGCGCCCGAAGGCACTCCGGATCCGCTGGCCGCCGCCGCGCAATTGTTCCAAGCTTTCCAAGGCGGGACCAACAACCCGCTGGCCGCCATCGGCGCCCAGCCGGCTGTCGATTTCCGCGAATTGCGCGCCCTCCTTCCCGAGGAGGCGGCCGGACTGCGCCGCACCGCGGCGCGCGGGAAGAAGACCGGTGCTTTCGGCGCGGGCGTTTCCGAAGCCACGGGCGACTACGGCGAGGCCGGCACCCCGCAACTGGAAATTCAGATCACCGATCTCGCGGCGATGGGGCCGCTCGCCGCGATGGCCGATTTCGGTTGGACCTCGGCGGAAATCGACAGCGAGGGCGACGACGGATACGAGCGGACCACGCAATACGAGGGACGCCGGGGGGTGGAGAAATACCGGACGATCGACCGCACCGGTTCGGTCAAGGTGATGGTGGCCGGGCGCTTCATGGTCGAGATCAAGGGCGACAACATCGACCCCGCGCAACTCCGCACCGCGGCCGAGGCGATCGATTTCGACGCCCTCGAGCGTTTGGCCAACCGCCCGCACGTTCCCTGAACGTTCAGCGCAGGTGACGGGCGGCGAGATCCTCGTGGCGGACTTCCGTCAGCAGCCAGGCCCAAGGCCAGTTGCCGCTTTTTTCCCAGCGAAACTCGAACATCCCCCGTGCCGCCCGCACCTCTTCGATCACGGCATGGGCGACGGGCGAACCGGAACCGAAAACACCAAGCGGCCCGCTCGCCGTCCATGCACCGTCGCCTCCGGAAAATTGCCATGGTCCCGTGGCCGTGATTTGCAGCGCAAAGAAGTGACTGAACAACAATCTTGCCTCGTCGATCGAGGTCGGGCGGTCGTGCCCCCACGCATCACGGTAATCGGGCGAGATCATCGTCCCGACCGCCACCCAATCGCGGGCCGACGCGCGTTGGAGCAAATTCAGGGTGTGCAACTCCACCTGCTTGGCCGGCTGCCAAAGTTGGAAGAGCCAAAGCGCCGACAAGCCCACTGCCGCAATGACCGCGGTTTTGATCCATGACACCGGAACCTGCACAGTCGTGATTCATAGCCGCAATTTTTGCCGGAGAAAAGACACCCGCCGCAGAGCAAGCGTGCGGCCGGCCGGGCCCAGCCGGCCCTACCGAGCAAATAATTAATCCCCGGGTAGGGTCCGCTGGCCTAGCGGACCGCCGCCCTTCGACCGGAGACTTTTAGGTGAACGGCAAAGGCAAAACCTCTCAACTGCCTCTGCGTCTTCTGCGTTTTTCCCCGGCAATCGTCTTGCACCGGGAGCGCGGACGGGTGATGGTCATGCCCGACATGCCAAGATCCCGCCGCCGGCCCGCTTCCAAAGATCGCCGGCCCGCCTCCCGCCCGAAAGCGGCACCCGGCCCCCGCCGCTCCAAACCACAGACCGCGCGGAAAAAGCCGGAAAACACCCCGCCGACCCCCGGTCCGGTCCTCACCCCCTCCGGTCTTTCCGATCCCGAGTTATCCGCCCGGGTTCTCGACCTCGTGCGCAAGCGCCGCCAGTCCCCGCCATCCCTGCAAGAAATCGCCGAAGTCCTCCAGGCCCGGGGCAAAGACGCACCCTCCGTGGCGCGCGTTCTTCATGATTTGGAAATCGCGGGTGACATCGTGCGGGTGCGCTCGGACCGTTTCACCCTCCCAGAGGAAGCCGACCTTGTGGTCGGCTCGGTGCAAACCCATCGAGATGGGTCGGCCCACCTCCTGCGCGACAAACCGGGCGATCCGGAATTTTATCTTTCCCCGGAAAACACCGCGACCGCCCTGCCCGGCGATCGCGTGGTCGTCCGCCATCTGCGCGACCAGCCGCCGCACCGCGGGTATCAACCCTGCGGACGCGTCATCCGCATCCTCAAACGCGGCACCACCATGGCCGTCGGCACCCTCGAGAAATCGGACCGCTTCTGGCACGTCGTGCCCGACGACAAATATTTCGTCCACAACATCTACGTCCCCCAGCCCGCCGCCCCGCTGCGTCCGAACCAAGGCGACAAGGTCGTGGTCAAGCTCGGCGAATGGACTTCCCGGCATACCAATCCGGAAGGCGAAATCGTCGAGGTGCTCGGGCCGGCGGACAAACCCGGCATCGATATCGAATCGATCATCCGCAAATTCGACCTGCCGACCAAATTCCCCGAAGACGTCCTGGCCGCGGCGAAGTCGTTCCCGGATACCGTGCCGGAGACCGCCGCGCGCGGGCGCGAGGATTGCCGCGGTACGCTGGTTGTGACGATCGATCCGGATGATGCCCGGGACTTCGACGACGCGATCAATGTGGAAAAAACCAAGGACGGTTGGAAGCTGACCGTCCACGTGGCCGACGTCTCGCACTATGTCATTCCGGCCACCCCGCTCGACCAGGAGGCCTACAAACGCGGGAACAGCGTTTACCTGCCCGATCGCGTCATCCCCATGCTGCCCGAAGCCTTGAGCAACGGGCTCTGCAGCCTGCGGCCGGACGAAGACCGCCTCACCTTCGCCGCCTTCCTGGAAATTTCGCATGAAGGCAAAATCCGCAAGTCACGCTTCGCCAAGTGCATCATCCGCAGCGCGCGCCGCTTCACCTACAAAGAAGCTTTCGTCCGCCTGCAGGCCAAACCCGCCAACAAGTTCGACGCCATGTTGCACGAAGCGTGGGCCATGGCGTCCGTCTTGCGCAAAAAGCGCTTCGAGGAAGGCTCGCTCGATCTCGATTTTCCGGAGGTCAAGGTGTGGCTCGACGAGCAGGGACACGCCACGCGCCTTGAGCGGATCGAAAACGACATTTCCCACCAGCTGATCGAGGAATGCATGCTCGCGGCCAACGAGGCCGTGGCCCGCTTCTTCCGTATGACCCCGGCGGCCGCCATCCACCGTGTGCACGAGAAGCCGGACGAAGCCAAGCTCAACGAATACCGCGAGCGCGTGCAAATGCACGGGCACAAAGTCGGGAACCTCTCGGTGCGCAAGGAACTGACCCGTTTCCTCAAAATGCTGCGCGGCCAACCGGAAGAATACGCGCTGAAGACCGCACTCTTGAAGAGCCTCAAGCGGGCCAGCTACTCGCCCGAGCCGGCCGGGCATTACGGACTGGCCAAGAGCGACTACACTCATTTCACCAGTCCGATCCGCCGCTACGCGGACCTCATTGTCCACCGCGTCCTTTCCGACGTCTGCGGCTACGCCAAGCCGAAAGGCCGCATTCCCTTCGGCGATATCGCCCGCCATATATCGACGACCGAGCGCAACGCGGCCGAGGCCGAGCGCGAAGCGGTGCGGTTGAAGAAGTTCGAGTTCTTCCGTCAGCAACTGGCCAAGAAAACCGGACAAACCTTCAAAGCCGTCGTCCTCGAAGTGCGCAATTTCGGCATGTTCATCGAATTGCCCGACATCATGGCCGGCGGCCTCGTCCACGTCTCCGCGCTGGGCGACGACTTCTACACCTTCGATCAGGCCCGCCAACGCTTCATCGGCCGGAAGAAAAAGAAGGTCTATCAGGCCGGCGACAAACTCGAAGTGGTCGTGGCCCGCGTCGACCCCTTCAAGCAGCAGCTGGATTTCGCCCCGGCCTGACCCCAGACGGGTTTCAGCAGAAGATAACGAGCACCGGAGCGCCCATGCGCTCCGGACAAAAACTCAGGCCGAGCGGCTGCGGCGCAGCACGTGCGCGCCGAGACCAGCAAGCGCGACAGCCAGGAGCGCGTAGGTCGAGGGCTCCGGGACCACGTTGACGACAAGGCTGCCTTCGCTGAAGTAGGCTTGCTTGCCGCCGCCCAGGTTGAAGGCGCTTGCCTCGCCCATGTGGACGAGATTGGCAAAGTCGATGGTGGCCGTGCCGTCGATGAGAGTGTAAGCGCCGTTGGCCACGGTGCTGTCTAACCCGACAAGGTCGTTGATGCCGAAGCGGCCGAAACTCACCGAGCCCCCGTTGACCGTCAGCGCGTCGCTCAGACTGAAAACAAATTTCGCACCCGCCTCGAGGGTGAGGTTCCCGCCGAGGATACCGCTCCCGCCGAGGGCGGCACCGCTCAAGACGGACACATCGCTCAGGCCGACTTCGCCGTCGACCAGAAGAGTGCCGTTCACCACGGTTGTCGGTCCCGTGTAGGTGTTGTTTCCGGACAGGATCGTCATGCCGCTGCCAAGTTGGTTGACCGATCCGTTGCCCGAGATGGGGGCCGAGATGTCCGTGCCGGTGCTCTGGTTGAAGTTGATCGTGCCGGTGCCGTCACCGAAGACAATCTTCGGCGTGGAGATTGTCCCCGCTGCATCTTGGGCGCCGTAGCGGCCGATGTTCAGCGTGCCGGAGGAACCCGCGTTTTGGCCAAGCGTCAGCCCGGAGGAGGCGTTGTTCAAATTGACCTCTGCCTCGTCGGCCACGGTCAGGGTTCCTTGACCCGAGACCCCCACCTGGATGCCGTTCGAAGAGTTGGGGTTGTTCCAAGCCGATCCGATACCCATGACCAGCACGCTGTTGTTGCTGCTGGCCGCAGCGTAGCCGATCTGTCCGATGTCCGAACTGGCCGCCCCCCCGTTGCTGATCACCATGCTGCTGCCCGACCCGTTCAAGCCCACAATTACACCCATCGGGCTGTTCATGGTGGAACCCGCGCCGGTCACCATGATGCTGTTGTCGGAAGCTCCGGCATTGTAGCCGATGAGGGCACCGCTGGCCGGGTCACCATCGGCTCCCGAGGCCACCACCGTGGCGCCGTTGGAAACAACCAGGCGGTTACCGGACTCACTCACGCCCACCACCACATTGCCGGAAGCCGCCAGCGTCGTGCCGGCGTTGGCCACGATGAGGCTGTTGTTGTCATAACCGGCGCCGACTCCGACGAAGACGTTCTCGTAGTTATTGGTACCTGGGGTGACAACGGTCACCTGTGCAGTGCCGAAGATGCCGACCGGTAAGTCGGGGCCGGCATACGAAATCGTGACCAGACCATCAGGCCTGGCGGCACTGCTGGGGACACTCATCGTGACATTCGACGCCGAGGCGGCAATGAACGAACCGCCGCCGCCGCCCTCGCCATAGGTCCCCGACCGCCCGTCATACGCACCGCCACCGCCGCCGCTATACCCGCCACCACCACCGCCACCTTCATTTGCTTGACCGCCACCGCCAAAGCCGCCGGCACCACTCCCCTCTGAACCCCCTCCACTCCCTCCGCTCACGTAGCTAAGCCCACCCGCGGCATCGTTTACGCTCGAACCGGAACCAAAAAATCCTCCTCCGCCACCGCCACCGCGATCTTCTTGACCGCCACCGCCCAAACCGCCGGCGCCATTGGTCCCCCCGCTAGAATACGCCCCAGTGCCGGACGTGTTGGTGCTCGCATCGTGACCTTCATAGTTGTAGGGTATAAGTCCATCCTGCCAACCATATCCGCCACCTCCCCCGGCCACCAGCAGCGGCGTATTGGTTGGAGCGACCACGAAAGTTCCCCCACCCCCGCCGCTGACTTGGTCGCCAAAGAAAGTAACGGGGTTACCAATAGCGCCTTGTCCGCCCACCAAAAGATTCAAGGTAACCCCGGAATCAAGCAGGAAACTCCCGCCAAGCACAGCCCCATTACCGCCGTAAGCTCCCCCACCCTTGGCGCCATAAGCTGTGATTTCATAGGAAGCAGTCAGAGGCACCGTCCACGTGGCGATGGAGCCCGTGTATTCGAAAGAAGTGGTGCTGTTGCTGTCCGAGGCCTGCAGGGAGGGCACCAAGCCACAGGCAAGGCTGGTGGCAAGAAAAAGGAGTGTATGACGTTTCAAGGATGTGTTTTTCCAAGCCGCGACCGAGGCAGGTTAGATTAAAACAGCTTTCATCAGAGGAGAGGCGCGGCCGTCCCCATCAATGAATGGTCGGCAAATTAAGCAGCCCGGCCGCGAAGTCAAATTGAACTTCAAAAAATCCAACGAAATGATCACCGGCCCGGGTGGCGGGTCGAAAAACGGGACGCGTCAGGGCGAATTCTGCCGCCGACGCCACCAACGTGCGCCCCATCCCACCGCCGCAGCGACCTCAAGATCGACCTTGCTCCGGGCGATGGTGTGGAGGGGTGATAGAAAGGTATTGCCGGTTCTTTGTTGCAGCGAAAGGATTCAGGAGTGCGGCATCCGGTAATTTTAGTTGGTTGTCTGGTTTTGCTGGTTGGATGCCCGGCACCCAAGCCCGCTGGGTCCATGCGGTCGAAGCCCGTCGAGCCGCATCCGTTGGCCACTGAGGCCCGCCCAGATCTCCCGCAGGCGAATTTCCTGGGAGCGTGGACGATGAATGATGATCAAGGGCAGCCGTTCGATATTATTTTATTTCCCAATGGCCAAGCCGTCTCGACTTGGGCCGAGAGCGCCACTGGTGCCCAGGGAGAACGCGGGCTCTGGCGCACCGGACCGGACGGAGTCACGGTCTTTTTTCATGATGGCTGGACGGATCGGATCATCCTTCAGGGCGGTGAGTTTTTGCATGAAGGATTCTCCCCGGATCGGCGTTCGGGCGCGGCCCCTTCGAATACATCCGCAGCCTCCCGGGTGGGCGGCGATCGCGCCGGCTTTGTGGGAATTTGGCGACTTAACAAAGAGCCAGATGGCAACTACCTCTACGCCACCCTCCAATCCTCGGGCCGCGCTTTTAGCACCCTCAACGGCGAGGGCACCTGGAAGATGACCGCAGAAGGAGCCCTCTGCACTTGGTCGGATGGCTGGAATGATCTCATCTTCCGAACCCCGGAGGGATTTAAAAAACGCGCGTGGGTCGAGGCCGACTCGAATACCACCCCGCCGGATCTCTCCGAGGCCGTGCGAGTTGGCGAGTCGAGATTTGCCGTTTCGCCTTGAGGTCCTTCATTCGATCGGTCCCGCACTTGCCGCGGGTAGTTATTACCACGCTGGCGAGGAAACCATCGTGCGCGTTCTTGTGGAACTCTCCGCCTCGGTCGATCAACTCACAGCGGCCCTTGCCCTTTTTTTACGCCCTCTCCACCGCAGTCCCAAAGATGAAAAGGTCACCTTTCTACGCGACCAATGTGCGCTCCATCCCGCCGCCGGCGCCATCCCGCGTAGGCCGCGCCGCCGGCAAAAATGGCCATCGCCGCCCAGGTGCCGGGCTCGGGAATGGGGGCACTGGCTGAAGTGAAGACGAGGTTGAGATCGTTGCCGCTTTGCGCGAGAGAGAAGCTGCCGCCGTCCAGTGCATTGGCGAAGCCTCCCGTGCCGTTGATTGCTCCGGTGTTCAGGTTGAAGTAGCTGCTGCTGAAGTTGGTGATACCACCCGCCGCGGTGGCGATCTTCCACGTGTAGTTCTGCGCGTTGTTAAATCCGGGCACTGCGCCGTTCACATCGGAAGGACTGGTTGAAGAGAGTGACCAGAGGTTGATGTTGAACTTGCTGCCGATGTTCAACGCGGTGAGATCGAGGACGCCCGTAGCGGAGACCAAGTCCCATGTGGAGACGGTGCCCGCCGTGCCGGTCAACCCGACGATCTGCCAGTTGTAGTTGCCGCCAGCATTCCATGCGACGTTGCCGGCGACGTTGAGTGCGCCGGGAGAATTGCCCGGGCTGATCGTGCCACCAGTGTTGACGATAAGCCCGCCCATCGTGCCGCTGCCGGAGAGCGTGCCACCTTGCACGGTCACTGTGCTCGAGGAGATCGATCCATCGACGACCAGCTTGCCCGCCGACACGGTGGTTGCGCCGGTGTAACTGTTCGACGCACTCAAGATCGTCGTGCCGGTGCCGAGTTGATTCACCGATCCGTTACCGGAAATGGCGGCAGACACCGTGGTGCTGTTGCTCTGGTTGAAGTTGATCGTGCCAGTTCCCGCCCCGAACGTGATCTTGGGGGCGTTGATCGTCCCCGCCGCGTCGTTGGTCCCGAAGCCACCGATGTTCAGCGTGCCGACGGAACCGGAGTCCAGTGCAACCCAGATCCCTCCGACCGTCGAGGCCGCCACGCCGCCATTGGCCACGGTGAGGGTTCCTTCCCCGCGGTTTCCGATGGCGGTGCCATAACTCGAGTTGTTACTCAGACTGGAGCCGCTTCCCGTCACCAGCACGCTGTTGTTGCTGCTCCCGGGGTTATAGCCGAGCCAGGCACTGAATGAGGAGACTCTTCCCCCGTCACTGATCACCAGACTGTTTCCCGATCCGGAATTGCCGATCATGACATACTCGGTGTTGCTCAGCCTGGAGCCGCTACCCGTCACCAGCACGCTGTTGTTACTGCTCCCGACGAGGTTGCCGATGTAGAAATACGTGGCTGAAACCTGCCCTCCATTGCTGACGACCAGGCTGTTGCTTGACGAATTAACGCCGTTGAGCCCGTCTCCGACAGCGACGGTCCAGGAGGAATTGTTCCCCACGGCCGTGCTCCAACTCGAGTTGGATCCCGTCACCAGCACGCTGTTGTTGGAGGCGCCTGCGTTCATACCAAGAGCGAGCAGGCCCTCACTCACCACGGAGGCTCCGCCCTCGACAACCACGCTGGCCCCCTGGGAGCTATTCCCGACGGAAAGGGGGTTCGTTCCGGTATTCCAAGAGGATCCCGCTCCCGTGAGGGTCATGTTTCCGGCATTGAGCGCCAATGGAAACTCCGTGAAGACTCCACTTGCCTCGAGGGTTCCACCGTTCACCGTGACAGAGGAAGTGCCGAGCGATGACTGACCTTGAACCACAAGCGTCCCGTTATTGACGGTCGTCGTTCCCGAGTAGGTGTTGGTTCCCGTCAGGATCGTCGTCCCGCTGCCGAGTTGATTCAGACTTCCGTTGCCGGAGAAACCAGTGGCCGCCACCGTGTTGGTCTGGTTGAAATTGATCGTGCCGCTGCCTGATCCGAAGCTGATCGCTGGAGGCAGGAAGTTCCCTGCGGTGTCGCTCCCGCCAAGAGAGCCGAAGTTCAGGGTGCCGGAGGAACCAGCTTGCGATGCGATGATGACGGCGTTGGCCGAAACCGATCCTCCATTGGCAATGGTGAGGGTGCCCTCTCCGGCGTCTCCGATCGTCAGGCTGCTGCTGTTGCTCCAGGTCGATCCGCTTCCCGTCACCAGCACGCTATTGTTGCTGCTCCCAGCGTTGGAGCCGATGTCAGCAAGTAATGAGGTGACTTTCCCCCCGTCACTGATCACCAGGCTGTTTCCCGATCCGGAGAGTCCGATGTAAATACCGTCGGTGTTGCTCAGCATGGAGTTGGTACCCGTCACCAGCACGCTATTGTTACTACTGCCGGCGTTGCGGCCGATGTACGAATACTCGGCTGAAACATGCCCGCCATTGCTGACGACCAGGCTGTTGCTTGACCCGTGGTATCCGACAATGACGTTCCAATCGTTGCTCCAACCCGATCCGGATCCAGTCACCAGCACGCTGTTGCCAGAGGACCCTGCGTTGTATCCAAGGATTCCACCAACCGGCACTCCACCCCCCGGCGCATTGTAACCGGCAGTCGTCACCCTGGCACCGGCCTCGATCACGAGGCTGTTGCCCGAGCCGTCGTACCCAACCGTGAGGTTGCCGCCGTTGTTCCATGCTGATCCGTCTCCGGTGACCAGTGCTCTGTTGTTGGAGGATGAGGCGCTGAACCCGATGACTCCGCCATTGGTCACCTGTCCGTTCACCACGGTGGCACCATCGGAGACCGTCAGGGTGTTGCCCGATCCGCTCATACCCAGCGTAAGATCACCACTATTATTCCAAGTGGATCCGTTTCCGGTGACCAGTGCGCTGTTGTTGGAGGATGAGGCTCCCCATCCGATAACACCGCCGAAGTTCACCTGTGCATTGGAGACGCTTCCACTATTGGAAACTACCATGTTGTTTCCTGAACCGCTGACTCCGACCAAAAGATCGCCGCCATTTGTCCACGAAGACCCGGATCCGGTCACCACGATGTTGTTGCCGGTGGATCCCGTCTCAAACCCAATGGCTCCGCCGTAGTTGATTTGGCCGCTCGTCACCGCGCCGCCGTTGGAGATCGTGAGCGTGTTGCCCGAGTCGCCCCAGCCCACCGAAAGATCCCCGCCATTGTTCCATGCGGATCCGCTTCCTGTCACCAGCACCGAGTTGTTGATGGCTCCGCTGTTGAGGCCGATGACTCCACCGTAGATATGTTGTCCGTTGGTCAAGGTTCCCCCGCTGGAAATCACCACCGCATTGCCGCTCCCGCCAAATCCCACGACAAAGTCAGCGCTGTCAGCCAGGGTTGAGCCAACTCCGTCAATGAGGAGGGAGTTGCCGGAGGATCCGACATTGTAGCCCAGAGCGACTCCCGACCCTTCACTCACGACATCCGCCCCCGCCTCGACCTTCAGGTTGTTGCCGGATCCGCTGGAGCCGATGAGGAGTGCGGTGCCGCTGCTCCAAGTTGACCCGGTTCCCGTCACCAGCAGGCTGTTATCGGAAGCCGTGGCGTTGAGACCAATCACGCTGGAGCCAAGATTGACCACGCTGGCCCCGCTGGACACCGACATCGTGTTGTCCGAGCCATTCTGCCCAACTATAATGTTGTTGGCGGCATCGACAACGGTTCCGCCATTCACAACAGACACGCTGTTGTTCGTGTCACCAGCGTTACTTCCGATGACGATATCGTAGTAGTCATTGGTGCCACTGCTGATGGTGATGCTTTGGTTGGAGGAATTATTGCCCACCAGCAGAATGGCCCCCACTTGGGCAATGCTCACCAAGCCGTTGCCTTTTCGGCCGATGGTCATCACGGCATTCGATGCCGAGTCCTCAAGAAAAGATCCGCCGCCGCCGGCGTCTAAGCCAAAAAACCATGCCCCAATTCCATAGCCAAGCGCCCCATATGCACCCCCACCTCCTCCGCTGTAGCCACCACCACCACCGCCAGCGCTTCCCGCCTGACCACCACCGCCGAAACCACCATCGCCACCATTAACTGGAGTATTACCCCCAAGGGCGTCAATATAACCGAAACCACCACTTCCTCCAGCACCTCCGCTAATATAGCTGGAGCCTCCGGCAACATTGACCTCACCTTTATCACTGACGGTGGTCACGAGATGCGTCCCGCCATCCGTATAGAATCCACCTCCGCCGGCGCCGCCATTTTGTGGGCTATCTTCTCCTATGGTCCCTCCATTGCCGTTGGTTCCACCAGAGCCGACAAGATATGGCGGGAAATAGAATCCGGGAATGCCGGGAACATTCGACGCACCATTTTGTCCCCAGGTATTGGTGCTCGCATTTATTGTACGTGCGACGCCTACCCGAAGCCCACGCCCCCCTCCGCCTCCGGCTACGACCAAAGGATTGGTGGACGAGTTCACCACAAAGCTTCCGCCGCCTCCCCCCATGTTTTGGCCGTTGAGTGGGGGCGAGAAGACCACACCGGACTGTCCCAACCCGCCCACCAAGATGGAAAGAACCTCGCCTTCAGTAAGCGTAAAACCCCCGCTGATGTGAGCCCCTTTTCCACCCGAGGCGAATCCAGATTGAACGCCCCCTTGAGCGCCATAAGCCGAAATTTGATAGATTCCCGTGCTCGGAACCGTCCAGTTGGTGATCACACCCGAGTAGCTGAAATTCCAGATATCGGTCGTCTGGGCTTGGAGGGATGGTGAGAGAAAGCAGGCAAGGCCTGCGAGAAAGACACGAGTCGTGATCCGTTTTTTCATAAGGTAGGAGATTTGGCTCATGTAGTTTTGTCCTGCCTCAGACGGAATGACCTGATGGACTGAATGGGCTAAGCTACGGGCAAACCCGAAAGGAACCCCGTAGCATGAACCAAACAAGACCGACCAAGACCGAAGCCCCCGCCCCC
>Ga0247837_1003538_pt1 | contig 26972 bp, 15 predicted proteins | sample LaCtaG_2_FD_187115 | JGI IMG/M metagenome (GOLD analysis project Ga0247837, IMG submission 187115) | Freshwater microbial communities from meromictic Lake La Cruz, Castile-La Mancha, Spain - LaCruzMarch2015_14.5m | ecosystem: Environmental > Aquatic > Freshwater > Lake | place: Spain: Castile-La...
CAATGACGAGCACTCAGAGCCAAGGGAAAGCCGATGCGATGAAAGCTCCGCCATCGTGAGATGAAAAAACTCTCCGCGACCTTGCATCTTGAAGGTTTTGCAAGAGGCTCTACATATTTTGAATTTAATGTGTCATTTCAAGCAAGCACTCGCTAACGCTTTATCTCCTAATAATTATGTGATGATATTAAGAAAACATGTAAGATTGATAAACTCAGTGGGTGCATCGCCGGAATGATGCGCCAAGCGCTCGTAGGCTGGGTGGGTTCGGCATCTCGCCTGCGGGACCGAACCGTCCAGATGATTGGGGGCGTGGGATAATTTGCCAACTCTATCTAAGCCGGACGTTTTGGCGGCTGGGTCTGGGAGGAAACGGAACATTCTTCTGCCAAACACAGCCAGCATATATCATTCTGGCGGCACACCCACTCAACCAAACAGCTCAGTGATCGGCTTGCCTTTGTCCGCGATGGTGAAGGGGCGCTTCGTCGGCGAATAGAGCACCTGATCCAACGGCAGGCCGAGGCCGTAGGCAATGGTGGCATTGAGGTCGGGCGGGCTGACTTTGTTTTCGGTGACTTCGATACCCTTGTCCGTCTTCCCATAAATTTGCCCGCCCTGGATACCGCCGCCCCAGATGACGCTGCTGAATGCCTTCGGATAATGGTCGCGCCCGGCGTTTTGGTTGATCTTCGGCGTGCGTCCAAACTCGCTGGTAAGCACAACCATCGTGTCCTTGAGCAGGCCGCGACGGTCGAGATCGCCGAGCAGGGCACCGAGACCTTTGTCGAGCATGGCCAGCTTCTCCGGCAGACGCGCATAGATGTCCTGGTGCATGTCCCAGCCGCCAGTGCTGACCTCAATGAAACGCACGCCGTGCTCCACGAGGCGACGGGCGAGCAGGCAGCCCTGACCGAAGGAATCGGCACCGTATTCGGCCTGGAGTTCGGCGGACTCCTGACTGAGGTCGAAGGCCACGAGGTCGGCGCTTTTCATCACGCGGACAGCGTCTTTATAGACATCGGCATAAGCGCGGACGCCGGCGTGCTGGTAGGTCTGCTCGAAGCCTGCATTGAGCTTCGCGGAAAGGCCGAGCCGATAGTCGAAGTCGCCCTCGGTAAGCAGGCCGGGGCGCTTGCTGTGTTGGAGGCCGGTGGCAGGATTGTTCAGCAAGAGCGGCTGGAAGGAAGCCTCGAAAAAGCCGCCGCCGGGGTGCTTGCTGTCATTAGAGATGACGACACTGCCAGGCAGGTCAGGATTGCCCTTGCCCTGAAACTTCTGGAGCCAGGCACCCATCGTCGGGTGGCGAGTGGCACCGCGCATGGTGTAGCCGGTGTGCTGGTAGTAGTTCCCCTGCTCATGCGCACCCTGGGTGCTGGAGAGGCTGTTGATGATGGCCCCGTGGTGCATGAATTTTGCCACCGTCGGCAGCCCTTCGCCGATCTGCACGCCATCGGCGCTGGTGGCGATGCATTTCGTGTCCCCCATCGTATCTGCCCCAGGACTGACGCCAAAAGTGTCCAGGTGGGTCATGCCGCCGGACATGTAGAGGTAAATGACATTCCGCGCCGTTGCGACCTGCCGCTGTTTGGAGGAGCCTTCAAATGGCACAGCACGCGCCTGACCACTGAGGAGGGGAAGCACGGAGACGCCAAGGCAGGACTTGGCGACGTTTAGGACGAATTCACGACGAGTGGGTTCGTTGGCGAGGAGGTGAGTTTGCATTGGTTTGAGGCTTCTTTGGATAGGATTTCAGGCTGCTGGTCAGGCTCTTTGAGTTACTGAATGAATAGGAACTGTGATCCGGTGATGAGGGCGTGGGTGATGTCGGCGAGGGCACTGTCTCCGCGCTCGTGGAGGACTTGGGAGAGCATGGCGCGCTCGTTGTTCGTGGGGCGGCGGCTGAGCAGGGCTTCGTAGAGGAGGGCCACTTTTTGATCGGCTGCACCGGCCTTGTTGAGCTGCTGGCTGAGCAGGGAGACAGGGCTGGTCAGACCTTGGATGATCGGACCATTGAGGAGTGTGAGAGCCTGCGGGACGCTGGCGTCGTCACTGGCGTTTTCGATGACTTCGCGGTCAGACTGACCGAAGGTGCGCAGGAAGTGACCGGGGCGTGCGGGGGAAGGCAGCTCGGAGGCGCGGGCGCTCATGGTGGAGTTTCCCGCGCTGCGGGCCATTTCCTTGCGCTGTTCTTTGCTCAAGCTGGCGAGAAGTGACTTGTCCACCTGCGGGCGCTGTTCGAGCTTGTTCGGGCGGTAGCCTTCCCTGAGTGCCTCAGCACGCTCTTTACCGACGATGTTGACCAGCATGTCATCGGCAGCTTCGCGGCGCAGTTTTTCGGCTGCACGGGCGAGAGCCTTGGCATCAGAGGGGGTGCTGGTGCCGGACTGTTTTTGTGCTGCGATCTTGGCACGCAATTCGTCGAGCTTCTTGTCGTTTTCTTCCCGCTGCTGAATGCCGGCTTTGGCAGCGGCGATGAGCCCTTGAGGGCCTTTCTGCTGCACCGTGTTGATGAACATGGCGAGGTCGTCGAGGTATTGATTCAGGCGTTTGTTTTCGTCGTCCACGGTGTCGTCCAAATTTCCGTGGGTCAATGTGACGAGCGAGTCCCAGACCTGCTCGGCGCTCATGCGGCGCAGGGTGGGGCCGGTGAAGTGCGGGGTCTCTCCCAGCGCCACCTCCTGGGTGCTGGCCATGCGCTGATAGGTGTCTGTGTTGTAAAGTACGCGCAGGAAGGATTTCAGCGAGTATTTCTTTTCGATCATGAGCTGGGTCAGGTAGTCCATTAGCGCGGGATTGGCTGCTACGGTGGAGTCCATCATCTCATCCACTGGCTCGATCTGGCCGAGGCCGAAGACTTTTTTCCACATGCGGTTGGCGATGACGGTGGTGAAGCGAGGATTGTCCGGACTAGTCATCCAGTCAGCAAAGGCATGCAAACGTGTCTGGCCCGCTTTTGGCACGGCTTCATGGCCAAACATGGCACGCGCCTCAATGGTCTCGCCCGGCTTGCCATCTGGGTACTTGTAGTCATCGGGCAGCTTTGGCAGCTTGTTATCGCTCCAGTGGATGGCGGTATAGCGCAGCGGCTTCATGACATCGCTCAAAGTTTTGCGCACTGCCTGAATGTCCATCTCACTGGCTTTGTCTGCTGCCATTGCCTCCTCGCGGAGTTTTTTGACTTCTTCGGGGTGCTTTTTCATGTATTCCCGCCGCTCCTTGGCATCCATGTTTTGGAGTGCTACGGGGATGTTCTTGCCCTGCAGCGGGCGTTTTGGAATTTTGACTTCGGTGGGGCCGCCTTTGGTATCCATACCGTAGGTGAAGGCGGCCATGCCGAAGTAGTCCTTCTGGGTCCATTTATCGAAGGGATGGTTATGGCACTGCGCACAGACGATGCTGGTGCCCAGGAAGACCTGTACGGTGTAGGCGAGGTGGTCGAGCTTGTTTTCATCCCGCTGATAGAAGCCGATGCTGCCACTGTCCCACGCGCCGCCTTCGGTGGTGAGCAGCTTTTTCACAAACTGATCATAGGGCGTGTTGGCCTTGAGTTCCTTTTTCAGCCATTCCTCATAAGCCTCGGCCGTGATGCGGCCTTTGGTGTTGTCGGTCAGGCGCAGCACATCTGCCCAGTAGTTGAACATGTGGCTGGTGTAGCCATCACTGCCCAGCAGAGTATCAATGAGCTTCGCGCGCTTCTGCGGGTCGTTGGACCGTAGGAATGTCTGCGTTTCCTCCACGGTCGGGATGCGCCCGGCGATGTCGAGGTAAAGGCGACGCACGATGACCTCATCAGGGGCGACGGAGTTTGGCTGAAGGTTGTGCTTTTGCCAGTCGGTAGCAAGGAGGGAGTCAATCTTGGCTGATTCAGGCAAAGCTGCGCCATGGGTCATGGTGGCAGCAAGGAACAGGAGTGCGATTTTTTTCATAGCGGTGCGGAGGGTTTCCGGTCTAACTGCGCCTGAAACGAGGAGAGGGGCTGGTTCTTCCACAAAAAGAATAATCGCCCCCCTCGGCCCCTGCCACAGTGGCCCGTGCCTGAACTCTCCGCGCTTTGGCGGCCCCTCTCAATGCCTGCGCTTGAGCATGATGCGCTTGAAGCGGGCGTTCGCGTCCATGCTGACACTCTGCACCTCCGGGTCGTGGAGGAAGGCGTTGTGGATCATTCGGCGGTAGTAGCTGTTCATGGGGTCCAGCATCTCTGGCCTGCCAGTGACGCGGACGCGGTCGGCCAACTCCCGGGCGTGGTCCACGATCTGGTCGTCGCGCATGGAGCGGAAGAACTCGATGTCCACGCGGATGCGGGGCGCGTCGGGGATGTGGCGCTGGAGGATGCGGTTCACGAGGTACTGGATGTCCTCCATGATGGCACCGCGCTTGCCGATGAGGTACTGGGCATCATCCGTGTGGATTTGCAGCGTGGGGCCGTCGGGACCGTCCTCTTGGTCTATCTTCACGGTGAAGCCTAGGTAGCCCAGCATGGTGTCAAGGATGTGGCTAGCGTGCGTGAGCGGGGTCATGGCGGAGGCGCTGTTCTCGTGCGGACAGAGCCTATGAGTTACCGACGAATGCAGCTTGCTCAAGTGGAATGGCTTGCCGCCAGGCCGTGCTACGCGGTGCGCGTCTGTAGGCGGGCCACCATCTCGCGGACATGGGAGGCGGCCCCCTGCCGAGGGCGGAGGATGGCGAGACTCCTGGCATAAGACCCCCATTTGAGGACGCGGATGCTGACACGGCGCACTCCCCATTTGGACATGGCGGCGGGGGAGGGCTTGTACAAATCAATGGTCTGCGTGCCGACGAGCGCGGAACCGTAGTCGTCCACGATGTAGAGAGCGGAGTCCCCCTGAATCTGAAACACGGTGCCAACCGGATAAACCGACCAGTCGGCAGCGGCGCTACGCACTGTGCCGTATTGCAGGCTGGTGCCTGCGGCGGTGCGGGCACCGTAGCTCACATGATCCTGCTCAGTATGGGTGTAGGCCGTGGTCCTGACGCCATGGATGACCTGTCCTGGGGGACTGCCTACGGGCGCTGTGGCGGGTTTTGCTGGTTCAGCCGCAAAGGATGCGGCGGACATGACGGCAAGGCAGAGCGAGGTAGAGCGGATCAAATCGTAGTCAGGGTTGTTCTAGGCGCACTCCGCAGGACACAGGGTCCGGCGGAGGGGCGCGCACAGTGGCGGGATCGTGCCTACTGTCAACCGGTGAAACATCCGTAACTCATGACCGCTTGGCGGTCGTGACCTCCTCACCTGCGGCGGCGTAGTGCCAGTAGGCCGGTGGCGAACATGAGCAATATGGCGCGTGTAGGCTCCGGCACGGCCACGAGGTTGCCGCGGATCTCACCAGCACCATTGAGGCTGGTGTGGATGTTCACATAAAGCCTGCCCTGGAAAAGATTCGCAGCCTGCGCGCCTGTGAGGGTAACGGTGCCAGTGAAGCCGCCACTACTTGCGTTGTTATTCCAACCACCGAGTGAGTCGAGGCCGATCATGACGCCTGCATTCTGGCCGAAGGAGGCGGGCGCATTGCCAGTGGTGGCACCGTGGATGTGACCGGCGATGGCGTTTCCTGTCAGGTTAGTGAACCCGTTGGCGGACCCCCAGGCAAAGTTCAGTGTGAGGGCGTTGGTAGCGTCATCGAAAGAAATACCCGCTCCGACCTCGCCGCCTGAGCCGGGCGTGCCAGAGACGGTTCCGGTTTCATTGGTGGAGAGGAGGCCGAACCCGCCAAGTCCCTGGAAATTAAAAAGGGTGACGGTGGCAGACGCAGTGCTGGCTAGGACTGCGAAGGTGAGGAGGGAGAAAAGAAGAGTTTTCATGAACAAGCTAATTTTTTAAAATTCAGTTTTTTATATCTCGAACACCCAATTTAGGACAAGACTTTTGCGAAAGTTTTTTTCGCGGTGCATTGGTTCCGAACTGCGATGACGATCTCTCGGACAGATGGAAATGAGGTCATCGGGCTGTTGCTCTCGCCGCTATGCTTTGCACGATTGCGCTGATGCCTGTTGAAGAAATCTCTCCTGCGACTTTGATCGCGCTCATTGTTGAGCTGCAGATCGTAGAGGCGACGTATGTGCTGACGGCGGATGCGGACCTATTCGCTCAGGGTATGGACTCACTGGCGATCATGCAACTGCTGCTGCATGTAGAGCAGCGCTATGGCATCCGCATCCCGCCGGGGGAGATGACGCGGGAGCGCTTCGCAACACCTGCGGTGCTGGCTGCGTGGCTGTCAGATACTGCGAGCCGCCTTTCCGCCTGACCTGGTATGCAGCGCGTGGATGTCATAGTGGCCGGTGGTGGCAGCGCGGGCGTGGCCGCAGCGCTGAATGCGGCGCGCGCGGGGGCGCGGACGCTGCTGATCGAGCGGCAGACGAAACTGGGCGGGGCGGGCGTGAACGCGCTGGTGCATACCTTCTGTGGCCTGTTTCACCCGGATGTGTCGCGCCCCTGGGCCTGGCTGAACGCGGGCGTGCCGGTGGAGATCGGGGAGATGATGCTGGAGCGCACGGGGCAGTCCGCGCCGGACCTGATGGGCCGCGTTTATGTGCTGCGGCAGCATCCGGCGCTGTATGCCCAGATCGCGGATGAGCTGTGCGCGGCGGAAAGGAATCTGACTTGGATGTGCGGCGTGGAGTGGTCTGGGCTGGAGCGAGCAGCGGATGGCTGGAGCGTGCAGGTGGTCACACGCGGCACGTGCGTGGAGCTGCGCTGCAAGGCGGTGGTGGACACGACGGGGGATGCCATTGGCGCGCGCCTGCTGGACCCGGCACTGTGCGCGCAGGCGGAGGCGGCGCGGCTTTACCGGCCTGCCTATGTGTGCGCGCTGCATCAGGTGAAAGGCGTCCACGATGACTCATGGCGGCTGGCGCTGGGGGCGCGGATCGTGCGCGGTATCAAGGAGGGCCGACTGCCTGAGTCGGCACTAGGCGCGGCGTTTCGTGACTCGCCTTTCGCGGGGGAGGTGTTCATAACCATTGATCTGGAGGCGGGTCAGGCAGACTGGGATCCGCTGGATGCGGTGAAGCGCGCGCGGGTGGAGGTGGCGGGGCGCGAGACGGCGCTGCGGCTTTGGCACCTCCTGCGCGCGGAGCACCCTGACTTTGCCCTGACACCGCCGCCAGAACTGCCGACACAGGCGGGCATCCGCGAGTCAGCGCGCTACATTGGCGACTATGTTTTGACCGGAGGTGATCTGGCCGCCTGCCGCCGCTTTGACGATGAGTGCGCGCTGGCGGGCTGGCCGATGGAGATGCGTGAGAACGCGCGCGGGCCGAAGTTCCGTTTCTTTGACCGGCCAGAGCCTGCGGGCATCCCGGCGGGCTGCCTGCGGAGGAGCACTGTGCCGGGGCTGTTCTTCGCGGGCCGCTGCTTATCCGCAGACCACGAGGCGCTGGCCTCTGTGCGCGTCATGGGTACCTGTATGGCCACCGGGCAGGCAGCGGGAAAGATGGCGGTGGACTTTGCGGCAGGTTGCTGACAAATGCACCCCTGCCCATGCGCCTGCTGTTCATCTCCAATCTCTTTCCTGACACCTCGCAACCCTGGCGTGGCCTGGACAATGTGACGCTGCTCCACGCCATGCGCGCGCTGCGCCCGGAGGTGGACATGCGCGTGCTGTGCCTGCGCCCTGGTCATTGCTTCTGGCTGGGCAGAGGCTGCGCACAAAAGCCGAGAGCGGGTGATGAGGTCTTTCACCCCTCCTACCACTGGGCACCTTATGTGCCGAAGTTCGGCGGGCTGAATGACCGCCTCTCTGAGTTGGCGGTGCGCCGAGCTCTGCGCTCGCTGCCCGCCGACTGGAGTCCTGATGCGCTACTGGTGCCCTGGCTTTTCCCGGATGCCTGCGGCGTTAACCGCTGCCGTGCGCTAGCGGGCATCCCCCTGCTGACTGTGGCGCAGGGTTCGGACGTGCATCGCTACCTGGACATGCCGCTGCGTCGGCGTTCCATCCTGCACCTAGCCGGACGCGCCACCATCATCACCCGCAGTGAGGATTTGCGCCAGCGCCTGCTGCGCGCCGGGGCTGATGAACGCCGGGTGCGCACGCTCTATAATGGCGTGGACCCCGGCACCTTCCGCCCTGGGGACAAAGCGGAGGCGCGTGCTGCGTTGGGGCTACCGACCGGCGGAAAGATGGCCCTGTTCGTGGGCAACTTTCTGCCAGTGAAGGGGCTGGACCTGCTGATCCGCGCCGCAGCCCAGGCGCGCCTGGCTTTGCCTGAGCCACTGCACCTCGTCATGATCGGCAGCGGGCCGCTGGAGGCAGAGCTGATGAGGCTGGCGGAAAGCACCGGGCTGGGCCGTTCACAGCTCATCTTTGCGGGGAGGAAAGCCCCAGCCGAGGTGGCACAGTTCATGCGCGCGGCTGATGCTGTATGTCTATCCAGCCACAACGAAGGAGTACCCAATGTACTCCTAGAATCCCTGGCGAGCGGTCGCCCGCTGGTGACGACGCATGTCGGTGGCATCGCAGAAATCCTCGATCCCTCTCCGGGTGGCGGTCTGCTGGTACATGGGCGCGTCTCAGAGGATTACGCCGCTGCGTTGGTCAAGGCGCTGATCTCACCGCCTGCGCCAGAGGCGCTGGCAGAATACGCAGCTCGCTATTCGTGGGACAAATGCGCACGCAGCTACTGGGCAGTGCTGGCGTCTCTCTGTCCCTCCTTTGGGTGACAATTCATTTACTTATCTGGCCGGTTTGTTTCTAAATGCTCACTTGCCTACCGCTCCCCTTCCCACCATCGTAGCCCTCGTTTCTTCTTCCCGAAAACCATGATGCCATCTGGAAATGCCCATTGGATAGCTGTCGCCCGACGTGCAGGGCGGGATGTGATCCTCTTTGTGCTGTCTTATTTGATCGCGAACTATCTGCGTTTTGATGCCTTCTGGAGGTTGGAGCATTATTCTACGTCTGTCGGTGCCGGGGCCGTCGTCTTGGTAGTGTGTTGCTACATCCTCGGCCTGTATTCGGTGGAGTCACGGGGCCGCGCGCGCTTCTTCGCCCACGGGCTGCTACTCACCATCGCCCTCGCAGCCGCGCTGGTGGCAGTGACGATGGTGGGGTATGTGGACTTTGGCACCCGGGTGGGACGCGGCTTCATGGCACTGGGGGCGGCGATGGCCTACGGCATGTTGCTGGTGCATCACTGGGCACTCTTTCACAAGCACCGCTTCGCCCCAGAGCGCATCGCCTTCGTCGCCGAGTCACCGGCGGAGATGGTTGAGTACCTGCGCATCAAGGATCTGAGTCCACGCGGTATTGAAATCGTCGGGCGCATTGACATCAGCGGTGCCCCCCCCGGCGGCGATCTTCTAGGGCGGCTGAAGCATGTTTCCAAGCTCATCACCCGTCACCGCATTGACCGTATCGTCTTTGCTGACACCCGCATGGACGATGACAATGCGCGCCCCTACCTGCGCCGCCTGCGCTACTCCGGTGAGGCATGCACCCCGCTCATCTCACTGTGCGAGGAGTACATGCAGTACGTGCCCCTGCATCTAGTGACCAATGAGTGGTTGATGCATTCCGAAAGCTCCCCCCGCGAACTCTACTTCCGCAAGCTCAAGCGCATCTTCGACATCATCACCTCCCTCGTTCTGCTGGTACTGCTTTCCCCCTTCCTGCTGGCAGGCGTCTGCATCGTGAAATTCTTCTCGCCCGAGGGGCCTGTCTTTTTCCGCCAAGAGCGTGTAGGTCGTTTCGGCAAGAACTTTCAAATTTTGAAGCTGCGCTCCATGCGAACCGATGCGGAAAAAAACGGTCCGCAGTGGTCCAGCGGCACCCAGGACTCCCGCGTCTTCCCCTGTGGCTCCCTGCTGCGGAAGTACCGCATTGATGAAATCCCCCAACTCATTAACATTCTCCGTGGTGACATGTCCTTCGTCGGCCCGCGCCCAGAGCAGCCCGCATTTGTGGAGGCATTGTCGGAGGCTCTACCCTTTTACCAGGAGCGTCACATGATCCACCCCGGTCTCACTGGCTGGGCACAGGTCTGCTACCCCTACGGTGCCTCCACGGAGGACGCGCGCTGCAAGCTGGAGTACGACCTCTATTACATGAAGCACGCCGGCATTATCTTTGACCTCCTTGTCCTGCTGGACACAGTCCGCGTCGTCCTCATCGGCGGTATGAAAAAAGAGGCTCAGCGTCCCCGCTACCAGCCCACACTTGTGCCCTCACCTGTGGTCGCGTCAAAATTGAACATCATTGAGGACGAAGGCACCGAGGCTGTGGCCTGAGAGAGTTTTCATCCTCTACTCGCCGCCCTGCTGCTCCGCCGCCTGCTTCATATTCAGCCAGGCACGTCGGTAGGTAAAGGCTACCGCCATGATACCAATGCCCAACAGCACCGCACGTGCAGGCTCTGGTACTGGCAGGGGCTGGTAAGCCACATCTCCCGGCAACACCATCTGCCTGCTCTGTAGCACGCGCGGCCATCACAGCTACCGCCGAAGAAAGAACCCAGTAGATCACAGCGCGCATAAATATTTTTTCAAAGAATGAGGGTTTTTAACCAGAGATCATGGGTGAGGACAAGAAAAAAAATTGTCGCCAGAAAGTTGTGGAATGTTGAGGACCAGAGAATTCCGCGGCCTGAACTTAGTTTTACATCAGAATACCGCTTATCCGAATACAACCACGATCGCAGATGCTGGATAGACCATTCAACAACACCTTGCCTACCCAGTGCCCCCACCATATTGCCTGCTGAAAAGATACGGACGGAAGCAACGGCCTGGAAATGAGGGCACACATTCACTCTTTGCGCTCCTTCACGCCAGCGCCTAGTTTGTGCGCATGAACAAAACAACCGTCGGATGTCTCTTAGCCGCGCTGGTCGTGGCGCTAATCTTGAGTGTGGGCTTTAACATGTTGCAATCCTTTGCCCTCATGGGTCAGGCTGTGAGCGGGATGATGGAGGCGAAGGAGACGCTGACGGAGAAGGTGGAGGTGGCCGGCAAATCGGGTGCTGCTGACAAGATCATCCACCTGGACCTGGAAGGCATCATCAGCTCCATGAGCATGGGCGGGATATTTGAGTCGGCGATGCCCAGCCTGGACACGATCAAGCGCGGACTGGAGCAGGCGGTGGTGGACAAGGATGTGAAGGCCATCGTCCTGCGCATCAACTCCCCCGGCGGCGAGGTCACGGCCTCGGACACGCTTTATGCTGCTGTGAAGAAGGCTGCGGCGAAGAAGCCGGTGGTCGTCCACATGGACTCCGTGGCGGCCAGTGGCGGCTACTATGTGGCGTGCGGGGCGACGAAGGTGGTGGCCAGCGAGACAACGCTGACGGCGAGCATCGGCGTCATCATGGAGTCCATGAGCTACCATGAGCTGTTTGGCAAGGTGGGCCTGGGATCGCAGACTTTCACCAGCGGCGCGTTCAAGGACACGCTCAGCGGCGCGCGGCCAATGCGTGAGGATGAGAAAGCGTATGTGCAGGCCCTGGTGGACACGATGTACGACCGCTTTCTGGGCATCGTCTCAGAGGCGCGCAAGGTGCCGAAGGATATGCTCAAGGCAGGCGTAGCGGATGGCCGCGTAGTCACGGGCCGCCAGGCATTGGAGGCGAAGCTGGTGGACCAGATCGGATACATCGAGGACGCCTACGCACTGGCGAAGGAGTTGGGCAAGGCACCCGATGCCACCGTGGTGAAATATCAAACCACACCCAGCCTGATGAGTGTGCTAGGCCTGACCGCGAAAAGGGCGCAAGCACCAGCGAAGGTGGAGCTGGACCTGACCGGCGGCGCGCTGCCAAAGCTGCAGCCGGGCCTGATGTATTACCTGCCGGGATCGTTTCTGCGCTGAGTCTCTGTTATTTGAAACCCACGACTCATGGATGCGCCGACGGTCGGAGTTTTGCGGGATGTCACGCTGCTAGTCTGGCTGGCGCTGCTGATCGGTGTGGCGGCGTATAAAGGGGTGCGCTTAGCGCGACCTGCCGCGTGCTGGAATCTGGGCGGTCGTGTCGAGGCCCGCTCCTACAGCAGCGCGGATGCCATCGTAGTGGCGGCAATCGGTCTGCTGCTGCTGGGAGGCATGCGGGAGGCAGCACCGGCGGCCACACCTGGGGCAGATGACGCGGCGGCTGAGCTTTCTGTGGGACCACTTGCGGGCAGCATCGCCATCCAGCTCTGCTTCTGCGCGTTTCTACTTTTTTACCTGCTCGCAGTGCGTGGGCTGAATCCTGCGGACCTGTTTGGTCTGCGACAGATGCACCCGCTGCGTGCCGCTGGCATGGCATTGACCTTCATGGTGCCGACGCTCATCGTGGTGCTAGGTCTGTCAGTCGGGGTCAATGCGTGGATGCAGTCCTTCTGGCCGGAGGTGGGCGCGCAGGACACGGTAGAGGCGTTCCGCACCTCGAAGGATCCGGCGGCGAAGGCCATGCTGGTGGTCGCCGCCGTCCTGGTCGCGCCGCTGGTGGAGGAGACTATTTTCCGGGGCTTCATCTACGGCGTCCTCAAGCGCTTCACGGACGGCTTTTTCGCCGCAGTCTGCTCGGCGCTGCTGTTCGCAGTGGTGCATTTCCACGCGGGCAGCTTGTTCCCGCTGGCCGTGCTGGCGCTGATGTTCTGCGCTGCCTATGAGATCACCGGCAGCCTGCTGGTGCCGATGGTCATGCACTCTCTGTTCAATTCAACCAGCATCGCGCTGATGATCTTTTTCCCGGAGGCACGCTGATGCAGACGCTGGCGGACATCGGCGAGGACGCGCTCATCCGGCGGCTGGTCGCGGGACTGCCGCAGGACCGGAGCGTGATCGCCGGCCCTGGCGATGACTGCGCGGTGGTGCGGGCACCGCAGCAGGGGGAGCATCTACTGCTGAAAACCGACACCGTGGTGGAGGGCGTGCATTTCACGGCGGAGACACCGCCCCGTCTGATCGGGCGGAAGGCGATGGCGCGGGTGGTGAGCGACTTTGCGGCCATGGCGGCGACACCACGACATGCGCTGGTCACGTTGATCGCACCGCCGCAGACGCCGGTGAAACGGGTGCTGGGCGTGTACGCGGGGCTGCGCGCGCTGGCGGCGGAGTTTGGAGTTAGCATCGTCGGCGGCGAGACCTCGCGCGGGGACCAGCTCATCCTCACGGTGAGCCTCACCGGCACGGCAATGAGTGGCGGATGGATCGCGCGCAGCCGGGCGAAGGCGGGGGATATGCTGCTGGTCACGGGGCGGCTCGGCGGTTCGCTGCGCGGGAGACATCTGCGTTTTCAACCGCGCGTGGCCGAGGCGCATTGGATCGCCAAACACCTGCCGGTGCATGCCATGATGGACATCAGCGATGGACTGGCGAAAGACCTGACAAGGCTGGCCGCGAGCTGCGGGCTGGGCTTCCAGGTGGACATGGACGAGCTGCCTAGAACGCGCGGCTGCACTGTGGAACAGGCATGGGGAGATGGAGAGGACTATGAGCTGCTGCTGGCCGTGTCACCCAAGCTGCCGGTGCGGTCGTTCGTGGAATGGCAGCGGGCTTTTCCGAAAGTGGAGCTGACTGCCATTGGCAGGCTGGTGGCACCAAAGGACACGCAGGCCGCTGCCACCGGCGGCTGGGAGCATTTCCGCGCATGACCACACTGCCCACAGCCGAAGCCACACTGGACTGGGGCCGCGAACTGGGGGCCGCCCTGGATGCGGGCGCGGTCATCGCACTCTCCGGCCATCTCGGCGCGGGGAAGACGCAGGCAACGAAGGGCATCGTGGCTGGTCTAGGCTCCCGCGCGGAGGTGACCAGCCCGACCTTCACACTGGTCCATGAATACCTGGACGGTCGCGTGCCTGTCTTTCACTTCGACTTTTACCGCCTAGACCGCGCGGAGCAGGTGCTGTCGGTGGGCTGGGATGATTTCCTGGATGAGCCGGGCGTGGTGATCGTGGAGTGGGCAGACCTGTTCCCCGCCCTGCTGCCACCGCAGACGCGCTGGTTTTGGTTCGAGTCCTTGCCCACGGGGGAAAGGCGGGTGATGGAAAAGCCACACGCCCCATGACTCAGCGCACCGTCCTCGCACTCGACCTGTCCACGCCGCATGGGGCCATCGCCGTGCTGCGCGGGGATGCGGTGCTGTTCGAGGCGGGCTTCACCTCTGAGCGCTCCCACAATGCCCAGGTCTTCGCGCCGCTAGGCGCGGCGCTGAAGGCAGCGGGGCGGGGGCGGGGCTTGCTGGTGATTGGCACGGGACCGGGGTCGTACACGGGTGTCCGCATCGCCATCGCGGCGGCGCAGGGCGTGGCGCTTTCGCGCGGCTGGGAGGTGATCGGCTGGCCGTCCATCACGACGGCGACAGCGGATGAATATCTTGTGATCGGCGATGCACGGCGCGGCCTGTTTTATGTGGCGCAGATTGCCAAAGGAGCGCTGGAGGGAAAGATCGAGCTGCTGGATGCCGGTGCCGCCCTGGCGCGGGTGGAGGCGGTAGGAAGCTGGGTGTCCTTTGATGCCAAGGCACCGCTCGGCCTATCATGCGTGACTTTGGCCCGGCCAAATGCCAACACCCTGGCGCGCATCGCCGCCGCGCTGCCGGAGGCGGAGATTCAGCGCCGCGCCGGGCTGCCGCTGGAGCCGGTGTATCTGCAGGATGCCTTTATCACCACCGCGAAGAAGGCCGGGAAGCTGGTACCAGAGCAGGCGAGCTAATTTCAAGATGAACCTCGTCTTCTATGACTCGGCTGCCACCAAACAGTCAGTGCGCCACGAAACCGTCACATTCATCCGTGACAATTGCTCTTGGCAACGCCAGCGCGTTCAGTCAAAATCGGGCATCGCAGTAGGTTGCTGGTCGCTGCGCCTGACTCTTCTTCTCCAACTTCTCCATGGTTCGGCCAGCCCCCGAGATCTTCCCAATCAGGGGTCCAGTTCATGCTCTCACTTTCGCTCACGATGAAGACCTTCCTCCTCTGCTCCTGTGCCTTCCTCGCCCTCACCGCCTCTGCTTCGGCGGAGATCATCGGCGTCGAGCAGTTTGATTACCCGGACGGTGCCATCACGACGAAAAATGGCGGCACCTTCTGGGACTACAAAAACTTCACGCCCACCGGCCACACCGGCACCGCCTCGACTTGGGACAACTTCACCGGCGCTCCCGCCGTCACCTCCGGGCGGCTCGTCACGAACAACACCAGCGCCAAGCGCGAATACAACGGCACGGAAGCAGATGGCGCGGTGAATGATCCGGCGAGCGCCCCCAGCTCGGTGGCGAAGACGGTCTATTACCGCGTCACCTTCACCACGGGCGCGACGCTGCCCTCGTTCATCAGCATCAGCTCGTCGGACTTCGGCACGGACATCGTTTCGTTTGGCGTGTCGATGGACCTACCGAACGACCACCAATTCTCCTTCCGCATCCATCCGCAGGGCCTCACCAGCGCCAGCCCTACGCTTGCCGCCGCGCCGAACACAACCTACACGCTCGTCACCAAGCTGGACTACCAGAACAACATCGCCAGCCTCTACCTGAATCCCAACCTCAATGCCCTCGAGGGCACGGTGACGCCGGTGGCGACCAACCCCAATTTCACGGCCACGAACTGGAGCACCGCCGTGCGCCTGGCCAGCGGCACGGGCGGCAGCGTTGCCTGGGACGATCTCGTCGTGGCGACGACGTGGCACGATCTCGGCACGGTCGTCACTACTACGGCCGATAACGACGACGGCTCGCTCGATCCCGCCCAAGGCGGTGGCGTTTCCCTTCGCGAGGCAGTGAATCATTCGTACCGCGGATCGCTCATCACTTTCGACCCGGCCCTCAGCGGGAAAACGATCACGCTGACCCGCGGCCAGCTTGAACGGCTGGCCCAACTTACCATCGACGCTTCCAGCCTTCCGCTTGGCCTTACCGTGGACGGGAACAACGCCACGCGGCTCTTCCAAGTCACGGGCGGGTTCTCGCTGACTCTGCGCTCTCTCACGCTGACCGGCGGCAACGCCGACAGCGGCGGCGCCGTGATCAACCAGGGCGCCATTCTTCGCCTGCTCGACTGCACGCTCACTGGCAACCACGCCCAGGAAGGTGGCGCCATCTTTTCCAATGGCGACACGAGCGGGCTGCGATTCACCGAGATCGTGCGCTGCACGGTCACAGGCAACACAGCGAGCGTTAGTGGGGGAGGCGTGCGCAATTTCGGCGGGCAAACTTTCATCAAGGCCTCCACCATCTCGGGAAATACCGCACCCGCCTCCAGCGGTGGCGGCATCGCAAGCGACAGCGACTTCACGCCAACCACGCTCAGTCATACGATCGTCTCAGGCAACACAGGGAGTGACACGGTCTATGTTGACGGCTCGGTCAACAGCTTCGTCAGCCAGGGTCACAACCTCATCGGCACCGGCAATGCCGTGGGGAACTTCATCCAAACCGGCGACCAGACCGGCGTGACCGATCCGAAGCTCTCCCCACTCGGCTACTTCGGCGGGCCGACCATGACGATGCACCCGCTCGTCGGCTCCCCCGCCATCGACGCCGGCAGTTCCACCAACCCCGGCGGCACGGATCAGCGCGGGTTGCCGCGCTTTGTGGATGGCGACGGCAATGGAATCCTGCGGCAGGACATTGGGTCGGTCGAGGCCGGCCCCCTGGCGACTCTTCTGTTGATTGCAACCTTCCCGGTCACCACGGCGGCGGACGAGGACAATGGCGGAATCACCCCGTTTTTCGGAGCTGGCACCTCGCTGCGTGAAGCCATCAAGTATGCACCGGACGGTTCCGTCATCACCTTCGCCAGCGGCTTGTCGGGCGCGATGATCACTCTCACCCCTGCGCTCGGGGAGATCGTCGCAGGCAAGACGCTCTTCATTGACGCCTCGAACCTCTCCGCCCCCGTCACCGTCTCCGGCAACAACGCCAGCCGCGTCTTCAACATCGCCGCCGGAGCGAGCGTGGCGATGCACCATCTGGTCATCACCAACGGCCGCAGCACGGATGGGGTGGATGGGGCGGGCGGAGTGGACGGGACGGCGGGGGCGAATGGAGGAGGGATCTTGAACGCGGGATCGCTCAGCCTCTTCTCCTGTGCCATCACCAACAATGCCGCAGGCGACGGCGGTAACGGCGGTAACTCCAACAACCCTGCCAAAGGCGGCACCGGCGGTGCCGGCGGTGGCATCTTCAGCAGCGGCCCGCTGATTCTCTCCACCTGCGTGCTCTCCGGCAATGTCTCGGGCCACGGCGGTGCCGGCGGCTCTGGCACAGACCGCGGCGGCAACGGTGGCGCTGGCGGCGGCATCTTCAGCAGCGCAGCCTTGAACCTCACGGCCTGTACCCTCTCCGGCAACAACGCCGGCGGTGGCGGCAACGGCTCCCCAGGTGGCGATGACGGCCCAGGCGGCGGCATTTTCAGCAGCGGCACCTTGAGCCTGACCGCATGCACCCTTTTCGGGAATTTTACCAACCGAGGGCCCGGCGGCGGCGTTGGTGGATCCGGCGGCGGGATCTATAAAAGTGGTCTGACTCCGCCCTACCGCCTCACCGCCTGCACTCTCGCGGACAATATCACCAACGGCGGCGTCGGTGGCGGACTCGCTTCCGGGCACGCGATCCTGCAGCACTGCCTCTTGGCCGGGAATGTCGGATTCAACGGACCTGACGATGTGCAGGTCGATACGTTCACTGCACTCGGGGCAAATCTCCTGACCAGCCCGGCAGTTGCCACCAACTCCAGCGGCGCGCCGATCATCGCCGATCCCCTCCTCGCCCCGCTCGGCCACTACGGCGGCCCCACGCAGACGATGGCGCTGCTGCCCGGCAGTCCGGCGCGGAATGCCGGAGCCGCCAGCACCCGCAGCACGGACCAGCGCGGCTTCCCCATCGTGGGCACGGCGGACCTCGGCGCGTATGAGGCGCAGATCGGCCCCATCGCGGATGTGAGCTTGATTGAAAATGAAACGCCTCCCACACAGACCTTCCCCGTCGGCCAGATCGGCACGCTCACGGCCAGCTCCAGCAACACCTTGTTGGTCCCGGAGGAAAACATTGTCATCACCGGCACGGGAGCCAGCCGCAGCGTCACCGTCACCCCCGCCGCAGGGCAGTTCGGCACTGCCACCATCACCCTTACGGAGAACCTGCATGGGGAGCAGCAGACGTTTCAGATCCAGGTCACAGAGGACACCCGCTTCATCGTCACCAGCGCCAACGACGACAGCAGCGCAGGCACCCTGAGGGCTGCCTTGGCCTTGGCTGCCAGCACACCTGGTCCGAACACCATTCGCTTTGACAGCGGAGTCACCAACATCTCACTCGCCAGCGAGTTCATCATCGATGACCCAGCACAGGTGATCATTGATACCATTGTCAATGGGAAACTCTTGAATGAAGTGACCCTAAATGGGAGAGGCACAACTCGGCATTTCCGGGTGTTTGGAGGATCCAGTTTGACTCTACGTGGTCTTTTCCTGACAGCTGGTTTGGGTGGAGGCTATGGCGGCAGTATATACAGTGCAGGCACGCTCATCCTGGAGCGCTGCAAGCTGATTTCCAACCACAGTAACTCCAGCGGCGGTGCGATCGCGTCAATGGGGATACTCTTCCGCGCGGCTGACTGTACTTTTGCAGAAAATACCGCCGACGGAGAAGCCGGGGGTGTCTTGTGTTACGGAGGAGAGGTGTCTGAACTGACCCGCTGCACGATTTCGGGCAATGGCAGCACTGGGCTGGTTATGCGGCAAACTAGCACTCCCCACACTGTGATCCTCACACAATGTACTGTCGCCAACAATAGCGGCAGCGGCACTTCCGTAGCCGGGGGGATTGCTTCACTAGGTGGCATCTTAAACCTCAGCCATTGCACGATCTCTGAAAACAACGGCTCATCTGGCACTGGCGGTCTTTTGATAGATTCAGCCAGAGTAAGCTTGTCCAATTGCATCATCGCTGCGAACACGGCCAACAGTGGCGAACCGGCGGATATTTCTTTTGGATCTGTAATGCTCATTCCGCAAGGAGCCAACCTCATCGGCAGCAATCAAAGCGTGGAGGACATCTTCCCCGCCGGGCCGCTGGTAGGGACGGCGGCGGCACCGCGTGATCCGGCTTTGGAAGGGTTGAACCTGTTTGGTGGCACCACCTTCACCATGCCGCCGCGTCCCGGCAGCCCGGCGCTGGATCAGTCGGGTGTGCTGAGCCCGGCTCTGACCACCGATCAGCGTGGCAGAGCCCGCCCACTCGGTCTGCGCCCCGACCTCGGCGCGGTGGAGGCGGACATCATCCTCGTCACCACCGCTGTGGATGAACTCGACAACCCCGGCACTCCAGGCACCGGCGTTTCACTCCGCGAAGCCGTGCGCGATGTGCCCACCGGCGGCACGGTGGCCTTTGACCGGGCGCTTTTCACCGGTGCCACGGCGACGACGAACACGATCACGCTCACCCGAGGCCCACTGAACCCGGCACGGAACTGCACGCTGAACGGCAGCGCCAATCCAGGCGGCATGACGATCCTGACGCAGCTCGTCATCACCCAGCAGCCGCAATCTTTGAGTGTGGCCAGTGGTGCAGCGGCGAACTTTGCCATCATCGTGACGGACATCAGCAACGGCGTGGCCTACCAATGGAGGAAGAACGGCACTGCCAACGGTACGATGACGGCGGCGCTGAATTTCGCCATCGCGCAGGAGAGCCATGAAGGCGTCTATGACGTGAACATCAGCGAACTCGCCAGCGCTGGTGCGCTGACTCTAGTGAGCGTGACCAAACCCGCCGCGACTGCCACCAGCCAGCCCGCTAGCCTCATCGTGGATGGCTCCGCCGTGGCGATCAAACGCCAGCCTGCCAACGCCATGATCGCGCTCAACAGCAGCCACACGCTGAGTGTCATCGCTGCCGGTCCTGGCACGCTGACCTATCAGTGGACACTGAATGGGAAGAACATCAGCGGTGCCACAAAGGCCAGCTACCTCATCGCCAAAGCCGCGCTGACAAACGCGGGCACCTATCGCTGTGCAGTGAAGTCTGGCGCGACTACCGCGACGAGCGACCCTGCTGAGATCGGCGTGGTGGACACGACACCGAAGACCGTGAACCTCCTCGCCAGTGCGACTGCCAGCTTCACCGCGACGGTGAATGCCGCTGGCAATGGCATCACCTTTGCCTGGTTGAAAAACGGCGCTGGCACCGCTTTCAACACGAAGATCTTCGTCATCAAACCCGCCCTCATCACCGACTCCGGCCTCTACACCTGCACAGTCACTGGACTTGCGGGCACTTTCACCGGCGGTGCGCCCACCACGCTGAACGTCAGCAATGCCGCGCCATCACTGGTGCTGCCGCTGGCACTGCCTGCTGCGACCATTGGTCAGACTTACTTCTTCCAGCTCCCCGTGACTCAGTTCCCCGGAGCGCCTGCCACCAGCTTCAGCATCGCCGGTGCGCTGCCCACGGGCCTCGTTTTCAACACCACCAACGGCATACTCTCAGGCCGCCCAACCGTGACGAAGACCGGCGGCTACACGCTGAGCTTCAAAGCCATCAACGCCAAAGGCAGCAGCGCCGCCGCAGCCGCCACGCTCGCCGTGAACGTGGTGCCGCCGAATGCCGTCGGCGTCTTCGCCGGTCCCATCGAACGCTCCCCGCTCAATGACAACCTCGGCGGGCGCTTTGACCTCACCACCACAGCCGCAGGCAGCTTCTCCGGCAGCCTCACGCTCGGCGCACGGGCAAAGCTGAGCTTCACCGCCCAACTCCTGCAAAGCGCCGGAGCAGGTGATGTGATCCTTTATGGAAACATCCCCGGTCTAACCATGTCCGACAAAACGCCGCTCACCGCCTACATTGAGGTCTTCGCCGTGGAGCAGCTCGCGCGGCTCACCTTGATCCATCCGAATGGCACCACGCTCGTCATCCCCGCATGGCGGAATCAGTGGGTGGTCAGCACCAAGCCTGCGCTCAACAACCCGGCCAGCATCTACGCCGCCTATTACACGATGCGCCTCGACCCGCAGGATCTCGGCACAGCACCGCGCGGTTACGGCTACGCCAGCTTCACCGTGAAGCCCGATGGCACACTGACGCTCGCTGGCAAACTGCCCGATGGCAGCGACGTCACCGGCGGCACCTTCGTCGGCCCCGACGGACATATCCTGATCTTCAACCTGCTATATGCGAACCGCGGATCACACGTCGGCCAGTTCACCCTCACGCCTGCATCTCCGGTAACCAACAACGCCGTCAGTGGAGCCACGAGCTGGTTCAAACCCGGCCCGCTGCTTCCGACCTCGACGGACACCGTTTACAAAGACGGCTTTGGCCCGCTGACCGTCACCGCCGCCGGTGGCGTCTATGTGCCGCCAGCCAAAGGCCTGCGCGTCATGGGCCTGCTCACCGTGCCAAATCCGAATGCCAAGTTGAGCTTCACCCTGGGCGGACTCACGATCGGTGGAGCTGCTCCCGAGTTCACTCAGTTCATCAACATCGTGAATCCAAGCGCCACAGGTTTAACCAACACCGCCGTCATCACCGCGCCAATCACCAACACCACGAAAGTGACCACATTGACCGCCACAACGGGCCTGTTCGCTGGCAGCTTCCAGATCAACGGAGCCACCACCGCCCTGAACCGCCCCGCACCGTTCTTTGGCCAGATCGTCAAAATCGGAGCCACCACGGAAGGCTACGGCTACTTCCTCCTCCCCACCGTCCCTGTGCCCCCGAAGACCGTGACCACATCGCCCAAACAAAGTGGCCGAGTCGTGCTCGGCGTGCCGTAGCTTCGATTGGCAATCGAAGCTCCCCGAATCACGCACGGGCCGAGAGCGGCCCGTCTCTTTGTTGTTAGGGCGGCTGGTCCTCCAGCCGCCTCGTGAGGCCACAACGCCTCGCTCATGTCACGACATCATCGGAGCACACGACCATCAAAGAACGGCGCTTGCGGGAGCAAGCGCCCCACCAGGTAGGGCGGCTGGTCCCCCAGCCGCTGTTGTCATGCCCACGATGTCCGAGCACGCCATGACAGCACCGAAGCCCAACGGCCTCCGACGCACGGCGCTTGCGGGCTTGCGCTCCGTAGCTGTGGCGAAGGGGTGAGCAAGCGACCTCCCCATGCCGCATCCCAATAAAATTTAAGCGCGCTTGTAACAAAAAGCTCGGAATCGGGCTAGCAGGGGGTGACAATGCTGAATCGTGTCCTGATGATAGTTATGAAATACTTCCCGCTCCTCCTCGCCGCCCTCTTGCTCACCGCTCCGGCGCTGCGGGCGGGCAATGTCATCAGCACCTTGGGCAATGGTGAAACGAACTCCGGCATCTTGCCCACCAACTTCACCCAGCTTGCCCGCGCATTCACCACAGGCAGCACGGAGACGCAGTTGCACAGCATCACCGTGCCTCTCAGTAAGCCCTCAACCAACGGCACTGCCAAGGTGCAGTTGTGGACCACCGTCGGCGGTGGCGATTTGCCCGAAACTTTAGTGGAGGACCTGGGCAACTTCACGGTCGCCGTCTCTTCATCCACCAATTTCACCCGCTACTCCAGCCTCACCCCCGTGCTGAAGGCCAACACACGCTACTGGGTGACCGTCCAGCACGTCTCAGGCGGAGTCATTGAATGGTTTAGCTCGATCGGCACTGGCGTCACCAGTGACATCGGCTCCAGCCTCGTCAACGCCCGTGCGACCTCCTTGGACGGCAGCACCTGGACATCCATCAGCGGCTCGCTCACCCAGCTCTTCAGCGTCACCAGCATCACCGAGCGCGTCGTCACCAACACCAGCGATGCCGGTGCCGGCTCCCTGCGCCAGGCCATCCTCGACGCCGCCAGCGCCCCAGGGCCAGACCGCATCACCTTCGCCCCCGCGCTTTCTGGGCAGACCATCAACCTCACCTCCTTCACCAATCACGGTCAGACGAATAACAACAGCGCCCTCGTCATCACCAACGACACTGGCGGCGTCACCATTGATGCCACGGCCCTGCCGCTCGGCATCAGCCTCAGTGACAATGGCGGCACCAGCTACCGCCTGTTGTATGTCTCCGGCAGCACCCTCACCCTGCGCGGCCTCACCTTCCGGGACAGCGGCTTCACGGCCTTTGGGAATACCTCGGGCGGTGCCCTCCACAGCCTGAACTCCACCGTCACCATCGAGCGCTGCACCTTCAGCGGCAATACTGGGGACGGCGGCGGTGCCATCTACAGCCAGTCAGGCAGCATGAACCTGAACCACTGCACTTTTGCGGGGAACAGCGCCATCTCACCGGGGGACGGCGGTGCCATCTTCAACAACCTCACCACCATGAGCCTCACCCACTGCACCCTCCTGGGGAACACCTCCGTTGCCGGGCAGGTGAACGACGGCGGCATCATGAATCTGGATGCCACCCTCACCCTCACCAACACCATCGTCGCCGGAAACACCGGTGGCGATGTGCGCATCCACTCCGGCACCCTCATCTGCCAGGGCAAAAACATCATCCAAAACCTCACCGGCACCGCCACGGGCAGCGGCAGTGTCAGCAACGCCGCCCCCCAGCTCGCTGGCCTGGCCTACTATGGCGGCGGCACGGCCACCATGCCGCCGCTGGTGGGCAGCCCGGCCATTGATCCTAGCGGCGGGGCCAGCAGCAGCAGCTTCGCCACCGACCAGCGCGGCACCGGCTTCCCCCGCGTGGTGAACGACATCGTGGACATCGGCGCGGTGGAGTATTCCGCCACTGCCTCCGCCCTCAGCGCCGTGGTGGTGAATACGGCCGACTCCGGTCTCGGCTCCCTGCGCGCCACCCTGGCCGCCGTGCCCAGCGGCAGCACCCTCACCTTTGCCCCCCATCTCAGTGGCGGCACCATCGGCCTCACCACCTTCAGCAATCCCGATGGCTTTGGCAATACCGCCCTGGTGGTGGCGGGCAGCCGCAGCGTCGCGCTGGATGCCAGCGCCCTGACTGGCGGGCTGACCATCACCCGCAGCAGCGCCTCGGCCTTCCGGCTTTTTAATGTGCCAAGTGGCAGCAGCCTCGCCCTCACCGGCCTCACGCTCACGAATGGCAATTCGACCATCGGCGGCGGCGGCATTTCCAACTTCGGCACGCTAACGCTGACGCGCTGCACACTCACCGGTTGCTTTGCAACTAACGGAGGCGCGATTTTCACCAATGGCACGGCGACGCTGACGCACTGCACCCTCTCCAATAACACCAGCATCGTCTTCGGCGGCGCGATTCTCACCAATGGCACGCTCGCGCTGACGCACTGCACGCTCTCGGGAAATACGGCGGCCGGCGGCGGCGGACTCTGGGTGGCAACTGGCACTGTCAACCTCACGAACACGCTCATCGCCGGGAGCACCAACGCCAGCGGGGTCGTTGTCCCGGACATTATCAACTACGGCACCGTCACCCGCGAGGGCGTGAACATCGTGCAGGTCTTCGACAACGGCAGCGGCAGCGTGACCGGCCCCGGCAGCATCCTCGCCGTAGCCCCCGTCCTCGCCCCCCTCGGCAACTACGGCGGCCCCACGCAGACCATGCCGCCCATGGCGGGCAGCCCGGCCATCGATGCCACCAGCGCCACCTCCATCACCGACCAGCGCGGCTTCTCCGCCGAGGATGGCGATGGTAATGGCATCGCCCTGGCCGACATCGGCGCGGCGGAGGCCCAGGTCACCCTCGTCACCACCGCCACCGATGAGGACAACGGCACCACCAACCCCGGCTCCGGCACCGGCACCTCCCTGCGCGAAGCCATCGCCGATACCTCCGGCCACGCCGACATCATCCGCTTCGACCCCGCCGTCTTCGATGGCCAGCCCGCCGCCGTCATCCGCCTCACGCTCGGCACCGTGATCAAAATCACCCGCGGCCTCTCCGTGGATGCCCGCGACCTCAGCTCCAGCGTCACGATCAGCGGTGATGCGAACGGCAATGGCACTCCTGACAGCGGCGACACCGGCATCTTCGAGGTGGACTTGAGCGGGGCGAACGGGGCGAACGGCGAGCACATCATCTCCCTCCACCGCCTCACCATTAAAGATGCGTATAGCACCAACAACCCTGGCGGCGGCATTTTGAGTCGCGGCACAGTGATGGTGAACCAGTGCCTCCTTTCCGGCAATCATGCCGCCAACAATGCTGGTGGCGGCGGCATTTTCAACGGCGGCACCCTGACGGTGAGCCAGAGCACCATCACGGGCAATCATGCCGACCTGCTCGGCCTCGGCGGCGGTGGCATTTACAATGGCGGCACGCTGACGCTCAACCAGAGCACGATCACGGGCAATCATGCGGATAACAATGGCAGCGTGGCTGGTGGCACCGGTGGCGGTGGCATCGCCAACGACGGCACTCTGATCGTGAACCAAAGCACCATCACCGGCAATCATGCGGACAACGCCCTCGGCGGCGGCGGCATTCACAGTCGCGGCACCGACGACATCATCGTCCTCACCAACAGCCTCGTCGCCGGGAACAGCATCACCACCGGCACCGGCCCGGATATCCTGAACAGCGGCACCCCCATCACGTCCTCTGGCAGAACCTTGATCGGCAAGACGGACGACTCCAGCACCACCTGGAACGTCAACGACCTCACTGGCACCAGCGCCAGCCCGCTGGAGGCGCTGCTGGCCCCACTCGCCAGCAACGGCGGCCTGACGCCGACCGTGGCCCTGCTCCCCGGCAGCCCTGCGATGAACGCCAGACTCACCCCCAGCGAGGTGCAGCGGATCATCGTCTATAATGCGCCCGCAGACAGCACCTTCACCATCACCTTCAATGGCCAGACGACAGCCCCGGTGGTCTTCAATGCCAGCCCCGCCGTGATACAGAGCGCCCTGGAAGCTCTCTCGACTGTCGGCGCAGCGAACGTGATCGTCACCGGGAACGCTTCGTTTTTTGGAAGCCTTGGCAACTACATCGTCGCCTTCCGTGGCACGCTGGCCGCCACCGATCAGCCCTCCATCACCGCCCAGATGGCTGTGGGTTCCCCAGGTGCCGTGGCCGTCTTTGTGACCACCCTCGTGGAAGGTGGCAGCACCGCCGTCACCACCGACCAGCGCGGCTTCCCCATCGTCGGCACCGCCGACCTCGGCGCGTATGAGTCGCAGGGCAGCACAGTGACGCTGACCAGTGCGGACAACCCCGCCGTCTTCGGCACGAGCCTCACCTTCACCGCCACGGTCAATGAACTGGACCCGGACGTGATCACGCCCACCGGCACCGTCACCTTCACCGTGGACAACGTGCCCGGCAGCCCCGTGCCCCTGAACGCCAGCGGTATCGCCACCTTCACCACCAGCGCCCTGAACGCAGGCGCGCACACGATCACCGCCACCTACAACGGCGATGCCCGCCTGCTGGCCAGCACCTCCAGCACCCTGAACCAAACCGTGCTCGACCTCACCGTGGGCAACGGCAACGACAACGGCCCCTTCTCCCTGCGCCAAGCCTTGGCCAACGCCGCCACCCATCCCGGCCCGGACACGATCACTCTGCCTATCGGCCTCAACGGCCAGACGCTCACGCTGCTCACGCAGTTGGTCATCAACGATGCTGGCGGCGTGACCATCGACGCTAGCGGCCTGAGCAATGGCTTCACCATCTCCGGCGGCGGCAATGTGCGGCTCTTCACCGTGGCTGCGGGGAGCACGGTCACCTTGAAAAACCTCACCCTCATCAACGGCAAGGGCGTGGGGGGCAGCCTCAACGGCATCGGCGGCGCGATTTACAACAACACCGGTGCCACGCTGACGCTGGACGGCTGCACCCTCAGCGGTCACGCGTCGGCGGTCGGCGGTGCGATCTTCAACAACGGCGGCGTGCTGACGCTGACTCGCTGTGCCTTCACCGGGAACGCCGCCACGGACAAAGGCGGAGCGGTGAACAGCACCGGTGGACTGACGGCCCGTGGTTGCGCCTTCTCGGGGAACACCGCCACCAGCAGCGGCGGCGCGCTCTACTCGGGCGGCACAGCCAGCCTGACGAACTGCACCTTCACCGCCAATGCCGGCCAGGATGGCGGCGGTGTGTTCAACCAGTTT
>Ga0247837_1003539_pt1 | contig 26972 bp, 19 predicted proteins | sample LaCtaG_2_FD_187115 | JGI IMG/M metagenome (GOLD analysis project Ga0247837, IMG submission 187115) | Freshwater microbial communities from meromictic Lake La Cruz, Castile-La Mancha, Spain - LaCruzMarch2015_14.5m | ecosystem: Environmental > Aquatic > Freshwater > Lake | place: Spain: Castile-La...
GGAGTCGGTAAGCCAAACTATTGCTAGCTAGACTCCCTGCTAATAGAATGGCCGACGAAAACTCAACTGGCACTATTGGGCTGTATCGATAGGCAAACAAATTTTGAATTCTCAGCGAGATGGAAAGAGTTGGGGCTTCATCAGTGTCATTTCTTCCTTACTCCTTGAAACATTGACTTCGTCAAGCCAATTTCACTACGAAGCGACACTCTTAGAAGGCTTTTGCGCAGCTAAACAACGTGTGTGATTATCATAATTCTGTGCCGAGGCTTTAGAAAAGTGTGAGACAGGGAAACACATATGATCTCAGAAGCTTTCTGCAGTGTATGCAGAATGATTGGCCCGCGGACCTAAGGAAACATCAAACACCAGGTCTAGTGACATGTGTGAACACTCAGCACTAGCGAAGCTCCAAGCTTTCACTAGTTCCTGCCCTCATCTCTAGTTTAACCCTAAGGTCCTACGGAAGGTGGGGAGTTGTTGTAATAAAAAGATGTCCAAGCGCTCGGCCGCCGTGGCGGAGTTGGAAAGCCACTTGCGAGAGATGATCGGGCCGTCGGGCGGACTGTCAGAGACACGCTGGGTGGGAAGGCTAGTGGAACTCATGCGAGAGACTGCCAACACGGAAGGCCGCGAGTACCTGCTGAAGGTAGTGCTGGCGACCCCAGATCGCCCGACCCTGACTCGCTTCATCCAGCTGGGCGGCGTGGAGCTGCTGGGCCAGTGGATCAACGAACACCGCAAGCAGACCGGCCAGGAAGACCGCCAAGTGCTTCACACAATGCTCTCTTGCCTCAATAAACTCAACATTTCCCGGGAAACCATGCAGCGCACGGAAATAGGAAAAGTGGTCAACAGCTTGAGCAAACATACGGACTCTTCTATTAGTGCGAAAGCGGCTTCTATTGTGGCAAAGTGGAAGAAGCAGGTAGCGGAACCTGCTGAGGAAAGCAAGTCAGCCCGGCAAATGACAAAGGTTAAGGAAACTCGAGTCACTGTCGTCCCTGTGCCTGCCAAACGCCCTGTGGACGAGCCCATTCGCTTCCTACCAATGGATCCTCCCCCGCCTTCCGTGGAACCTTATCAACCTGTACGGCGGGTGAGGTATGCCCTAATCCTTAAACGCATAAGTCTAAGTAATGTAGATGGGTTGAGGACGAGTACCTCGCCCTTGCCAAGTTCTTCTACCGCAACGACGAACCCAACTCGCGCTGTGCCTCAGAACGCCCTCCCGAGGAGTTCGAAGCACAGACCAAGCTCATCAGTCTCGACGACTTTCGCAAGCGAGAAGACATGATGACCCGCGAACTCAGCAAGAAGGTCCTTACTAAGCAGGAAAAACTCGCAGAAGGCCAGATGCACGAACAACTGCGCAACATGCGGCCTGTCGTTACCTACAGTTCGTTACCTCGTAGGCCATATTCAGGGGTGAAGATACTGTCCACTACGAGGAAGGGAAGGGTGGAGTCCTCGGAAGTGAGGGAACAACTGAGGAGGGAAAGTGACTTGCTGCGTGTCACTTATGCTCGTGAAAGCGACATTCCGCAGTCTCCTCGCGAGCCTCCCAGCCGAGCAGAAACCACCATCGTCCACGATACTTCCAACTTCCCACTCGTGAACAAGACAGTCCGCCCTCCTATCGAGGACAAGCCTCTCATCTCCCCTCCTCAGTCTCTCTACCCAATGATGCAGTCTATGATGCCGACCATGCCTATGGGGATGCCGATGCCCTTCATGCCTACAAACGACCCAGCGATGATGCAAATGTGGGCAGCCTACCCGCCCGCCTCCTACCTATCTGCAAAGAAGAAGATCCAAATAGACCCTCGCACCAACAAGCCTGTGAACTACAAAACAGTCCCTTGCAAGATGTTCCACTCCCCGCAAGGCTGCACCAGAGGCGAGAGCTGCCACTTCATACACGAAACTAACTTCACTGGCAGACCCATTCCTAGTGACTGGAAAAGGAGCAATGAAGCCCGGCAGAAGAGCATGAAGGACGCGGAAACTGTAGTGCCGCCTTCAATGCCGTACTACTATACTGCGCCTGACGCCCCGCCTTTCGGATCTCGCTGAGCTAACTTCCCTAGTAGCAATAGACTTAGCAGACTTCAAATGCAGGCAAAGGTCTGCTGCCTCTACAGTGCCTTCCTATGTAGACTTGGATACAGACTTTGAGAACTCTAGTCCTGCTCTAGTGTCCTATCTTAGGCCTGTTCCGTGGTCCTGAGTCTGGCGTTGGCGTTGGTGACTCTGATGTTGAGTTCCTTGGCTCTCTGTACCAGTCTCTTGCGAGTGCGGGCGCTGAGGGCGTGTGCAAACTCTGCGCAGTAGGTGCGGTTGTGCATGAGCAGGGCTTCGAGTTCTTTTTCGTTCGAAACCAGGAACTTGCGGAAGCCATTCGGCAACACGAATTTTGTCTTTTTGTCGTTGCCGTAGCCGATTTGAGGCATAGGACGGTTGCCGCGGAACTTCCTACGCATGCGGTTGTCTATGCCGTGGGAGGCGCGCCAGTTGGGGGCCAGCCGCTTGAACTGGTCGCTTTGGAACCGCTTGAATTGCGCGTGGTGCTTCTTGACCTTAGTCAGACGGCGCAGAGGCACCACCATCCCTTTTTATTACGACTCTCCCAGCCCACTACCCAGACAGCAGTCCGTACAGCCATGCACACAGCTCCAACGACGCTTTAATATAGAGGAATTTGCTGCTGTCTTATATCTTTATAAGGACTTCCCCGAAAAACTATAAACAAGTAGCTTTTTGCCTATCTCAGTGCATGGCTTTCGCCTACTACCAGCAGAGTAGTCCGCCCTACCCTCACTTCTTTCACAGACGTATCGAAATCTGTAGGAAAAGTAAATGGCTGAAGTGGCTTGCAGCGTGTGCATGCACTACCCTGCGGAAATGTTCTGCCTCTGCCAACAACTCTCCACTTTCCTATGCAACTCCTGCATCCAAACGCACTGCGCTCAAAACCCCACCTCCGTGCACGACTTCTGCCCTATCAAGGACATGGCCTTTATGACGCGCATCACTCAGGATGTGTACAAGCAAAGGAAGCTGCTAATCGCGCAAGCAATGATAGCGCTGGAGAAAACAAAGGAAAAGGAAGCCCTGGATTATGAGCAAAACAAGGAAATTGTGACTACTGTGCTTGAGCAAATCCAATATTTGACTGATTCTCTGCATAACGTCCTCACTGTGACGCTGGACCGGACGAAGGAGAAACTGCAGCAGTCGCTGTATGCAGACACCAACGAGCCTTTGATTGAGTATTTGCTGGAAAACAGCCTTTCCTTGCAGCACCCGAGAATATCGCTGTATGACATCCCCGTCCTGATGACTGCCAGTAGTCTGAAAGCCACAGTCGCGAACACTATCACGAACTTCCAAACTTTGGACTTTTCGGACTACACGCTGTCCTCGCTCCAAGGCGTGCAGAAGCAAGTGAAAGACTTCAAGCAGGATTTCAAAGGAGAAGTGCCCTATTGCCCGGTCCTAATGGGCAATAACCTCAGAAAGTACTACAGTGGAGCGAACATTCGAATTGGACTACTTGAGTTGACATATGCACCGAAAGTGGACCAAGAAACTGCCTACGCCTTCCTGGAAAATGGGAATTTAGTGTGTTGCGGAGGACTGGAAGGGTCTCGAGAGGCCTATATCATCGGCACAACGAGCGCCCAAGTCACGATTCTGCCCAAAATGGCCCAAGGCCGGTCTTCCCCCGGCCTAGCCACTTTCAACGGCTGTCCCTACGTCTTCGGCGGCAGTAGCGGCTCCATCCTACTGAGCACCTGCGAGAAGTTCGACCACATGGAGAAGTGGGAAACCACCAGGGAGCAAATGGCAAGACCCAGAGGCGGCTTCACTCCCTGCACTCACAACAACCTCATCTACCTCCCAGGAGGCTTTTCCGCCAATACCATCGAGTACTTCGACCCAGTCCGCAGTTCCTTCAGCGTCCTCCCTCAAATGCTCCCTTCAGCAGGCAAAACTGTCACTTTCGTAGTGGACAGCACTATGTACATTTTCCTCAACTCGGAAATACTCACTATGAACCTGCAGGCCGGGTCTGCGGATTTGGTCAGAGGGAAGACTGTGAAGGCCGCGGCTATGTGGAGCCCTATTGCGCCTATTGTGGTGGCGGGCAAGGCGATGTTTTGGAGCTTTGAAGACCTGACGGTGGGCAGCCTGTTCAGAAGCATTATAAAGAAAAGACACGGAATTTGCTACTCGTTTGATGTGGGGAGGCGGGAGTTGACGGAGGAAGAGCGCTTTGAATACGTAATTTCTTAGCTTTAGCCGGAGCTACTAGTCTAATAAAGTCTACAATGGCTGAAATGCCCCTAAAATCTTCACTATGGCTAGCGGGATATACTCTATATGGACGAAAAAGGCGGTCTGACGACTCTTGAAGAGCTGAATTCAGAGGAAACGCGGACTCGGCCGAACAGCGGGAGCTTGAGTTCCGGCATTGTGCCAGTAAATGAAGAAATGGACTCCAGCTTACTCAAAGAGTTGATTCACATTTCAGAGTCAGTCGATTTTTCCTGCAAAGTTGGGGAATTTAATCCGCAATTATACGAATTTTCGGAGATGACAAACGAGTCTTTGGACAGTGCGAATTTACCAAGTCAAATTCCAGACTATTGCTTCACTGGAAACCCCCAGGAAAGTGACAGAGATTCCGCTATTCCCAGTTGCAGAAACAGGAAAACTAAGGTAAAAAAGACCAAACACGCCTCTGTGCCTTGCTTAGACAAGCTCCGAAACAAAAACGGCAAACCGCTCAAAGGGGAAAACATCCGCTACCAGATAGTTAGAGGGATGAAGAAGTGCGCAAGGCAGCTTACTACGGAAACATCCTCTCACAAATTCCCTGCTAAAGGCATTCATCAGGTGGACCCGAGAGATGCGGCTCAGGTGAAACTGTGGGGAAATGTGAAGAAGCTGGTGCAAAGCAACCAAGCAGCCTTTGCCTTGCTGGGGTGTACAGAGAACGGGCCTAGTAGTGATGGGAAAACTAAGCGCACAGGCTCGGCGGCCAGTGAAAAGTCCTGCAATGACTCCTACTGCAAGAGGTTCTATAGTGACCCACTGGTTAGCCAGCTTCACTATCACTACATCCAGTTAGTATATGCAGAAGGTCCAGTGAAGCCGAGGACTCTGTGTCAGAAGTTGGCTGCGTACTGCTGCGACGGACACCACACTGCAGCCTGTGAGGCTGTTTGGAAGGACGTCAAGCACTACTATATGTTTGAAATGCTGCAGAGACTGGGTTGCCAGCCTTACCACCCTAGCGACAGTCCCATCGATTCCTTGATGGAAGGAAACAGCCAAGAATTCAGCGAATCCGAATAGCGCTAATTAGGAAAAGGCATAAGTCCTAGGAAATAAGGCTTAGTAGAAGTGGCGAAACCACTCAAAACTCAGGTAAAAGCCAGAATGGGCTGAATTCAGTGTCAGTCCTAGTGCACAGCGTAACCATTTAATTCACCCCTTCCCTACTGAGGGTGTATCGAGCCAAAATACAGAGGATATTCGCTAGCTCTAGGGATTGGTAAAGCTGAATTTCCATTTGGTTCCAAGTCTTTTTCGGAATGGGATTTCCTACACAGAGAAATAAGTCGTTTTCATAGCAGTAAACGGGGAAATGAGCATCGCTATTATGAAAAGCAGCTGAAACTGCAGTTTCCGCAGAATTCCCAGTCTCTAAAGGCGAATTCCGGAATTTTCTCCAATCTCCTCTAGTAAATAGGAGTTTGGACTGGTACAGCACAAGTGAACCTTAGAAAGTGCCTTCCAATACCCAGCCAGTTTACTCTATATTAACAGGGCTGAGTCCCAATTGCAGTTACTAGAGTAATCAAATGGCAGCGAATCACTCACAGCTCACCCAAGAGGGAAAGGAAGATGAAAACACCACTAGCAGCACTCTCAAAAAGGACTCCTTCTCAGTGATTTCCCCCGATTTCTACGAGCCAAAGCTAGTCCTTGAGGCCCAGACAGCCTGCTGCAGTGCCCTTTTTCTCAACCACCCGCCCTACCAGCCGCCTCCCAAAGTGCACCGCAAGAAGAACCACATCGGCAGACCGATGTACACGAGTACAGTGCTGCTCTCCACTATCCGAAACAAGAACGGAAAGCCACTAAGGAAGGAGTACATTCGCTGTCAGATCATCAGAGCAACCAGGAAGTGTGTGAAACGCATGATTAATGGCCTCAAGGCGGCCACTGGCTTGCTCAGGTTCCTGCCCAGTGACGTGGACTTGATGCTGGTGTGGCAGCAAATGGAGTAATTGGTGGTTTGCAACAGGGACCTTTTCACCTGTTTGAGTGTGGGGGAAGGGACTGCTACACCTTTCAAAACCTACAACGACACCAACTGCCGCAACTTCTACACCCCTGCACCTGTGCGGAAGTTCCACTTCCTCTGTATGCAGGTAGTATACGGAGTGGACGAAGTCCAGCCCAAGCGGATTTGCGAGCGGATGGAGGGGTACTGCTGCAGGGGCAGCCACACTGACCAGTGCATAGTGAAGTGGAAGCAGTTCCGCAACTACGTGATGTTCGAAATGTTGGAGGAATTGGGACTGAGGCCGTACAGTGGAGAGGAGGAGAGTGCGGGCGAGTCTAGATTGGAAGAGACGTTTGACGACCCGGATATGTTCCTTGCCTAGGTAAAGTTTTCTTATTTCAGCAAGGGCGAAGAGTTGCGGTGCATAGAATTTACAATTTGGCGCATTTGGCGAATTTAAAATTAAATTTCTGAAGGAAGGACATCGTAGGCAGCCAGAAAGTCATTAGAAGCAGCTTTCAAAGGACTCTCACTGAGGCCAGTTTGGTATTTTTCTATGGGATTGCTGAGGAGAAAAAACAGATTGTAGAAGTAACAGTTAATGCGTCATATTACCATCAGTTTGTATGAAAACTAGCTCTGAATTCCGTCTCTCTCCAAAAGCTTGGAATTGCATTTCTAGCCATAAAGCAGCCACTTGTATAGACAAAGTAAGTGTCCTGCTCCTTGTACTCTGAATTATAGGCCAAAGAAGAGTGTTTGGCAGGCGAAATGTACTGCAGGTCCTGAACTTCAGAGAAACGCCCTACCCAGTCCAAGCCTGTAGAGCCATTACGGCTAAGCCCTACTTCCCACTGTAGGGTCTGCCTGGGACCCTACTCTGCATGAACTAATGTGTTTCCTGTTACTTATACAGCTGGTATCGGAGATGTATTAGATGTGTGCAGACTGTTGGCAGGGACTACTGCCTATTGCAGACTTTGTCCATACCGTGTGCGGCAAGAGAAATCGGACTGTGGTGGAAGGGGAGCACTGGAAATCACTTCGAAAGATGCAGAGTCAACAGTCACTGTAGAGAAATGCTTAGACTTCTGCAAAGAGCCTATGACCCAGGGTAATGGTGGGAAATAACTGCCCTTTCAACTCGCACAGGCCCAAATATCAAGGCTGAAATACCACCTTCTCTCCCACATGCAGCGAAAAGAAAACGGCCGAAAGCCTTGAGGAGCACGCTGAGAGAGGATTTCACTGTCTAAAGGCCTGCAAGGAAGGCAGAAATCACCGCTACTTGAAGTCCTCCTTCCACAAGCCACAGAAAGGAGGAGGCTGAATCTGTGTCGTTTGGAGTCTTTGCGGGTGAAACTGTCCAGAGATGTGTGGAGTTCATGCGAGAGGAAAGGCAATTTTGGCCTAGGGAAGAGGGTATGGAGACTGAGCGTATAGGGGACGACTCCTTCCAAAGCCTAGTGAGACACTACAGAGAGCTGTACAGCCAAAGGCCTGATTCCGTAGTTTCAATCTACCTCTAGAGTAAAGGCCGATTCTTCTGATGATTTGGTCGCAATTCCACCTCCCAGCCCTATTTCCTTTCCCCAGTCCACATAGACTTCAAGTCAATGTGTTCTCTCATTCCCTCAGACTTGAGTACGAAGAAAGCGGGACTAAGCTGCAAATCAAAGCCTCTCAAGAAGGAGTAGGTGACTGATAGTAGACTCTGGGACAAGTAGACTTCAGTCCTAATCATCGGCTAATTACCCAATTCAGGCTGTTGCCTGCCTTTTCTCGCTTTAATTTGCTCTATCTCGCTTGCTCGTGTAAGACTTCGAAGGACGTAATGCAGCGATTTGTGCCACATACAGAGCACTATCTAGGCTTTCACAGTGTAACCGCATTCCATCTTTGTTTCAGTTTGTCCGAGCATAATAAAGTTCAGATGAACGGGTCAAATAGCTCAGAGGAAGCGAGTCTAGGCAAAAAGGCAAAGATTGTGCCTTGCCCTGACTTCAACTTCTTCCCTCTATCAGATGCAGCGACGAGGCAACCGACTGAAGTCTCGGAGGAGCCGAAGAAACGTACTGAGTGGAAAGATCCCTCTGTAAAGTCTACTTCGGACCAGAAAACGAGAAAAAGAGGCAGAGAAACAGCGGAACAGACCGATATCCTCAAGCACTTCATTAAGAAAGAAGGCAAACCTGAAGTCAGATGGGGGCCTCTGCGTGAGAAACTCTTCAACGAGATTGCTAATATCACGAAGTGCGTATTAGACAAGAGCGAAAGCCCTGGCATGTTCAAGTATGACCCAAAGAAGGAGGACCTGTGGACTGCTGAAATAACAGCGCTAATTCAGGCAAATGAGTCTTACTTTGAGAGCATATGTGCGCCTAAATACTTCCGCAACCTAACGGACCAAACGTGCAGCCAGCTGTTCGCGAATGATGAGTTCAAAAAGCTGCACGCCCTATGCATGCGAGTGCTTTTCGGAGAGGAAGAGGTTATTCCTCCAGCCCGGATTGATGAGATTTCAGTCCAACTGAACGTCGACTGCTATGAGAACGAGTATTGGCAGAGGCTCAAGGAGTACCTGACGGAGGGCATGGTGCAGGCAGTGAGTCCAAACCTGCCGGCTAGAGCCGATAGTATGATAGCATCGCCTAAAGTCCCATAGAAATGGCTGCCATGCAAGCATGCACGGTAGATACTGAGCTTAAGTCTCTATGCAGTATAGTGAATCCAGCAGTCTTAGTGGAAAAGCACGTATTTCCACATGCTAAAATACACCCAGAAGTCCGCTGCCTAGACGTATGGCGGAATGAAAGGCAAATCGCTTTCAGCCATTTTCTACACTGTCTTAGTTCCCCAGTTCTATACTTAGGCACAGCTTTTCAGTGCCCTCGTCCTTCGCCCTAACACTGCTCTATCCCTGCATCTCTCCAGTCCTATTCCTACTCATCAGTCCTCTTCTTCCCCAAGTCCTCCCAGAGACTTGCCTACAGACTGAGATACAGCGATTGCCCAAGTCCCTGCTCCCACTTCAAGTCCAACCCCCAGGCAAAAAATCTGCGGCTCACAGTGCTCTGCCGTTCCCCATTTCCCTGTGCCTCGACTCCATATCTCTCCAGTCCACTGTAGTAATATAATATGTCCAAGTTTTGCCAAGACCTTGATATCTGCCTAGAGGAACTCGAGGACGACAGCACCTTGAGCAGCGATCCACGCGAACCCTTTGGGGTGGTGTCGACCACAGGGTACGACAACTCCAAAATTGCAGCGGACCCAGCTGTCAAGAGGGTAGGCCGACGCGAGGCCCCTACGACCCAAATGTTCGCAAAGCTGCATACCAAGAACGGAAAGCCACTGAAGAAGGAGTATGTGAGATGCCAAATCATCCGGGGCATCAAGAAATGTGCGCGGTATATGGCGGAAAGACGCAAGCCGCAGAAGGGAATCCACCAGTTCAACGTGGGAGAGCAAGAGAAGATGCGGATTTGGCACGAAATGGAGCAGATGGTGTCCCTCATGCCCGAGCTGTTCTCTTCCCTGGGGTCGACTTGTGAAGGCCCCGCCACTGATGGGAAAGTCATACGCAAGCGCCAACGTCTGGAAACTCCTGAGTTCCGCTCCTTCAACGACGACTACTGCAAGCACTTCTACATGCACGAGGAAGTCCGGCAGTTCCACTTCTACTACCTGCAGCTAGTCTACGGCATCGGCCACGTGGACCCCAAGAGCATCTCCGAGAAGCTGTCCGTGTTCTGCTGCGGGGGCTGTCACACTGACCAGTGTGTGAGCATCTGGGAGCGGGTCAGAAACTACGTGATGTTCGAAATGATTCAACAACTCGGACTGGAGCCTTTCGGTACTTGTGAAGACTTCCAAGTCACGATGTTGCCTGCAGAGGAGGAAATCATGGACTTCGAAGTCATGGACCCGGATAGCTTCCTAGCCTAATACGCTTTACTCTATATAAGAATGGCAAATATCACGCCTTCTGCTCTGCGAGAGCTACGCACGGCGCTGGCGGCCTTCGACCGGGCGAAGGAGTGGGAGTGGAGTGATCTCATCAAGTGGCTGGAACTGGTCAAGAGCATCATTGAGAGCTTCCCCAACTTCGACTTCGAAGACCCTGAAAAGTACCTCCTTTACAAGCGACTCGCCCAATGTCTCAACCCCAACCTGCCTCCCGGCCTGCACTACAACACCCTGCGCATCTACGAATCCATGCTAATCAAGATCTTCAGCACCGAACAGTCCATGTCCGACAACATCCCAATGATAAGTGCAGGCATCTTCCCCTTCTTCGAATACGCCTCCCCCCAGACCAAGCCACTTGTAATAGACCTGATTCAGACCTACTACCTGAAGTTAGGTCCGCAGTTGACTTTATGTCTATCGGGGATGGTCAGTTCCTTGTTGACGGGGTTGGAGGACTTGACGGATATTGAAGTGTCGAATAAGTTGTTTAAGCTGCTGGATGATATAGCGGGGATGGGGCCGAAGCCTTTGTTTACGGCGGTTTGGCAGGCTTTGTTGAAGTCGCCGAGGGCGAAAATAGGCGCTTTGACGTTTCTGAATAAGCGACTGCAGAAGCTGGATAAGAAGGAGTCGGACTTTATTCCCAGTAAGGAGTTGGTTGTAAACGCACTTATAGCAGGCCTGAGAGACCCTGAAGTCCTCATCAAGCGGCCCACTTTAGACGTCATAAAGTCCTTCTTCCCCCTCGACTGTCCAATCCTGACCAACGTCTACCAAAGTCGACTGATGTCAGAAGTGCTGGAGCTGCTGGCCGGCAAGGACTTCACTATCAACCGCCGAGTCTGGGAGTGGCTGGGCCTGCACGACAGCTCCACTGACATAGTGGCTGTAGTGGACAAAATGACCTCTTCTTTGATGGGGTTCTTTGAAAGACAGCAGGAAAGTGAGGTCGAGGCGATTATCCCTATTGGCATTATTGAGTCTTTACTGGATCAACCAGAATTGACGGATATACTGCTGGAAGCCTTCACTTCGCATATATTGGAGTATGTAAACCGGTTTAGGGACAAGTATGGGAAACTCGTGGAAAGGCTGAAAAGCCTGCTAAACAGTCACTCGGAAAAGCTGGAAATCGTGTGGGGACACCTGACTTCCAAGCTCGAGGACCAAATGAACACTTTCGACTTAGACAAAACGCTAATCGCAATCGAGTTAATGCTGTCGCTGAAGCTAGACACTCCCCAGGACCAGTACCTGCATCCCGTCCTTGGAAACATACTCGGCTCTATGGAGGACTGCAACAAGAAGGACAGAGTCAAGGCGCAGCGACTAGTACTGAACATCCTGCCTGAGTTGGCCGTGAACTGCGACCTCCAAAGTAGTGCTTCGAGTTATGAGCAGTTTCTAGCGAATTTGCTGCAAGAATTGGCGCAGGAGGTGCAGGTTTCGGACGACTTCTCCCCTGTGAGTGACCTGCGTTTGTCCCTGGAAGTGTACATTCAGCTGCAGCAGTACTCTCACTTTGAGTCGCAACTGGACTGGATTCGCTTGCTTTTGCAGGTCGTCACTTCCCCCAATATTGAGTGTGCACTAGTAGCGGCGCTGTTCGTGCTTCGGTTTGTGTCGACTTCCAGTCCTATGTTCGAGTCCTTTCAAGCGGAAACAGACGGCGAACTCACTCACAAAATGGTCAGTCGTCTCTGGGAGCTGTGCCAAGGTCCATCTCATATACAAGCGGCGAAGTTGATTATCAAGTATTTCGAGGTGTACCAGACAGCGGTCGGGGATATGATCAGGGAGTGGCTCAGCGCTGCGGATGTGGAGTGGCTGGGGGAAAACATGAAGCGGTTCACAGTGCTGTGGAAGGCTGCACACAGACTGTCGAAGTTGAAGGAAGAGAAGGGAAAAGACTATGTGATGCTGTTCTTTGGTACTGGAGTTGGCATTCACGAAGCCATCCAAGCCTTAGAGCACTCTTCCCCGCGCATTCGGCATCTGAGCAAGGAGTGGCTGATGAACAGTTTGGCCAGACTAGACGTAGTGATCCACTCTGTACTGCCCCTGAGTCCACTGCCCAAGGAAGAAGCCATCACACGCAAAGCAATCCAACAGTTGAGAGTGATGATTGAAAACGGAGGAGAAATGTTCATTGGCAAACTCAGGTCTGAAATGATCCTGCAGCCAATTGAACACATAGAGAAAGGACCGGACAAACTGAAGCCCAGCTACTACAATACACTACTATCACAGATAGTGCTGAAGGTGTTTATGAAGGAGGGACAGGATGGAGCAGCTGTGCACGACAGTAACCCGCTGCAATTCGACGCCTGCACAGTAGTAAAGCAGCTGCTCAACTGGGGAGACCCCGAAGCTGCGACCGAGCTTTCTCCGTACTTGCTGTGGAAACTGGTGCGAGTGGTGGAAAGGAAGGACCTGGTGCTGCAGTACCAACTCATCGAGGTAATGCAAATTATCATTTTCAAGTCGCGACTGAAAGCGGACCAGTTGAGGACTGTAATTGGCTCTGCGGACTTTTTGAAGGTGATTGTGTTGGGACTTAGTGCGGAAAGTCAGTCAGCACTGGCCTTTTGGATCAGACTGTTGTCGGAGTTTCTGCGATTGGCGCTGTCGCTGCTGGACGCGGGCAGCTCTTGCAAGCTGTTTATGGACTTGATGGCGAAACTCGGGTCAGTGATGCAGGACTATCGAGACTTGACGCTGATAGATACCTATGTGTCGCTTTTGCACATTGCGCTGGAAATGTATAGTCCCAGTGCATTTGCGAAGCACAAACCCTTCGGCAGCTATTTCGCTGGCACTTACCGCGAACTCGCCAATCTCAACCGTCACCCCAACGTCGCAGCTCTCCTCAGCACCCTAGTCGCAGGCGTGGAGCCAGCAGGCATGCACAGCACATACAAACTCATCATCGCAGTCTTCAAAGAAGCCCGAGAAATGCTAGCCAAGTGGCCGTCCTCCACTTCCTCTCTGCCCATCAAATGCTCAGTAGCGCCTTCTGCCTATGAGCCGGTGATACGCGCTTTGGACCCACTAGCGAAGGAGTTCCCTGGTGAGTTAACAGCTATATGTGTTAAGGCTTGGCTGGCTCTGTTTGAAGCCACAGGCAGTGCTGTAGACTCGGAAAAGTGGAAAATTCTGCAGATTTATTTGGACCTCAAACTTCGTGGAGAGAAAATTCTGTCTTCTCTCGAGAAGTTCCTACGAGAGTTGAATTTGAAGAAATTCGGACGCAAAAACGTGGAAACGGTAGTGGAAATTCGCATTTGCGACCTGCTAAACAGCCTCTTTTCCTCTCAGTGCTTCGCAGGCGCAGACTCTCTCGAGGCCTGGAAGCTGCTCCTGAGGATATGTGACATCCTCAACTACTCCAACAGCAGCGAATGTCCACTTTGGACTGCGGAATTACTCGTTTCCGCCCACCGCGCTATTCCCTTCGAGCCCTGCTACATAGACAAAAAGGTGGTGAAAGAGGTCCAGCAGCGAGTGCAACACCTAATCCAGCACATCATTTCCATCTGCACTTCCCAAAGCAACCGCACAATTGACATCTGCCCTCCTTCCGCCACTGCAGTCGTCCTGAAAGAAGACAGTCTGCACATCTGCGCTCTATTGACGCTGAAATCCTGTCTTGTGGACTTAGTGCAGCTGGGGTGGAATTCGGAGTATGAGCAAGTGGCGCAGTTGCGCAGTTTGACGACTCCGTTGCTGCAGACGATACTGGAGGGCAGGTCTACACTGCAGGACGACATGGCCACGGACCTGATATCCGAGTTGGTGAATCGCTGTTCTCCGGAATTCGCGCAGTACATTAAAAGAGACATTATCGACTTTTTCGCTACTGACGAATTTTGGAATAAACTCAGAAGTGTAAAATTTGACTTTAACCACTGGAGACGGCTGTTAGGACTACTGGTGAAAAAGTGCTTTGAGGACAGATTAACGATTGTGCAGGAAATCATAAAGAAGCTAAATGTCGGATTCTTCACCTCAAAGTCGTCGGAAATACAGCAAAGAGCCAAGATTCTGCGCTGTCTGGCCCTGCTTATATACAGCGGAGAGAGAGATGAGTACCAACATGTGGCCGACGACCTGACCAAAAAGATCATTGAAGAGCTGAAAGTGCACGAAGGCGCCTTAATTCCACTCATTTTCCTACTCTGTCGAGTCCTAATTGTCAAGTTAGAGCCGCCCACGCTGGCGGAGATTTGGCCACGCCTCTGGCCGCACTTATTCGTGGACTTAGTGCGGATCTTTTCCGAAGAAGTCGCACCAATGCACCAATTATCCGCCATAAAGCTGCTAGAACTGCTGTATTTGATCGGAAACGAAGACTTCCAATTCGCAAGTTGGGTGTTTTTCGGTACTTCCCAGCGGCCCAAAGTGGCTTTAGAGTTTACACCCTGCATTGAAAAGCTGTTCCAACTGCCAGACCAGCAGTCAGACCTGCAAGAAGTTCGTGACTCCCAGAAGCGGCCGCTGGAAGTGGCGCACACCGCAGCGGAAAGCACGGAAGAACTGAGGGAGTCGGTGCACAGACTGCTTGCTGCAGTGATGCAGGACAGTTCTACGGCTGTTGTGGCGGACTGGGACAGTGTTCATCAAGTATTGGAGACGGATATTTTGAACTTAGAGGTTATTTAGCAGTGAATAGAACAGATAGAGGGTGGAGGAAAGGAGGCTTGGCAGGGGAATAGGACTCGCTTCTATATAGGAAAGTACTGTGAGTGCAGCCAGTCTCTCCTTTGTCATACAGAGATCTAAGTCCTTATTGCACTCACTTTAGAGTAGCACAGGGCGGCTGTAGGCGCAAATAGCTTCTGACCTGCTGTCTAGCCTAGTCCTGCATCGCTAGACGGCATTTCTAATGTCCGGCTTCTTCAAGTTCGACCAAGAGTCGCGCGAGCCAGAAGAGCCCGGCTGTCTGCCCGCCATGAGCTTCAAAGAGCGGTTCTTCGCCTTCTGCTTCTGCCTGGGGCTTTCCCTCCTGATCGACATGCTGTCCTGGGGCTCCATAGTGGGAGTGATCGCAGGCAAGCCAGCCCGCTTCGCCCTGACGTACACCTTCGGCAAGATCCTGGCCTTCGCAGGGTCCGGGTTCCTGATAGGCTTCGAAAGGCAACTGAAGTCGATGTTTGACGTGAAGAGAAGGTGGACGACTGTTATCTTCCTGACTGCGATGGTTATGGTGCTGGTGTCTGCGCTGGTGCTGAAGAATGCGCCACTCACGTTACTGTTTATTGTGATTGAGGTCAGTGCGTTCATTTGGTACGTGGCGAGCTATGTGCCCTGGGGAAGGAACTGTCTGGTGGGCTGCTTCAAGAGCTGCTTTCGGTACTGTCTTAGGTAAGAAATAGGGATGGCGACTAAGCGCGCTCACATCGTCTACGCCCACATCGGCCCTACAAGCCTCAACGAGTTCCTTCGCGACAAGGCCGTTTCCCTGCTTTCCGCCAGCGGCTGGACTGTGTCAGTTACAGACCTGTACGAGGACGGGTTCAAGTGCTCTGTGGACAAAGCTGATTTCCCACTGTATACAGACACCACGTTCTGTCTGCAGGACGCACAGGCGCAGGCCATGGCCGCAAGTCAGCTCCCTGTGGATGTTATGGTGGAAATGAGCAAGTTGGAAGCAGCTTCTCTCGTTGTTTTTCAGTTCCCGATCTATCTTATGAACGCTCCTGCTGTGCTGTTGGGGTACTTCACGAGGGTTTTCTATCAGGACTGGGCGTATGGCAGACGACAGGCCTTGGCGGGCAAGCGAGTCCTGATGTCCTGCACAGCGGGTCTGGAAGAAGAGGTGTTCGTGCCAGGGAAACGAGGTCCCTGGAATGCTCACCTACACGGACTGTGCTGTGAAGGACTCAGTCACTTGGGAGTCACAGTGCTGGAGCCCATAGTCATGTACGGCTTTCCCTCCATCAGTGACGACGCGAAGTACCAGTACCTGCAGAAGTACGAACAGTGCTTTCGGGAAATAGACACGCGCAAGGAGTTCGCCAGCGAGTTCTAAGCAGTTAGCAGTTAGACTGTCTCCACACTATCTATACTAGTTGCGCATACTACCTTGGCTTAACTAGTCTGCGTGCTCAGCAGCAACTTTGCTATCAACACTGATAAAAACAGGACTACAACCACAAGTCCTTCCCGGGGGTTCACTCGCTTGTAGCTTAGCAGGACTTGAGGAAAGATATCAATTGAGGAAAATAGCTCTGCTTGATTAGGGGCTATTTCAGATTGCAAGAATTATACATGGATCTGGAGGATGAGATATTCTATGAATATCAAATAGAAATTTAAGAGATGAGTAAATTCGGTCAATTAAACAAAGTAAGATGGAAAGGGACACGCTTATTGTCAGAATAGGAGACAACTCCACTATAAGTACAATGGTCTGAGAGTGGAGTGTGGGCCGTGCTTGCATACAGAACGGACAGGCTTCACTCTCTACAGTCACACAGCACTGCGCACACTTCCAGTCCTGTGCCCTACTAGCACCGCTGTCTATAGGATGGGAGTAGACACACTCCCCGCGGATGCAGCAGTCCAGACCACGGGGATAGTCCACGCAATTCACGTTTACTGTCTCTCGAAAGGCTTGCAATTCGCGAGCGAAATACACTGTATTGTAGCTTTGCATCAGTTGCCCCACCTGCTGGGTGAAGTCTGTAACCGAAGTGGTGGGCGTGGTGTTCAAGTGACAGACTTTCGCAGCCTTACTACAGGATAAGCAGTATAGATGCCAAGCAAGTCAGCGCCACAGGCCTCATTTCCGCACTCAGACTCTTCCCACATCTCGAACAAACAGGCAAATACACCTCCATGTCCCTCTTCGTACTACTAATTAGGCCTTATTGTGACTATATATCAGTACTAGTCCGCGGTGACAGCTTCGAAAAGGACTCTGCCTGCTTTGAAAGCAGTTCTACGCCTTAAAGGGAAGCAGTCCTGCACCATTACCCAGGTGCCGTTGGTGGAGGCTTTGACTCCGTCTCCGTCTTGCAGCTTCCAGCGGCCTTCTGAGAAGAACAGACGACATTGATAGCGACTGAGCCCAGCATTATCGAACTTGACTTGGCAGTCTGCCATCCTGCCAAAGCGTATAGGCGAGTCCTCAGACCTCCACTGCAGCCTCTGGTTCCCCTTTTCCCCCTCTAGGAAGTGAGCTGCCAGTCCCTTGGCGTCCAACTCCTCCAGCTCCACCACTACGTCTTCAAAGCTAATCGTCATTTCCCCCTCCACTACTATGGCTGTGTCCAGGCGAATGCACACCCCGGCCTCCGCCCCTAGGTCCTGCACTTGGTATTGCCCTAGTAGTGCGTCGTATCTGATCTGGAAGTGCAGTGGCTCTAAACCTTCCTCAGGAATCAAGCGGAAATCAGCCTCTTCTCCAGTGCCGAAGCGCACAGGGTGGGTCTGGCTGGAAGGGCGGCCTTTGGCTGGGATGTACATAGTTTCCCCTTGCTGGGGACCTTCGAGTATGGAGAGACGCAAAGGCAGGCCGCGGCTAGGCTGAGCCTGTGGACTGTTGAGGGCTGCAATGGCCACTTGCAGCTCTGCCTCCGAGTGGTCCTTCCCAAAGCAACACAGCAGCTGTCGAAACCGCATTAAACTAAAAGTCCCACCGAGTATTATATAGAAATGTCGCTCCTACCAGCCAAGGACCCCAACTACACCACTCCTACCTACATCGACTACATCGCCAAGGAACTGGGAAACGCGCAGATAGTGGAACTCCGGTACCGTCTATTCCCTGGCGTTCCGCCTCTAAGTCGCAAAGACGCAGAGCCTTTCCTCACTAATCTGATCGAGCAGTCTGCCCTCATTCGCAATAAGCGCTTTTTCGCGACTTTGGACGTTTATTATGCTATGAGTCTTAGTAACGTTACAGAGCTGGAGAAGGTGGTGGGTAGAACTGGCAGAGTGGATGTTTTGACTACTGCGTTTATTCAGCTGGATTGTGGGGATCGTTGGACGTTTTTGCCTCCTTATAGCCTCAGAGAAGCTCCTATTGGCGAAGAAGTGCGCATTACAATGGAAATGTCGGAAGAAAAGACCCTCGCAGGACATGTAGAAGCCGCTCTAAACGAGGCGCACATGGACTTAAAGCCTTTTGCCTTCCTGTACTCCCAAACTCCAGGCGAAGTCCCCTATTCCCCACTGCCTTTCCACCGTCTTTGTGTCTTTCTGGACCAGGACATAAAGCACAACATCGACAAATACCCAAACACCATAGGGAAAGAGCGATTGCCTATTCAGTCCCTTGCACTGATGTTTCCTTACGTCGAGAACTGGAAACTGCAGGTGGAAGAGTTGGGCAACCAGTTCTCCAGCTGGCGGAAATCCAGAGGGGACGGGAACTGCTACTACCGGTCCCTCAGTGTGGCCTACTTAGAGGGCTTGATGCGGATCGGCAGGCTTGATATGCTCTTCGGACTGCTCAACCGCTTAGAAACGCAGCAGGACTACTTCCTTTGGGAGGGACTGGAGGACCACCACTACTACTTCCACTACCGTTTGAAGCCTTTTCTCGAGCAGTTCCAAGGCAGCGCCACGATAGTGCAGGACTTTCAGCAGCTACTAGAGGACGTGGCCTTCGACGTGGCAATGATAGGCGTGTTTAAGAACCTGGCTGCGGACTGGCTGTTTCGCAACGAAAATAACGACGAAATTATGCCTTTTATCCTGGACACAGGAGTGAATCCCCTGATACAAACCATATTAGAGGATGAGAAAGAGGGAGAGGGAATTACCTTTTTGGCCATGGCAAGTGCTTTACAGGCCCAAGTCACTCACATCATTGCCAATGAAAAGGTCCCGAAGACGCATTCTGAGGACTTCCGCCCCTTAGAAGGGCAAGTTGTGCTGGGAGTTAACCTGCTGCTGCGGCCTGGACACTACGATATCCTCTATCAGGAGCAGGAGGACCAGCAGGACAAGTACGATTGCTTCGCCCGGCACTTCTATTAGGTTAGTAATGCTGTCGCACTTGCTGCTGGGACAGACCGTCTCTTTCCCTTCTCTCACTCTCCGTCTGCTAGAGCGTGCTGAGGACAGTGCAGACTGGTGCAAGCTGAAAGGTAAGGACGAGCAAGGCCAGGAGCACCTCGTGAAGGCCTTCTTCCTTGCAGGCGCTGACAGAGATCTGGTGTTCCAACATGACGCGGAGGCGAGTCTATTGGCAGTGCCGCCGCACCCTGCCTTGCTGAGGCCTGTGGACCAGTGTGAATATCGAGGAGCGAAAGTCATCCATCTCCTGGTGTTCGAAACCTTCCCAAAAGCGTCTCTTCTCGAGTGGAAGCGCAAGCAGTCGCTCCCTGAAAAGCAAGTGCTGGGCATTCTGAAGGACATCACTAGTGCTGTACTGCACCTGCACGACCAAGGCATCGCACACCGTGACATCCGCCCTGAGTCCGTCTTCCTCACCTCTGACAACAAGTGGAAACTTGGCAACTTTGGAGCTGCTTCTAAGCGCTTTTTCTCCAACACCCGGCCCAGTGCCCAGCTGCAAGAGGAAATATCCACAGACGTACTGTCGAGAACTGTCCCACAGGTCAGAGCCCCTGAGCAAATCAACGTCAAAATGGGGCTTCCTCTCGGCCTGGAAGTCGACATTTGGGCTTTAGGCTGCTTATTGTACTTTTTACTGTTCGATGAAGCTCCATTCCCCCCGGATGGGAGAAGAGAGCAACTCAGTGGCAGATATAAGCCTCCTTCTAAGCCTGTTTCTGAGGTCTGGAAGGCACTACTGGACCGAATGATAACCGTGGACCCTCGAAATCGCCTGCAAATTAGAGAAGTTCTCAGCATTTTGGACAATATGGACCTAACGACGCCTGTTCCTATGCAGTCTGCGCCGAAATCTGCATCGAAGTTTTCGAGTTTTTTCAAGAAGTCGACGAGTTCGTGGGTGAAAGAGGCCACTCACCCCTCGGACGGCCCCTTAGATCCTTCCTTTGTGCAGAAACTGCTGCAAAAAGCGTGGGAAAAGCCTGCAAAAATAGCGAAATTTTACGATAGTATGGCCAGACGGCCGTTGGAAAGCACCATAATATGCGTGAAGTGCCTGATTTTGCTGCATCTCTACATGCTGAAGGGTCCCCCAGCAGTGGTAGTGGGCGAAGGCGCTCTGAGAGTGCTGCAATTAGCGGAACTCAGCTGGGCTCCGACTGCCAAAGCCAAGCCCGACCTTTTCCGAACTGAGTACTTAGCAGCCTTAATCCGCCAGTACATCAAACTGCTCCGAGGCAAGCTACAGCTCCACGCCAGCACTGAGACGCACTCAGACTGGACGGAAGCAGTGGCCAATAAGGACTTAGAAACTGTAGCGCAGTACTGGACTGAAGAGCTGCAGTTAGCTTCCAAGCTGCTGTCGGCTACTGGGGAGTTGCGGAACTTGCGAGGGTGGTGGGTGGAACTGCTGCTCGAGGAACAGACTTTAGTCATCATTGGCCTCAGAAACTCGCTTTTGGCCTTGAGTAGACTGGAAGATGTCAGTGAAAGAGGTGTGGCGCTGCTCATTCGCTTCCAGCAGAATTACCGCAAGCAGCTCAAGCTGTTGGCAGGGCTCAAAGCCATCAAAGAGCAAATTTCCTTCACGGAAGTGGCGGGTGACTTCCCCAGGGAACTGCAAGCACTCATTGACTCAATCCCTGGGGCGAGGATTAGCAGTGAGGAAGAGGAATGGGAGGAGCCTGTGTCGCAGGGAAGACTAAGAGCTGGCACGCAGCCCGTTCCCCCAGCGCCTGCTCACGCTGCAGTGCGCCGCTCCATAGTCCGAGCCAGTGCTCCCTCCCAGGCAGACAACGACTTACTCCGCAAAGCCGAAAGCCTTTTCGGCCTGGCCGAACTCCCCGCCCAACAGTCTCCTCCCATCGACATGCAGGAACTGCTGGGCGAAGACTCCCAATGGACTGTGCAACTCGAGGAACTGCAGTTCAAGGAAGCCCTGGGCACTGGGTCTTCCTGCACTGTGTACAAGGGACTGTACCGCAGGACACCTGTGGCGATCAAGGTCATGAGAGGCTATTTGGAGCCTACGGCGCTCAAGGAGTTTAAGAGGGAAGTGTCTGCGATGGTCAGGTTGAGGCATCCCAATTTGGTGCTGTTCATGGGGGCTTCGACAGACAAGCAGCTGGCCATAGTGTCGGAGTACTGCGCGGGAGAAACGCTCTTTAGACTGCTGCACGAACGCAAAGACATCCAGATTTCCCGCAGACAACAGCTCAAAATGCTCAAAGACATCGCTCAAGGCATGAACTACCTCCACGAAAGCGTCCCTCCCATCATCCACCGCGACCTCAAGACCCTCAACCTGCTGCTTTCCGAGCCAGTCACTGGCCCCGAAGACACAGTCCTGCTCAAACTCACTGACTTCGGAGTCGCGAAAGTGATGGACAACTCCGGTCCAATGACTGGGCAAATGGGCACCTGCCACTGGATGGCTCCAGAGGTACTGAGCAGCAGGCCGTATTCCCTGTCTGCAGACGTGTTTTCCTTCGCTGTGGTGATGTGGGAAATCCTCACTCGGGAAACTCCCTATAAAGGCCTGAACACTGGGCAAATCTGTTCGCAGGTGCTCACTGCTAACCTGCGGCCGGACTTGAGCGCGGTACCAGCGGACACTCCTCAGGACTGGGTCAGACTGATGCAGCGGTGTTGGCTGCTGCAGCCTAGTGACCGGCCCACTTTCTCTCAGATCCTGGACTTCCTAGACACTTGTAGCTAAGTCATGGCTCCTACGACTGTACAAGCAGCGAGTCTAGAGAACTAGTGGAGTTAGGTTGGAGGCTTGGAGTCCTGCTGAGGCTTCTTTGCTGGATGTATGGGCTTGTCAGGAAGGTCCCAAGGGTTAAGTGCAGAATTGAAGGGTCCGTCATAAATAGCAGTAGTCAGTGTAGCCGTACTAGCCTCAGTCAGGGGAGTTAAAGCCTGTGTTGTGTCTTTGGAAGGCAGTGAAGCTTCCGTAGGCTGTTCTGAAGGCACAGAATCAGCGAGTTTCGGTCCTTTGGGCTTGTTTCGCTTGCGTTTGGCAGGGGTGGCAGCACTGGGGACTTCAACTGGTACAGCCTTGCTCTCTTCACTGTGCATAGACGGTGCTTTCGCCTCTTCCTTCGGCTCAGCCGGTATTACCTTCCTCCACCTCTTCCCAGTGCTCGGCTTCTCCACCGGCTGTCTAACGAGAGGTGCATTCAGCTCCGCCCACTGCTGTTCCGAGCACATTTCCAGGTTTTTCATCCCCGAAACCAGCCACTTCCACGCCAAAGCAGCCTTCTGGCTGCCATCCCCGGCATTCACCAGCTCCACCACTCCCCGCCATATCGCCTCTTTGCCAGTCTCTGTGGCTGCGCATTGTCTCAAGTCAGTGGTTATTCGCTCCATTTGAATGGATTTCCCTTGGTCCACATCGCTCCGGATTCGGGCGTAGATTTGCCGGAATTGCTCAGAAGCAGAGATAGTGGGTGCTGTGGGGGCTTTTGGTAAGTAGGTGGAGAGGTGGTCCAATTGAATGGTGGAGAGCAGGCTTTTAGCGGCTTGTAAGCAGGCTGAAAAGCCTACTAATTGGGCGCCTTTGCCCAGGGCAAACAGCCTCAAATAGAGATAAGCACCCAGCAGGGAGTTTCTGCCTTCGCTGTTGGCGATTTCCGCTGTAACTTGAGCACTGTCAGACACTGTCTGTCCTGCTAAGAAGCGAACTGCCATTGGACTGAGTTGGTTTCTCGCCTTTTCCCCCAGCAATTCCCACTTTTGTATAAGGACCTTCCCTATTTCCAGGCCGGAATCTGCATGTGGCGCTCTGTCCAGAGCACTTTGGAGCCCTGTTCCGACTCTGTCCTGCACCAAGTCGCTGAGCCTGGCTTGCAGACTTGTGAGGGAGGGCAGGGCCTGGAGAGTCCTGGTGACCAGCATTCCCCACTTTATTTCCTCGAATTCAGCAGGAAAGCACTGATTTTGCGCAATTGCAGTCATCATTTGACACACCAAAGCAGCTTTATGAGACGCGATTTTGGCTTCCTGGGCTGCTTTCGACAGGAAATCCAAGCGAGCATAGGCCTCGTTCTCAGGAATGTCCGCCGTTAGCAGCATCCCTTGCAGGAAAGGGCCACAGGCAGTACTGAGCATAGGGCTGGGAAAGCGGTAGTCGTAGTCCACGACCGCAGCGAGCAAAGCGGCCTGCATTATTACCTAAGCGACCAGCAGGAAGTGCTGGAAAGACAGTGGAAGTGGCTCCTGACTGCACTGCAGACGGACTCTAGTGAGGTCAAAGCAGCCCTTGGCAGTGATAACAGCAGTCAGTCTCCATTCACAGCTCTGCTTCGCTGCTAAAGTCACTGTTTTCCGCGTCTGTCCTTGCCAGTGGAAGAAGGGCAGAGGCCAGTTGGCGCCGGGGGCGAGGGCTTCCAGCTGCACGGAGACGTCGCTGGGACTGGTGTTTTTCACTCGGAATATGGCGGGGATTAGGAGTCTTGACTGCACGGAAAAGTCGTTGATTGCGCTTTCTGGGGCTTCCAGCATCACATGCACAGGCAACTGCTCTTTCAGAGCCGGCAGGAAGCTCTGCATGCCTGCAACCGTCCTACTCGCACTCGAAAGTTCCCAAAACAGGATAAACTCCTTATCCGGCTGCGTAAGGAAGTAGACATAGGGCGGCTGGCGAGGATTCACGGGCTCAGAAGTCAGTAAATCGCGAGTAACAAGCAGTAAATCCGGCTGCAAGCCGAAATCCGATAGGCGGAAATAGAGCAAAGCGCTGGAAACCGCACTTGCAAGGGTTAAATTGCACATGCTTCCTGAGGAAACCTGTGTAAGTGTCAACCGCCCGGGGAAAACAGGCTCCATGCATATAGCCAGGGTACTTTCATGTATGGCCTTCATACTATGGTCTAGTCTGACCACTGTCCTCACTGCTTCCCGGACCTCCACCGACACTTGAATCCGTCGGTACCGGAATATGTCTCCACTGCGATAGGTCAGTAATAAGCGCACAATACTGGTGCCTAACTGGTCTCCTCGGCATAGGACTGCCTTGGTCACTCGCTCTCCACCCGCCAAGTCCCCACATTCCACTCTCGAAGCTGCAAACAGCCTTTTGCCTTTGAAAACCAAAGCAACTCCACTAGCCTGCAAATCACTGACATTGCGGAGTTCGAAGACACAGGTGTCTAGCTGGCCTTGCAGTAGGGAGATTTGTCGACCGATTGGGGAGGATTGGAAGGATAGCTCGATGGTGATTAGGGCTTGGGCTGGGCGGACTAGGACGCGGTTGCATTGACTAGGCGAGTACTGCTTTTCCGAGGATTTGGAGGGGATTTTGATAGGCTTGGGAGAGAAGGTGTGTCTGCAGCGCAATAACGACCCGAAAAGCCACTGGACGCCTGTGACAACTAGGGAGCCGGGGCGTAGTGGCTTGAGGGAAAGCACCAAGTCGCTCTGACTGTCCTGCTGCAACTCCACTCTGTCCAAAGCCACCACTTCCACCCCTTCCCCGCTGTCCTCGAACCCTGCCAACAGCTGCAGATCCTCGATAATCAGTGTCAGTTTTAGTGGGTTTTTGACCGCTACATGTATTTGCAGCATTTCCCCCACATAGCAAAACCGCTTCGTCCTCGTTATTAACTTGCGCAGTTCCAGTGCTTCCGTACAGTCATGCAACTTGCACTCCTCCGCTGCCTCTGCAGAGGCCTGCGTCTCCTTCATCAACTCACTCCAGGAAGAACTTGTGCGACTGGTCTGCTTCTCGCACTCGTCATCAGTGGCTAAGTGCAAGTTGATATCGAGGAAATGGGGCAGAGGGAAGTCCACTACAGGCCGACGGTCGACAGCGAATTCTATCATTTGGTCAGTTATCGGGTTTCGGTCGTCTGGCAACAGGGAAGTGGTCCATTTACTCACAGTGGACATTAGTTCGTTTAGGACCTTCTTTTGGTGCTGTTCGTTGGTGTTCAAGAGCTGAGGACTGTATATGAGCGACAAGAAGAAGTGCACTCCGGCGAGCGGCAGGTCCAAAAAGTAGGCAAAGCGGGCTAAGTTGTGCTCCAAATGGAGCTGAATGTGGTTCCACTGCTTGTCTTGATAGAGTGGATAAGTGACATAGTAGCAATGCAAAGCGTGTGTTATCATCTTCTGCTTCCTATAGTCGTCCCCGGCCAGTATCTTGTAAAACGCGAACTTTCGGAAGTGCGCAGGGCGGAATCGCAAGTAGCAAAGCGCAGTTTGCTCGAGAAACAGCGGCGAAACCTCTGGAAAGTCCTTTATCAGCCCTGCATCCGCTATCAGCCTTTGCACTAATTTCTTATTCGCATCCAAGCCCTTCAATACTCGAAAAGTCACCAAAGCGCAGCGGACCATTAAAGCCTGCTCAGTGGATTTTTCATACATTCCATAGGCAGAGTCGATAGCGTAGTCGATTTCCCTCGGGTCTCCGTTCAGTAGAACTGCGCAAAGCGCCTGCATTTCAAAGGCTGCCGCTGCATGCTTCCACGCCTTTACTCCCTTGAAATCATTCGCCGCGGACCTGTAATGCGCCAGCGCAACCTCATAATCCCCAAATTGGAAACTCAAATCGGCGATATAGCGAGTAGTGTGCTCCACTGTGTCTAGCTGGAAAGTGAATGCGTCTGCCTTGTCCCCGCCCTTCTTAAAGAAGCTTTTCACTGTGTTTCGGAACCCTCGCTTGTTGCGGTCGAGGAACACGTCCATTTCCTTTAGGGTGGACTGCACGAACGGGGATAGAACTCGAGTGACGATTTCGTTGAAAATCATACTAAATTGGGACCGGTCTCCAGTAGTCAACTGCGGCTCTGGGTCAGCTAGGCTGAGTGCCTGTATTTTGCACAGAGCACCTTTATAGGTCTGCTTCAGGGACTCAAGAGTGAAAGTGGCTTGCTGAGGCGTCACTGAGCCGGACAAGTCGTGCATGAGGAGATATATCCTGGGTACACGGTAGTTGTAGATGAGGGACTTGTACTGGTCTGGCAGACTGTCTGGCTCACTCAGCTTGCGAAGCTCATCCCCGGCCTCATGTGTGCAGGCGATGTACAGGATAGCAACAGGCATATCCACCAGTTCATGTGTCTTGAAGGAGTGCGCTTCCAGGAAGTTGGCTTCCCAGGCTGTGAACCAGGGAGTCGGGTCAGAGCTCAAGTAGACCTCTACATCCTGCGGACCCCGCACTTGCACATCTTTCCAACTGACTCTAGGCGCCGAAGACGCCAACACACCTGCATTCAAAGGCACGCTCAAGCTATCCACCGCGGAAAGCCGGAAAAAGGAGTGGTGGATCTCGCTGGCAAGAGGCCGGATGCTGAAGCCTTGAGTCCGCGTGCAGAACTGCTGCAGGAACTGAGCTGGCGTGCAGTGGAACTTGCTGCAGAAGTCTTTCGCGGGGCCTGTGGACACCACTAGCAACTTGGGGGCGAACTTCTCCTTGATCCAAGTCTTCAGCTCCTCCATTACTGCTAGATAGGGACACACAGACTTAGGCAGTAAGCTTAGAGGGATTCCTGCTGAAATGGAGAAGTGAAGGTACTAAAGGCACTGGTCCTATATTAAGTATCACAAGTATGCCCTGCAGCAATTCCCCTGATTAGAAGCCTGTCTCCTTACCAATCAAAAACGCTATTGCTAAGTAAAGGCAAGCTGAAAGTCCTATTGTGGACTTATTAGGAAGCTATTTAGAGTA
>Ga0247837_1003546_pt1 | contig 26930 bp, 24 predicted proteins | sample LaCtaG_2_FD_187115 | JGI IMG/M metagenome (GOLD analysis project Ga0247837, IMG submission 187115) | Freshwater microbial communities from meromictic Lake La Cruz, Castile-La Mancha, Spain - LaCruzMarch2015_14.5m | ecosystem: Environmental > Aquatic > Freshwater > Lake | place: Spain: Castile-La...
AGAACTCCTCAATTTCGCTTTCAGACCGTCGACTGGTCTGCGTAGTCTCTTGGAAGCGAATCGGGTACTTAGGCAGCAGGTCTACCTTGCTCCAGTCAATGTTGGGCAACTTCAAGTGCAAAGAGGTCCATCGCCGCAGTGAGCGGACTAGCATTATGGAGGCTGAGATAAGACATCTGCTGTCCTCTCTTCCTTTCTGCCTCCTCTGCAAGCTCCAGATCCACGTCCTCGAGCGTCCCCTGCTGGCGCCCTGCGGCCACATCTTCTGCCGGAAATGCGTCAAAGGCAGACGTTTCCAGCGCTCCGTGACCTGTCCCATGGACCACGTGAAGGTGAAAACCAGCCAACTCGTCGAAAGCCAGGATATACTAGACGTCAACCGAATTCTCAAGAACATCCTAGAGGAGTACAGCAGGGCTAGTCCAGAGGAACAAGCGGCTTTGGCGGGGTCGGTTCGGTCCCTAGTGGACAACATGCACAAGACCTTCGCTCTGCAATCCGTCGAAATCAGACAGAACTGGAAGTCGCCGGAGGGCAGTCCGAGCGTAGTGCCTGGGGAGGGGAATAACGACTTGGTGCAAAGGATGTATGCGAAGTACTCGCAGAGGAGTGCAATTGTGGCGCCTAGGAGGGCGCCTTCGATGACTAGCAATGAATTAGTGCATACTGTGCAGGCGTGCAGAGGGGACCCTCCCAGCGACAAATGTGAGGAATGCAGGACTTTAGTGGCGGCTGTTACCTGCCTCTGTGAGCCGCCTTTTCCCAGACTATGCGAAAAGTGCTCCATTAAGCACTCCAAACACGCTCCAGGTCAGCACAGCATCGAGCCTTTATCAGTCTTCAGCCTGATCAGTCCTGAGCACGATTTGACGACTTACAGCAGGCGGAAGGCGAGTGTGGCGGCTTTGAGAACTGCGTTGCAAGGGAACCTGGACACGGTGGAGAAGTGTAAAGGACAGGTGGAAACTGAGTACCAGAGACTTCTAGCTGCCTTGGAACAGTGGAGGATTATCAGTTTGGACCACCTCAAAGGCGCCTATGATCGACTGGAAGTGGGACTGCGCCCGGTGCTACGGGAACTTACAGCTAAGCAGTATGATAGAGAACTGACTGGACAGACGCTATTGGACCAGCTATTGGTCGTTTCCCCTGAAGACATCAATACCCGCATTGAAGAATTACGCCTGTTTTCCTTCTCCTTCAATGCAGCTTTCGAACTCGACAAAGCGCTTTCTTTCACTCTCTCAGAGGAAAAACTCGCCCTTCTCAGCCGTCCTCTGCCCAAGCCGCTCCCTGACGCCAGTCTGCACGCGGCCATGCTAGGAGAAGCCACCGACGTGCAGCCGCTCTCAGGCGAACTGCCAGTCAGCATTACCCCGGAAGTACGCGCTACAGAGTCCCGCTTAGGGTCCTTTGACTACGGATTAGGGGAATCGGGGATAAAGAAAGGACCGATGCGACTAGGCAACGGAGGAGTCTATATCGGGGAGTGGACTAGTGCAGGTCTGAGACACGGCAGAGGGATACAAATAATGGGCGACGGGTCGAAGTTCGAAGGCTGGTGGTGGCAGGATCGAGCGCAAGGACAGGGCAGACTGATCACATCCGTTGGAGATGTGTATTTGGGCGCTTGGAAAAACAGCATGGCGAACGGCTTCGGGTCTCTTTTCCTGCGCGACGGCACTAGTTACGAAGGCTACTGGAAGGATGACCTGCAAGACGGACAAGGACTCGAGGTGTGGCCTGACGGCACGACCTTCCAAGGGTCATACACGCAAGGGAAAAAGAACGGACACGGGAGATACGTCTATGAAAGTGGCAATGAGTATGATGGGAACTTCGAGGATGACTCGATTTGTGGGTACGGAGTGTACCGCTGGGTGGATGGGAGGACGTATGCTGGACAGTGGAAGGACTCCATGATGCATGGGTTTGGGGAGTTCAGGTGGCCGGATGGGAAGCAGTATGTAGGCAGTTATGTCTGCGATAAGAAGCACGGCCATGGAGAGTTCACGCACTCAGACGGACGGAAGTACGCAGGCAGTTGGCAGAACGGCTTACAGCATGGTCCCGGGTCAATGACTCAGTCCGGCAAGCCCCAGAGCGCAGTCTGGACTGAAGGTCACTGCAGCTAATAATATGGCTGAGTCGCGAGCAGTTATCAAGAACGCAGACATGTCCGAGGAAATGCAGCAAGACGCCGTGAACTGCGCCCAGCAGTCCCTAGAGAAGTTCAACATCGAGAAAGACATCGCTGCCTACGTCAAAAAAGAGTTCGATAAGAAGTATAACCCGACTTGGCACTGCGTGGTGGGACGCAACTTCGGCAGCTACGTGACGCATGAGACCAGACACTTCATTTACTTCTACCTGGGACAGGTCGCGATCTTGCTCTGGAAGTCAGGCTAGTAACTTAGATGGAAGGAATTGTTCTCAGTTTCCAGGACGAGGCTGAAGAGGCCCGCAGCGCTTTGCTCCTCTTCAGTCGCACCATCTCCGCCCTCAACAGCGAAACTATCTTTTCCCAAGGCGCCCGTCACTCCCTGTTGGACGAAATCAAGCGAAAATGCCTACTGAGCGTCACGAGTCCCTTCCGTATGCGGTGGGACTTATTCATTCTGCTGCTCACACTTGCAAATAGCTTTACTGTGCCCTTTGAAATCGCGTTTCTGGGTGAGAATATGAACACTCCCAGACTGGTGGTGAATTTAGTGATCACAACGGCTTATCTTGTGGATGTTTTCGTCCAATGTCGTTCGACATACCTTGATGAAACTGGCACTGAAATAATCAGCGGAAAAACAATCGCAGCTCGCTATTTCTACTCAGGCCGTCTCGTGATGGACATATTGGCCGCTATCCCATACGAATTCCTCGACCTAATCAACAGTTCCCACATTCGTCTTTTCTCCCTCCTCAAAATGCTGCGTCTACTGCGACTAGGCAAGGTAATCCGCTTCATGCGGACCAACGACAAGACCAAACTGCGAATGGAACTCTGCCAACTAATCATAATTTTCCTACTTTACCTGCATTTGCAGGCCTGTTTCTGGTACATGTTGACCAAATCAGGGGGTGTATACGTCCCTCCGGCAATGTACATACATGGAATAAACGTGCTGGAAAACGACCTTTGGCTGGAATATGCGTACAGTCTCTATATGTCCGTTTATCTACTTACAGCGGCGGAAATCGGCCCAAGAGTGGCCTGGGAACGGATAGTCGCAGGGCTCTTTATCCTCCTAGGCCAGCTCTTTCAAGCCTTTATGTTCGGGAAAATCGCAGTCGTCCTCTTCAACCTAAACGCGAAAATCGCGGAATCGGTGGAAATCCAAGACGCAGCCTCCACTTCCATGCTAAATATGCACCTCCCCGCCCAGTTGCGGCAAAAAGTCATTTCCTACCTTATGGTAACGCACGCAGATTCGATGAATCAGAGCGAATTTGAGGACTTTTTCAGGATTTTGCCTCCGTCTTTGCAGCAGGAAGTCAGATGTGTGATTTTCAAAGGCAGTTTGATGCTCAACCCCGGGCTAAATGCGCATCCGGCGGTGTTTGGGTCGGTACTGCGCCGCTTGACTAATCTGTACTGCCAGCCGGAACAGAGTGTAACTGTGCAGGGAGACCTGTCGAAAGCGCTTTATTTTGTGATGAAAGGAGTGTGCGAAGTGGCAGTTTTGGACGAGCACAAGGAAGAACACCACGTGTCTCTGCTCACCCGAGGCACCCACTTCGGGGAAATCGGGCTCATTTACAACTCAGTGCGTACTGCCACCGTGCGAACCCGCGGCCACACCACTTTAGCAGTGCTTTCCAAGAAGGATTTCCTCACTTTGTCGCAAAGATACCGAAAATTGGTGACTTTATTCAGGGAATCGGCAGTGAAGTATGAAGATCCGTGGAGGAAATTCCTAATTTCCGCCCTTTTGCAGTGTCGGGCTTTGCGGTGTGTCCCTATAAATGTGCTGAAAGAAGTCAGTTTCTCGATAAAGCCGTCTCATATTGAGGCTAATGCCTATATATGCAAGGAAGGCGACATTGCCGATTCCATCACTTTCATAGTGGACGGAATGGTGGAAATTTACCTTCCGGTCAATGATATGCGATTGATGACTTTTCCCTCTAATGCGAAACTGACCAGAGACCTGCAAATGTCGAACAAACTCAGATTTCGCAGGGGAAGCTTGATGGCTTTGAAGAAAACGAAGGATATGCGGTATATGGTCAAAATATCGATGGATAAACTGGGGATTGGAAGTGTGATTTTACCCAATTTGCCGCTGGTTAAGGAAAAAGTGAACTTTTATGCGAAATCCACTGAGCCGACAGCCCTGCTTTCCCTCGACATGCACCGATTAAACTCACTTTGTAAGCAGTTGCCAGAGCTGCAGGAGGCCATTAACGCCTACCGCCATACCCTGCAGTCCCTCAAGGACACGAATTCCCTGCATTATATCAATCAGATGGCGCTGGACTATGAGAAGCGGATCCCTGATGCAGCCACTCACATGGAGCAGACCATTTGGAACACGAAAATGACTGTAAGACGCTGCGTGATTGGGAGATTAATGAGACAAAGAGCCGCCCGGGCTAGAGGGACTGTGGATTTGCTAGTCATGTCAAAGAAGTTGAGGACTATTATGGAGGCGGAAATCAAGGGGGATGAGGATTTAGCGGAAAAGGTGAGAAGAGCTGCAATGCCGGGAGGGGGGGAAATGGTGATGCGGGCACTCGGCTTACTGACTAGGGAGGAAGTCAGTAAGCCTCTAACTGCCCAACTGGCCTACCAAGCCGCCAAATTGCGTTTTTCAATAGGCCACCTATCGACCCAGCTCAAAGCCACCAATTCCCAAATCGCTGCAATTTCCCACCAGCGCATCCAGCTGCAAGCCGATTTCGAACGTCTGCGGACTCTCACCCAACTAAGTCTGCGTCTGTGCGAATTCAGTTCCTAAAGTCCTACGAATAGCTGGAACGTGCTGGGCGAGTGTGCATAGTAGCGCTGCAGCCACTCCCTCAACTCCACATCCGTCATGGTCTCCTTCCGCACAAGTTCTTCACTCAGGGCGTCGATGAGTTGCCGGTAGGGCTGCAGCTTCTTGGCTGTGCGGTGATAGCTGGCAGTCAGGAGTTGTTCAGCTGAGGAGTCGAGTTGGTTTTCGTACTCCCCGCCTATGACTTTCACGTCTCTTGTGTTTGCGACGCCGGTGAGGTCCTGGAACATCCCGCCTCGCAGGTGGTCGTAGGCGAGTTTGCTGGCGCTGCGCAGGTCGGCGGTGCAGCCGGTGTTGATGTGGTCGGTGCCGTAGAACATTTCCTCTGCGACGCGCCCGCCCATGCAGATGTCTAAGACGGCCTGCACCTTTTCCTTGGTTTCGGGCTCGGTGGCTTCAGCGCCGAGGAAGCTGGTGAAGCCTAGGGCTTGGCCGCGGGACAAAATCGTCACTTTTCTGACTTTCATAGTGTTCGCAGTGAGCAAAGCAGCCAAAGTATGTCCCAACTCATGCACAGCAGTGCTCTTTTTCTCCACTTCATTCATCACAGTCCTCCTTTCCACGCCCATACTGAGTCTATCAATGGCGAAATCGATGTCTTCCTGCGAACACACCGTTTTATTGAGCTCCACTGCATGTATCACTGCAGTATTTACGATGTTGCTGATATCCGCGCCTGTAATTCCAGTCGTCGATTTCGCCAATTTGGTTATGTCGATGCTTTCGTCGTGGTATACTCTGTCTAAATACAGGCGAAAGATGTCTTCTCGTCCTTTTATGTCAGGGACCGGGACTGCGATTTCCTTGTCAAAGCGGCCAGCCCGCTTTAAAGCATTATCCAGTAACCGTGGCTGATTAGTCGCTGCGATAACTATCACATTATCCTTCTGATCAAATCCATCCATTTCCACCAACAGCTGATTCAGCGACTGACGCGAATAGGCGAATTTCTCGTTTTTGCGACTTCCGCCCAAAGCGTCGATTTCGTCGATAAAGATTAGGCAGGGGGCGGATTTCTTGGCATCTGCGAAGAGCTGGCGGATACGCTTGGACCCCAGGCCGACGAACACTTCTTCGAAGTCGGAGCCGGAGGAGAAGAAAAACTGCACGCCGGCTTCCCCAGCGATTGCCTTGGCTAGGAGCGTCTTTCCAGTACCTGGCTCCCCTGTGAGCAGCACTCCTTTCGGCACTTTCGCTCCCACACTATGGAATTTCTCAGGGTTCTTCAAGTACTCCACCAACTCTTCCAGCTCATTGCGACACTCATCAATTCCGCGCACGTCTTTAAAGTTCTTTTCGCTGACTCCCAACTGGTGGGACTTGGACTCTGTATTGGGACTCGTCACTTGCAGTTGGCGGTACACGAAGGTCGCCAAAAAGCCCAGCAAAACCGCATTCACGACCTTGGAAAGCGCTTTTCCGAAGAAATTGGCGAAGGAAAAGGGCTGCTGGGGTTCCTCACCCAGCAGGTGGATGTATAGAGGATTGGTGGGGGAGTCGCCTCTGGACTGTACTGGGGGCGCGAGGCCTTTTTCCAAGGCCAATTGAGTGGCGGCATGCTGGAGTTCTGGCTGGGCGGTCTTTGGGTCTTCGGCGTAGCGGGCTAGGTGGATGACTTCGGGGTACTTCAGCTCGCGGTTGAGTTTGCGGAGTAGAGAAGCGGTGGAAAACAGACGAAAGGGAATGCGGAGCATATTGGCAAAGCAGCCCTTTATATGGCCTGCAGACAGAGCTCAAAGTGACAAATTCCTTATTCTGCCTACTGCAATTTACGCCTACCGCCCCGCCACCATCCTCATGAACTCACTGTAGTCAATCATGCCGTCTCGGTTCAAGTCCGCTTCCTTGATCATGGCCTCCACCTGGGCGTGCGGCAGTTGCAGTAGTTCGCCATGACTAGACACCGCTTCCTGCAGCTCCGCCGCAGTAATATTCCCACTGCCGTCCAAATCAAAGTAGCGGAAAGCCTCGAGCAGCACCCCAGTGTTCGCAATATGGCGAGTTTGGATGCAGGCAGCCAGGAACTCTGCATAGACCTTACCAGTGTACTCGACTTTCCCGTCCTGATTCGAGTCCAGAACTGTATACAGCGCCGACAACTCCCTCGTTTCTAGGCGTTTCCCCAACTGATTCAGTCCCTTGCCGATTTCCTCCTTCGTCAGCATCCCGTCCCCGTTCCCGTCCATGCCCTGGAACTGCATCCTCAAGTCGTTCACGTCTTTCTCGCTGATTCTAGTGGCGATGAAGTACATGGCCATTTTCCGCATCCAGTTCATCTCTATGAACCTGCGAATGCCCACTAGGACTTCCTCACTGAGGGGTCTGGAAGGGTAGGAACTGGAGCCTTGGATCCAAGGGTGGTTATAGGCTTGAGACGCTGTAATCCGCAAAGTCCTGTCTTTGCGGATTAATTGGGCGATTAAGTCCTTTGCTGGGTCGGAAACGCTCCGAAAAGCACTGGGCTTGAAGGACAAATACCCGATTTTTATCTTATTCAGCACTTCTTCAGTCGTATTGCCACTAAAAGGCGGTGTGCCACTGAGCATAATGTATAGAATAACGCCCAAAGACCAGCAGTCCACCTCCTTTCCGTAGGCTCCTTCGAGGATTTCAGGGGCGATGTAGTAGGGAGTGCCTTCCAAACTGTGCATTAACTCGTTTTCCTCTAATTTTTGAGCCAGACCGAAGTCGATTATTTTGACATCGGCGGTAGGAGTTTTGTTCATAAGGAGAACGTTTTCCGGCTTCAGGTCTCGATGGCAGATGTTGTGGGAGTGGACAGAGCTGAGTGCTGACAGTATCTGCCGCATCAGGCGGGCGGCTTCCGCCTCATCCAATGTGCCTCTCGCTGATATATAGTCATACAGCTCCCCACCCTCACAACACTCCAGTACCAAAAAGCACTTCAGTCCTGTCTCAAAGGTCTCCACGACCCTCACAATATTAGGGTGATCCAGCTGCCTCAGCGCCTCCAGCTCCGCCTTAAAGGCCTCATAGTCCTTCACTCTGGATTTCATCACTTGCTTAATAGCCCGCACTGCGCCTGTGGCTATGTGGGTTGCGCGCACTACGGTGCCGTAGGCCCCGGCGCCCAGCCGGCCTTGGAAGGTGTAGTGCGTCTCGATGTTGTCGGTGTGGGAGGAGATGAACCATTGGCGCTTCAGCGGCAGGACGGAGTGACTCATTTTTATATATGGAAGGAGCGTTTCACTTTAGAGGTAGCGAAATGGCCGCGGCTAAGTATCGTTGCGCAGTTAATCGGTCTAAATTCAGTTTAGCAGGCCTTTGGGAGCTTTGATGCTTTTGGTCTCATTAGTGGGAACTTGTAAGTTTAAATTCGACTGTTCGATGTATTGGACTGCCTTAAGTCGTCATAAGTCCACTTTTGCCTGAAAACACAGAGGCGCTTTTCTGCATCCAAACGCACTTCTGCATATATCTAACTCTAGGGTAGCCGAGCATTACTAGCGAAGCAGTGCAAGCGTCTGAGTCTCCAAGTCGAACCGGGCCACTCCCTTCGTTTCCCCCCTGGTCCACTGCACTTCCAGACTCCTCTCATCTACCTTTCGAGTGTCTGTGAAGTCCGCCACTAGGTCTTCCGCTACTGCCGCTGCGTTGAATTTCGTGACGAACTCCTTGAGACTGTCAGTTGGGACGTTTAGGAGGCGCGCTTGGCCTTCGAGAATGATGGCATCGACCTCCATATATAATGACCGAGTCAGGGACGTTCCTGAACAAGGGCCGACTATGTGCCCGGGACTACGCTCTCGTGACTGACATCACACAAGTGATGAACGAGTGTCCCACTCCTTTGACCTTCGTGGAAGTCCTGGGGAAGTTCAAGCGCATTGGCCTGGCAGTGCACCAGCCCGCCCTGGAGTCTATATTCGACTCCGGGGACACACAGGGGGAAGGCAGAATTGACCCTCGGATGTTTATAAGGGAGTACAACTACAGAGTTATGCAACTTAGTGAGGAGATCTTCCAATTGCGAGAGAAACTCGAAGGACTGCAAGGACTCATCGAAGCCCTGAGAGACCAGATAACGAGTCCCGCCACTGCAGAGACTGTGAACAGCTGGGGAATCTCCGAACACAGTGCACTGAAAGTGGCAATTACGAGGGTGACAGGGCTCAACCCGCCCAGACTGTGTCAAGTGGTAGTGATGTGTGAGCGGCAAAGACACGCCACTCGCCCGCAACCCTCCAATTCACTGGATAATTGGTCCGAAGAGCTGGAATTCAAGGTGGTAAACGGCGCTGGAGACGTCCTTTTTTCCCTCTACGCGGACGATACCTTGTTGGGACAATGCGCAGTTCCGCTGCCGTCGCTAAGGGACCAGAAGTTGCATGAAAGTTGGCTGGAGCTTTTGCCGAATTTGCGACTGAGTGTGAGTTTGCAGTGGCTTCACAACCTGCGCAGTCACTTGCAAGACGAAATCGCCCTGCACACCGACTCCGCCGAGGCCGCAATCACTGCAATCCGAGGCGCAGAGTCGCTGTTGCAGGAACTAGGCCTGGGTGGAGAAGAGGAGTGGACAGACGCAGTGCTGAGAAGGATCCAAGTGTCCTTGGAGAGAGTGAAGCAGACGAGTTGCTCGACTGACTGCAGTGTGAGCTAGTTCTACTAGTCTGTTGGCAAGTGGACTGTGAGGCAGAGTTACTATGAGTATTTATACTTCATAAGGAGTGGTGCTCAGACGGGGAAATCGACGCGTGTCGCAGGCAGTCGCAGCCACTAGTCCTAGCAGCACTCCCGCTGCTCCCACAAACAGCCAGTGGTAGTCCACTCCCACTACACCTGTCAGAGCAGCTGCGAAGAGAGCAGGGCCGCCTATACTCCCTATAGCCTTCGCAGTTCCGCCTAAGCCAACATTCCACCGCATAGCACTTTCACGGTTTTCCGGACTGACGGAGTCGGATAGCTTCAGAACTGCGATAGTTTGAGCCAGACTGGAGAGACACTCGAATAAAGTCAGTATGACAAAGGCTGTCAGTTTGGAGGCCATAGCGGACTGGAGCGTATCGCTGAAAGGAACAGCTACTATGGACAGTGATAGAAGGGTGTATGTGAATGTACCGAGTTGGTTGATAGGGTGGTAGACTACCATCCGAGACATAATTGCTGTTTGTATTGCCTTTGCTCCGATTTCCGACCCTGCAAGCATCAGTCCCAAGGTCTGCACTGACAGGCTCAAGCCGGCTCTGTCCACCACCAGCCAAAGCACCACCGCCCCCTTCACTCCTGCAACACACAGCGAAAGCACCCAGAATTGGGCCATAGAGCAGCGGAAAGGGGCGGAGCGCCAGACCCAGCCTTCCTCCTTTCGTCTGAATTTGTCCGCCAAAGTAGGCGCTACAGGGGAGTGTACTGCGTTACTCATTTCCGCAGGGTCGAAATCGTCCTCGAAAAAGGATATATGTGTGCGTTTGAATTCCTCCCCGTCATTTGTCGGCTTCGTATCAGCAGGGAATTGGCTTTTGCGTTCTTCAATATGTTCCTTCGGTTCGTCCAGTTCAGGCAAAGGATGTGTGAAGGTATTGGCCCGGGCAGTGTTGGGCCTCGGGCCAAGAATGACCTTCGGACAGTCCTGGTGTCTGGGACTGAAAAAGCGGGCCATACGTCTAGACAGGCTGTCCTTTCCCTCAGTCATTTCCTCCACTGCTTCGAGCTTCTGCTGGGTGAAGTGCATCAAGTAGTTGGGGACTTCTTCTTCTTCCTCGATGTGTTCCTTGCGTTCTGTTAGGACATCTCCGTGAGTTTCACCCTTGGCTTCCTCAGTCCCGTTGTTCCCGGTTTCCGCCAGTTCGACGTACTTCCCTGCGGGGCGCTTTGGAGGCTGCGCAGCTGCCTGCTTCGCCCTGGTCCGCAGTTCCAAAGCCAACGGCAAAGTTTCAGGGAAGTCCACAAAGAACGCTATAAACGCGAATAAAGACGCTGCAGCGCATACTAAGGAAGGAGTGAGGAGAAGGAACTGCTGCACCAAAGGGTCTGTGCTGACACTAGGCACCATCAGACTGCCGACAAGCAGTGCAGCTGCCTGACTGCACAGCACTGTGATGGCAGTCACCATGGACACAGCGGGCAGGTCTTCCATGCAGGGACTGGCGAGTTCTTTCAGGAGGGACTGGGCGAGGCTGTAGGCAGGCGAGAATAGTCCGAGGCAGAAACGGACAAGAATTGCGGTTTGGAGTGTAGAACATAGGCCGAGGAACATAGTCAACACCAGCGAAAACATAAAGCAGAGGGACAGAACCGACCTTCGCCCGCACATATCCGCTAGCCACACCCACAGTGGAGTGCTTATGGCTCTCCCGAGTAGGAAACTCCCGAAAAGGCTCCCGGAGACGTACCCTACTTCGTCCCAGGACAGAGAGGTTGTGGCCTTGGTGAAGAAGGGAGCGAAGGGGACTATGAACTGGGTGGGAAGTACTGTCTGGGTCAGGACACTTGAAATCAGCACGAATTGGAGGGTTGCCACATACTTCCAAGGTATCACGCGTACATCCTTCTTCCCCATAAGCTTTACACTAAGTCTAGCTTGGCTTCCAGCTGCTTTACTTCTCTCTTGTGCATCCTGTATATAGCCTACTCTGCCATCTCCGTCAGATGCTGGATAGTCCTCGCTCGATCGATCTGGAACTGCAGTTCCAGCCTTGAGCGTTGAGTCTGGTCCTGCACATCTGAAAGCCGGGCAATCCGCTCTGCCTCTTTAGTTCGAGCAACCAGCCCTTCCGAATGAAGCTGTGCCGCCAGCTTCCTCCTCAGTGCAGACACCTGCTGTCTGCGCACAGTCTCACTGAGTCTTTTCCCCCTCGCTACCTAAGCCTTACCCTCCACTGGCAAGTTACTGCGAGGCAGCACAGGCCTAGCCTCGACAATTGCATAATGTTGTCCTTCCAAATTGAGGGAGTTGTATACATTTGTGGTGGAGGTGAAGATCTGCGCTTCGGGCTGGGTGAGGAACAGGGAGTGGGAGGCGGTGGGTTTGGGCTTGTCTGGGGAGGCTCTGCTGACGCTCACTAGGGAGTTCAGGGCGCCGAGGAGGCTTTGCCCGTCTTGCTGTTGTTTCTTTATGCTTTCGAACTTCTCGACTATCGCTTTTTTCTTTTTAACGATGTTTTCGCGCAACTTCCGCCGCTTTTCAAATAAAAGCTCGCGCTGATGTCTGAGGAACAGTTACTGTATTTCCTTGGTCCTCTGAGCATCTCTATTCATCTTTTTCAACACCTGCAGCTTCTCATACTCCTGCACTCTCCCCATCCTGTGCACCGCCTCCAGCTTATCCCTCCTCCTCAGTTCCTTCTCATTTCTCTTCAGCGTCTCCCTATACACCTGTCCTTCTCTAGCCTTCGAAATCGCCATTTCCTTTTCACTTTGCAGTTTCACGATTTTCCCAATTCTGTCAGTCTCAATAGCCTGCATGCGGTCTCGGACCTGCTGGATGTGCAGGGCCTTTTCCTGCTCTCGTAGGAGCTTTTGCCGCAGGGAGAGGGACTTCTGGTGCTCTAGTTGGACTTGCAGCAGCTCTGCCTTGGAGACGTTTTCTTCGTAGATACGGTAGCGGGTCTCATCCTTCTGCTTATTTTCCCTCGCAACAGTCTGTATTTTTTTCTGCTTCTCCACCCCAGCCCTTTTGAGTGCCTCTACCCGCTGTTCCCTCGCGGCTTCCATCACTTTCCGCTTAATTTCGCTTTCCCTTTGTTTTTCCTCAAATCTTTTCCTCTGTTCTTCGCTTAAAACTGCTAAATTCATCTGAGCAGTGGCTAATTTCCGCTGTTTTACACCTTTTGCCTGCTCAATTTCCGCAGTTCGCCGTTTCCGGGCCTCCGCCATCATCTTTACTCTGTTAGTTTCTCGAGTCGCCATCAATTTCCTGCGCTCCTCGAACCTTTTTTGCTGTTCCAATAGGATTTTCTCAGTATTTTGCCTCAATTCCGCGGCTTTTAAGGCTCTGGACTTGTCCCTAGCCTGGTTTTCCCTCATTTTTTCCCTTTCTTTCGCCTCTTCCTCGTGCTGTCGCTTCCTGCTCCTCTCTATTTCCTCGATTTCCAGCCTTTTTACCCTGTTTTCCTCGTCTCTTTGGATGCGATTTCGCCTTTCTGCGTCTTTTTGCTTGAGGATTTCCAGTTCTTTCTGCTTTTTTAGCAGGTCGCGCAGTCTGGAAAGCTCTTTTTGGCGGAGTTGCTGGTCTTTGGCTTGGTTGCGCATGCGGACGCTAGCTTGCTTTTTCTCGAATTCGACCATTTGCAGGATTTCCAGTTCCTGCTTGCGGGAAAGCCGCGCAAGTTCCAGCTTTTCCCTCTCCAGCACCGAACTGTCCTGCTCAGTTGCCTTCAACTGGGCGCTTCCAGCCGCTGGACGGTTTTTCCGCTCTTCCATGACTTCCAACCTAGCGTCTTTCACAGTCTGGATTTTCTCCAGTCTTCTCTGTTCGTCGTGCAGAAAGGTCTGCTTTGCCACGTCTCTCTCGAGTTGGGTCACTTTGCCTCGCAAGTAGATTTCCCGCGGCCGTCGCAGGAGCTCTGCAGGGTCGATGCCTGTCCTCCTGCAGGCTTCGAGGGAGCGGGGACTGGTGAGGTAGGGAGGCTCGGTGCTGTCGGGGTCGAAGTTCTCGATGGAAAGCAGGTCCATTATGGCAGGAAATGGTGGGAATGCCTCTGCACCAGCTAACTTGGAGACAGGTGATGCGTACTTATAGGCAGTTGGTAGCCTCGTGACCATCTGCATAGGAAGAATTGGATATACAGAGTAATGATGTTAAAGAAATGGTCAATCTCGATACTACTTCTCAGTAGCTCTGTCCCAAGCGTCAGTACTACTCCCTTTAGCACTCTCCTGGCAGGCCTGCCAATCTGCTAGAAGGGCTGAGTAATATGGCCAGCAAGTATTTGAAGAAGTTTCCCATACCGCAGCAACTCCCGCTGGTGCTGCACGACTTCGCGAAGGCAGTGATGCTGCAGCAGCCGAGGGACGTGGTGCAGTTTGCAGCGGAGTATTTCAAAGCCAAGGCGGAAGATAGCGAATTCACCTGGGAAGAAGCAGAACCTCGAGTCCCGCGACCTGTCGGTTACCCTCGTGTGAAAGGACGCAAGGCGGAAACAGCGGCTTCAAACCAGGACAAGGCTAGCCCTGCAGCCGAGCCTGCGCCCAGCAGCCCACACGCTCCGCTGCCTGTGTCCACCACTGCGCTGGCAGCTGAATGTGCCAAGGAATTCGTAGTGGAAATGCTTGAGAAAGTGCTGGCGCAGCGACAAGCACGCGTCTAGAGTCCTAGGAAGTTTCTAGTCTAGGCCTTGAGTGCCGCCTTAGGAACGTTTTCCGCTTTCTCCGTGCAAATGATCTCTACGTGGCAGTTGGAACTGAGGTAGGGTCCAATGCGGCCATGCGCTCTGTATGTCCTTCTGCGCCCCTTGGCAGCTCTGTTCACCTGCACATGCCACAAGTAGAGGTTGTCGATTTCCAGACCCTTGGCTTCCGCATTGGCTTCCAAGTTCTTCAGCAGACCTTGAAGGATCCGCACAGACTTCTCAGGCCAGCGGCCCTGAGTGACGCCGAACTCCTTGGCCTGTGTGGCTCTGCCCACATGTCCAGTGTACCTGCGGAAAGGCACGCAGCGCTTGTGGTCCAGGACGTCTTGTAGGTAGCTCTGGGCAGCCTTGAGCCCCAGCCCTCTGATGGCAGCCCCGGCCTCAAAGGTGTTTTTATAGTGCACGCGCAGGTCATCTCCGCAAGCGAAGCAAGACTTGGCCGGGACTGCTGGCTGCCGAGAGTAGTTCTTCACCATTTATTCCCCCAAGCTAGCCCATTCCTCCCCTGTGCAGGGCAGCTGACAGCCCGCAGGACAGTGTTAGTTTTAAATGGATGAAGACTTAGTGGGGGCGATAAAGGTGAAGGATGGGCTGTTCGTTGGGGACCAGTATGCGGGACAGGACTTGGAGTTCGTAGTGGCGAACAAGGTCACGCATATTATCAACTGCGCGGCTGGGCAGGTGCCGAATCACTGGGAGCCCATAGGCGTCCGCTACCTCTGCTTTGCTTGGGAAGACACAGAGAGTCAAGTGTTATTTGAAGAACAAGCCTTTCAAACAGCCTGGGAGTTCACGGAGACCGCCACTTCCCAGGGCGAAAGTGTGCTTTTCCTCAGTCTCAAAGGCACAGGCCGTTGCTGCGCCCTCGCCACTGCCTACCTCATGCGTCGCTACCTCTGGTCCTGCAGCAAATCCCTCGACTTCATGCGAAGTCGCCAGCCCTCGATCCGGCTGAACTCCGGCTTTCAAAGGCAGTTACAAGGCTTGGAAGGCAAGCTGAGTAGGAGTGGACTGGGTCCGAGGACTAGGGGGTGGGAGGAAGACACTGGGGATGAGGAGGAGCGGCTAGTGGCCAATACATTCCGCAATGCGCAGGCGTTGGGCTTCGCGGATTACGTCAATCCGGTCGCAGGGGTCAAGTCGCAGACCTTGAAATGGACTGATAACAATGCGGGCGATATCAGGCTGTTGGAGGATATAGCGCATCCCGCAGCTAACAACCCTGTAGAGCTGGGCTGCGTCGTTATCAAGTCCTGCTTGAAAGGCTGTGAAAAGCGAGAAACCAGGGTGCAGTTGCCTAGCTGGAAGAGCCAAAAAGTGCTGGTTCAAAGTGACTACACGAACAAACCCGCTCCCGCCTCAGTCCAAGCAGCCCTGGAATACGGCAAAGCAGGCCCGAAAGTAGTCAAGAAGCTGCCACCCAGACCCAGCAGTGCTTCCAAACGCGAGAACTCCCCTACAGTGGCGAATAGAGAAGCGCCCGCCAGAGCGAGCAGTGCAAAGCGAGAGTCTCCGTGCAAAGCCGCACTTTCCCTGTCTGAGAAAAAGAAGCTGCCGTTGAGAGATAGTCCTCGTCTAGGCATCGATACAGCCCTGCCCAAGCCTTCCCTCCCTGCGACTACTCTCCAAATCACTAGAACCGGGTCCACTCCCCAGAGACAACGCACCCCGGACTTACCCTCCAGAGGCCCTGTGAAGGCGCAGTCCGCCAGTCTGCTCAAGAAGTCAGTGTGGAAATAGGTTAGACTGAAACTAAGGGCAGCTGACATGCACGCTTCAGGTTTTTATAGTTCTTGTGCAGCTTGACAAGTTGGTAGCGGTAGGCCTTGGAAAGGCCTAAAGCGAACTGCACGCCAAGGACTATAAGTAGGCATGCAATGGAACTGAGGACGAAGGTTAGGATCATCTTTGGAGTGTTGTGGAAGCCTTCGTTGTCCTTGCCGCTGTGGTTGTTGCTGAGCTGCAGGAAGTCTGTGTATTGCTCACTGGTGGAGTACGAGTCGACGGATTGGGAGAGGGACATGGAGGCGGTGAAGAGGAGAGGCTCCACTGCCAGTCCGAGGAGCAGAAGCCGGAGAATAAGCATTGTGAGGAAAGTAACGACTAGGCAAAGTGTCGCTCTCTAGGCCGAAAATTGACGCTCAGGCGGGAAAAGTGACCTATGGGATGTGATACTCGAGGAAACGAGAAGCAAATTACAGATATAGCACTGCTACTCGCACTCTCTCCAACGCGCTGAGAGAAACTAGCCGTTACTCCTAAGCCTCTTTCAACGCGTAGCTCGCGACATCTGGCACAGTGGACTTCAGGTCATAGGCGCCCGGGCCAGGACTGAGGCTTTTCACGTCCTGCCGTCTCTGCTGGGAGCCGAAGCTCCAGTGCGGAGGTCTGGACTTGGGAGGAGTGTAGTACATGCCTGGTCCTAGGGAGTCGACGGATTTCTGCTCTGAAGACGCCTCACGCAGTTCTTTCCCGAATCTAACAACTGGCGCCTTCTGCAGCAGTGCCTCCGAGCCTGGGTTATAGTACCCCGGCCCCGGATTATTACCTTTCCGCGTCTCATAGTACCTGAGTCTTAGTGAGTACTTCGGCCCTTCAGGCACCGTGCTCGGGTTCGTATAAGTCCCTGGCCCTGGCGACGAATCCCGCATTTTGTGTATTTCTCTGGCCTGGGTTCCAATCCTATATAGAGATTACCGCACTCCCGGGCCCTGCAAGTCCCCTGCAAGGGAGTAAGACCCCGGCCCAGGGATGAGAGAGGCTTTCACGAGTGAAGACCGATTGCCACGACTGATACTATAGGCAGGCGCTGTCACGTTTCTAGGGTCAGCGAATTCATATGTGCCTGGGCCTGGGACTTCCATATGGGAAATATCTGGGTATTTCCCTGCGATGAAAATGCTCTTTTCCTGCTTAAGTGGGGTCAAATTGTACGTCCCAGGGCCGGGGTTGGGCGGAACCTTGGTGAACTTGCGGCTTTCCGTCCCGAAGTGATACCCAGTGTGAGTCATGTCCCCGCGAACGTCGTATTTGCCAGGGCCGGGCGCGGTTTGATTGAGCTTGTCCGGACTTTCGTCCCTCTTCGAAGTGCCCAAAATCGCACTAATCGGCCTATCGAGGGACATCGACGCTGACAAAGTGTCATAATACCCCGGTCCTGGAGTCTCATTCTTCGACTTTAAGACATGCTTCCCAGAGAAGGTAAACTTCGGTCCCTCGATTTCCTCCTTTATGACTGTATACTTCCCAGGGCCCGGCGCTACTGTCGTTCTCGCGATTCCGGGTCGTTGCGAGGTGCCGAGGATAGCAGCGGTGGTGTTGGGGCGGAAGGCAGGGTCGTAGGCGTTGGGCCCGGGAGTGCGGAGCTTGTAGGCGCTTTCGGTGAGGCGAGTGCCCCTACCTACGGAGAAGCTGGGGCCTTTGGAGTGGCGGGGAGGGGAGTAGGCGCCAGGGCCGGGGACGTGAGTGAGGTACTTGCGGGTTAGGTCGGGATGCTTCCCTGAGATACTAAAGCTTCGTTTATCGCTCGTATCGGGAAGTTTATAGTCCCCGGGAGCGGGATAGTCTTTGTTCTTCGTGACCAGCCCCTTCATGCCTGTGCCAAAAGGCCAGGCAGGCGACTTGTCCCTAGTCTTGACCGGGTAGTCCCCAGGTCCAGGGAGATTATCGCCCTTCAAGTTCGATTGAGACCTGGACTTCGGGAAGGACCAAGCCGGGTTCTTCTCAAGTAACGAATCCGTGCTTTCGCTGTTGTATGCGCCCGGACCCTAGCTACAGCCTACAGGCCTTTGCTCGGTGGACTGAGTCCTGCCCTTGCCTTTCATGCCCCACTTCGGTCCCTCGATTTCCTCAGAAACCGTGGTGTAGGCGCCAGGCCCCGGAATCAAGTCCTTCCGCAGAGACAAGAACTTCTGCTCACTGCCAAAGCTAGGTAAAGGGTACGTCGCACTGCCTGTATTGGGGCGTTCCTGAGCAAGGTTGTAGGCGCCAGGACCGGGCGTCTTAGTAGGCCGCTTGGAGATGTCCGTTCGAGCACCTGTGCCCACTTTGGCGGCGATCCTGGACAGGGAGGAGGAGTGGCTGATGTAGGTGCCGGGCCCCGGGTTTTCCAGCTTCTTCTTGAGTTGTCTGCGAGGGGGAATGCTCCAGGCAGGAGCGGAACTGAACCTCATCTTAATAGTTAGACTACCTGTGACTTGAAAAGCAGCTGCAGTCGAATACCGAAGTTACTAATCGTCCATAGGAGCAGTGATTTTGGCGAGAGTGCGCTTAGCGGCTGTGACTCGCTTGATAGAGTGTCTGCGGCCGGAAGTAGCGGAGTTGGGCTCGTGTAAGGACTCGATAAGTCGGCGGAACTCTTGGAAGTCGATGTGGCGGTTGTTGTCGAGGTCCCATTCGGAGATCATGGCTTCGATGTCTTCGAGACTGGAGGCATCGCCCACTGTCTCTAGCGACCTTTTCAAGTCATGAGCATTGATGTATCCATCCCCGTCCTTATCAAAGTGCTGAAAAGTCAGAAACATCAGCTCAGCATCCATCAGTTTCTTCTTGTCCAGAGCAGCCATTAGGAAGTCTGAATATTTGATTTTGCCCGGAATGTCACTATCGAATGATTTCATAATTTCTGCGTAAAGAGTACTTTTCACCTCTCCCAAAGGCAAGTCCAGTCCTGTATCCGTCATGGCCGCCTCTAAATCCACAATCGTCACAAATCCCGTGCTTTCCCTGTCTATCTGCAGAAAACTGTGCTTCAAGTCCTCGATGTCCTCGGCTGATAGGAACTTTATCATGATGCGCATTACTTCCTTTTGCAGTTTCTTAGGGGCTTTAAAGCGCTTTATGGAGAGAAGGACAGACACTGGAAGCTTAGGGGCGGTGACTTCTTCGAAAAACCAAAAGTGATTTAAGGCTTCTTTGAGTGATGTTCGCTTATATGGACTTAAAGTCAGCATTCGAACGACTAAGTCTTTGGCTTGGACACTTACTGAATCCCACAAATCCTCGGCAAATTGGTAATTTCCAATAACGATTTTCCGCATGATTTCTTGCACGCTGTTTCCTTCAAATGGCTGTTCCCCACTGAGCAGCACAAACATCACAACTCCCAAAGACCACACATCACACTGAGGACCGTATCCGCCGGTTATAACCTCGGGAGCCAGGTAGTAGGGAGTGCCTACGAAGGAGGTCATTTCCATCAAAGGGTAGGAGTGAATGGACATGCCGAAGTCGATGATTTTGATTTCGGATTCTGGGTCTTTGCTGGCGAAGAGGAAGTTGTCAGGCTTCAAGTCCCTATGCGTGATATTAATTTCATGCAAGTGCAGCACCGCCCTTAGCAACTTCCTCATAACCACACACACCTGCCTCTCATCTACCGACCCCCAAGCCACCATCCTGTCCAGCAAGTCCCCCCCAGTGCACAGCTCCATCACTATGTGAATGTACCGCTCGTCCTCGTAGGCTTCGTAGTACTTGATGAGGTTGGGGTGGTCCACTGCTCGCATGACGTCGAGTTCTCGCTTGAGAATTGTGAGGTTGCCTTTGACTTTTTCCTTGCTGACGGATTTGATGGCTACGAAAAGGTCATGACCGATAAGCGTGGCTTCTCGCACAGTACCGTACTGTCCATGTCCCAAGACTCTCTTAAACTGATAGTGCAGCTGAATGTCTATTCGTTCCTTACTGTTCGTGTGTACGCAGTGGTCGATAGCCAGGGTAGGAGGGATGAGTGCTGCAGACCGAGGCAGCAGCTTAGTATCGCGAGAGACACAAAAGCCCATTATGTGCTGTATTTAGATAGAGCTAGGTGAGGTTGTGCTTGATTGCCAGGATGTGGGCGATTTTCTCGAAGTGGAGGGCAGCGGGGACTGACATGCAGCGGAAGAGGAAAACGAAGGCAAGGGCTTTGGGAAGCAAAGCAGGGACTGCGGCCCAGGCGAGAGTGGGACTAGTGGCCCAGACAGCACACCCCGCTCCAGTCACTCCCACTGCCTTCATGCCGATGTTCAGCTTTATGGCTTTCTGCAGCATGACCTGGTCTTCCTTGGGCCAGTCCTCAGCACTGCTCTTGATTAGGAGTTGCGTGTACTGCAGCTTATCACGCGGTATCCCAAAGAAGACCATCCTTATCGTCCTCAGCATTATAAACATACCCATTCCTGCATATCCCAGAGTCCGTATGCCTCTAATCTAAGCGTAAACTTATCTCCATTCAATACGTCTTGCAGCCTTCCAAGTCTCTATCGAGTTTCCATGCTGCGCCAAGTCCGCTCTCAGTCCTTTCTGCTGAGTCTGGAACTCCTCCAGACTGGTCCCCGCCTCCACAACCGGTATATCCAGGAGAGACGCACAATGCACCTCTCGCGACAAGGGAGAACCGTCGCTATCCGCACAGATACGCACCCTTACAGGCTGAACAGGGTCAATAGATACTGGAATAAATGTGAATGTTTCCCCTAGCAGCACATAAATCGACTCAGTCTGCACCTGAGTGAGGCACAGTTTCGCCCATTTCCAGTCTCCAACCCATATAACTCTCACAACCACGTAGAACTGCCTTTCCTGTCCCTTGTCCAAGTCTCGGTACAGGCCGACTTCCACAGGCCAGATAGTCGTTCCTCTATCTGGCTCAGACTCCTGGAGCGGTTCTAAGCTCTTTCTACTGCTTTCTTCAGCCTGTTTTTCCTGTGCTTGCTCTACCTCAGTCGAATGTGCAGGCGGCTGGGAACGCGATTTCAATGGTAACCGAAATGATTCATAGTTTGAAAACAGCTCTTCGTCCGGAACTATGTCCACAGTGGCTGAAAGTGGCTGTTTTTCCGGAAGTGGGTCCACAGCGACTGAAATCAACTCTTTATTTGGAGCTGCAGACTGGAAGGAGGAAAGTCCCATTTCCGTACAGCGGCGAGTGTAGGAATGCACAGTGAAGACGCTGGTTTCTTGACTGGTTTTTACAGTGAGAAAGACGTCGCTAGGCAGATTTAGCGTTGAGAAGTCGGTGGGAGAGACGAAGGCGAAGAGAGAAATGGGAGAAATCCTTTGGGAACAGATTTGACTGAGCGGTTTGGCTGGCTGTAGGTCGGGAGGGCTGGCTTTCGCACAGAGTCTTTCAGCCAAGTCGCTTAATTTCCCCCAAGAACACATTACCTGGTACCGTGAGTGTTCCCGATTGCTCAGTAGTGACAAAAGCGCCTTTTCACAGTCTTCCAATCTCATTTTCTCCATTCCCTTGACCCAGGTCATTACCACTATCTCTCCCTCAGTCTCTTCCTCCCTTTTCTGCATTTTTATAACCAAGTCTATATGCGTGAGCCTATTTTCGTGCCAGTGGGACAGGCAGGCATCCGAGTGTTCGCAGGAATAGTAGCGAGCATACTGGAGGAACGAGGCCTGGACTTAGAGGGAAGAGTGGGTGGGCAGGGCTTGACACAGGGAGTGGATTTGCTATTGGAGCGGGAAGGAGAAGGCAAGTACAGGCCCAGAGCTGTACTTGTAGATCCTGATAGTTCGGCTATATCGGACTATACTTCCTTTGGTCTGCTTTGCCTGCAGTCGCTGGGTCTCAAGGCAGTGGAAACAACTGGGCGCAGGGCTTCTATCAGCACGGACCAGCCCTAAGAGAGCCAGTGTTAGAACACATACGGAGACTGGCGGAGAGGGGTGAAAGTGTGGACAACATCCATATTGTACACTCACTGGGTGGAGGGTCAGGCAGCGGACTTGGAGTCTATTTGAGGAAGCGACTGAAATATGGACTGTACACCAAGTATCTCTATATACTACCAATATATGAGATGCACAGTGCAATTAGTCTCCTCCCCTCTCCTCTCTGCAACAATGTGGCCGTAGAGCCCTATAATGCCCTGCTTGCCCTGTCCCAGCTTTTCCTCCCTAACTTCCCTGATTTCCAATGCCTCCCTTATGCGTACTATGCGACTGCGATACAAAGTAACTACCCCCACTTATCAGGATTTGAACCATTTAATAGCACAGTCCTGCTCCAATATGATAGCAGGATGTGAGGGAAGTGAGGGAATGACATATATGAAATTAGTCGAACACTTAGGTGGAGGTAGGGTTCCACTCACTTGTCGATGTCTCTGTAACTAGTCCAAAACGGAGAACTGGCTGTAGATTTACTAAATCGGGAGTTTTCCCTGTGCAGAACTGAGACTTCAGCAGGGAAATTCCTATCTGCTTTCCTACTTTTCAGAGGAAAAGCTCAACATTGCTCCTAAACGTCCCTCCTTTATCCCAATTCCAAGATCAATGGTCCTTCCCCTGGCTTCCTGACACCCTAAAAACAGCCTATTCCCGCCTCAGTCCCCAAAATCTGAAGATGAGCATAGGACTGATGGGGCTCATACAAGGGTGAGTGGGTGCTGCAGGAGCTGACACAGCTAGGCATAGAGCTATATAAGCGGAACGCTTTCGTGCATTGGTATACAGAGAAGGGGAGAGACTGGAAGAATTGGCAGAAGAGCATAGAGGTAGAAGAGCCTAGCAATTTAGTACTCATCAAAGTCCTCCTGCCAGTCTTGCAGCGTAGCCGGAGAAGCAGACTTCATCAGCTTCAAGTCCTTCTCCCTGCGGCCTAAGTCGCTGATTTCCTGCTGCAGTCTTTCCCGCTCCTCTCTCAACTCCTGTATAACTCTGTGGTAGTTCCCCGGCTTTTCACGGACAGTTTCCCCTTGCAGCTCTGCAGTTCTTCTGCCCTTGCGTTCCTCTTCTAGTTGCAGCTCTTCGATTAGGTTGCGCAGGCCTGCGATTTCGTTCCTTGCCTGGAGCACTGCTTCGCAGGGGGCCTTTGCACTCATGGCTAAGACCTCTCGGTCGAGTTCCTCGATGCAGTAGGTAAGTCTGTCCAGGGGCTGCTGGCCTGCTAGTGCCTGGTCTTGCGCTTCTGAGGGGTGGAAGTCTGTATAGTGGGTGAGAGAGACAATAACGCCAGGTCGCATTATAGAGCTGCGCTGTATTACCAAGTTCCCTACAGTGTAAATATACGAAGGGCACTAATCTAAAGTCCCTGTCGAGAAGCCACAGGAACGCACCAAGAACGCAGACACATTCCTAGTCACCACCCTCGACCCTGCACTCACCACAGACAGTCTCCTGCTCTCTGTGGGAGTAGCCCCTCCTTGCGTAGAAAAGGACGCAGCAGTTCTAGTAGGTGTCAGCGATATTACAGCTCTGTCGCCCCTGGGGAAGACATGAACGAGGGAAGTCCAGCGGTAGTTGCTTTTGTCTATAGGGGAGCCGAGGACGTCTGCAGGGTTGCGGAGAGGGTAGGGGACGGCGGGACGGCGGGCGGGACTGTCGGGGTTGGGAGAGAGAGGCTTGGGCTTGGGAGTGTGGGTGGACTTGAAGGGGTCTGGAGGGGGCGGAGAAGTGTCTTTGTCGGCCAGGAGGTAAATATCCTTAGGTGCATCTCGCTTCTTGCTGTGCAGCAGTTCTATTCGTGAGTCGTTCTGAGGCTTGGGGCTATAGTCGGGCCGCAGTTTCCAATACTCTGGCTTTTCCTCTGCGAATTTGGGCAGTTCGTGTCCGTGCACGCCTATTGCCACCTTGGTGAAGGTGGCTTTGTTGTGGTCGTGGGCTTCCTTTTGAAGCTTTTCCTTTACTTCTGCATAAGTCTTTCCTCCGTTTCCTCTCCCCACCAGCGCAACCAGCTCCCTCTCCCTCAGCTCCAGTCTCTCGTCAGGACTGAGCACTGTGCCGCTCAGCTTCTCTTGCAAGTCCTGCAGCTGGGCACTGCGCTTGCTGGTCCGCATGTGACTGCGACTGCGGTACTTCGGGTGGGAATTGTAGGCGGAACTGGGACTGGGCTTTTCGTCTATATCGGAACAAGTAGGCGCAAGGCCGTTTTTCACTCTGGCCGCTCGAATTTCTGCCTGTCTCTTCTCCGTCCAAGTCTTAAAGGGATAGTCCGCAAGTCGGTACTCCTTAGTTTCCGGCGCTTTCTGCGGAGGACGGGTGCTTTCCCATGCCTCCCGGTACTGCTGGAGCGATTGAATGCGCTCCTGTGCCCGCCGTTCTTGCAGTTCTCCAAATGTGCAAATTTGCGGACTTTCCTGGGTAGCAGCGGGGTAGGTCTCTGCGACTCTGGTAAAGTCCTCTGCATCGACCACGACTCCTCGAGCTTGTATCAGGCGAAAGGGACGCTTGGGAGCAGCTTGCTCCACGCCCCATACGAACTTCCCTGCCAGGCCTTCGGACACAGCTTCCTCAGCCTTCCTTCTTTCTTCTTTACTCAGCTTCCCGTCTTTGTCCAGGTCGAAGAGAGTCGCGAGCACTAAGTCTTGTCCTCCGACCGTTCCGTCCCCGTCTAAGTCAAACGTAATGTCAGGTATTCTCGCCTGTTTCCGTTGGGCGAGGAGTTCGGTCCTGGTCTTGGCTGCAGGGTTCTGAGTCCAATCAGAGGGTATCTTTGTGTCCAAATGAGCCGGAGTTGCAGGCGGCATAGGGTGTCCATACAGGTCGAAATGAGGCGGCTGGTGAGAAGTCATTGTGGGTAAAATGAGGAGAGCAATAGGACTTGCTGGAGTGGCACTCACTGGGACTTACCTGAGTCTGCCAAGACAGAAGCAGCAAGATGTGAAGGGACTGGTGAACAGCAGTGTGAGTGCAGTGCAGGCGGGTGCACTGATAGCTACGACTGTGCTGGACTACATGTACTCGCTCAAAGGGATGGAGTACGACAGTGAGGAGTACCATAAGGCGAGGTCGTCAGCCCACACAAGGACTGCTAACAAGATATACCGTCTCAGTGTCCGCAACCGGGGTATATACTTCAAAGTCGGCCAATACATCGGCAACCTGGAACGCATCATTCCCCACGAATTCACCGACACTCTCAAAGTCCTACAAGACAGCGCTCCTCCCCTGGCCTACCCTCACATTCGCATAGTCCTGGACACAGACCTGCCCACTCACTCCAGTCTCTTCACTAGGATCGAGCCGGAGGCTATTGCGGCTGCCTCGCTGGCGCAGGTGCATGTCGGGTATTTGGAAAGTGGGGAGAAGGTAGCGGTGAAGATTCAGTACCCCTTTCTGAGAAGTCAGACGCGAGCGGACTTTAAGGTGATTCGGAGACTGGTGCGGATGTGCAATTGGATACTGAAGTGGCAGAAATACGAGGATTTGGACTTCTTGCAGCTTTGGGATACTTTCCATGAAATGTGTTCGAAAGAGCTGAATTTCGACTTAGAGCGCCAATATTCGGATATGACAAGACGAGACTTTGCAGGTATTCCCCAAGTCTATGTCCCAAAGGTGTATCCGGATCTAAGCGGTGAGCGAGTGCTGACTATGGAATTCGTCGAAGGTATTAAGATAAATAACAAGGAAAAACTCGAGAAAGAAGGGCTGGACGTGGGGGAAGTATCGGAATTGCTGATAAGGACCTTCGCAAGGATGATCTTTACGACGGGAAATGTCCATTGTGACCCGCACCCTGGGAATATACTGATAAGGAAGAAAGATGGAAAACCGGAGTTGATACTATTGGACCATGGCTTCTATCGTTTCCTGAGTCCTCGGTTCCAAACCATCTTCTGCGACATGTGGATAGCTCTTGTTACCTTCGATTACTCCACAGTGCGGCGCATATCCAAGGACCTAGGCCTCGGCGACTACTTCCGCTACCTCCCCCTCATTCTCACCCACCGTACAATGGACTCCCAGAACCCTCTCGGGTCCTTGCTCTCTACTGCTGAAAAGCGGGAACTGCACAGACGCATGGAAATCACCTTTTCCAAAATCAGTCGATTGCTGCAGCTGCTGCCCCCGGATTTGCTGTTTGTGATAAGGACGAGCAACTTGGTGGCTCTGCACAACATGGCTCTGGGCGGGGCGCCTAGGAAGAGACTGGAAATATACACAGAGGCGGCACTGGAAAAGAAGTATGGGAATTTGTTGGTGCGGTGGCTGGTGGGTGTTAGGGTGTGGACTGTGGTGTTTTTGTTTGAAAGGGTGAAGTGGCTGTATCGGTGGATAGTGCCTAGACAGCCCACAGTATTGGAGATTTAACACATAGCTAGGGTAAACGTAGTAAATCCGGCAGGCCTGTAGCCTATTAACCCACCTAAACGCACAGAGTCAAGCTAAAAGACAGGTGCTTGTTGACTGTCAGTGGCCTAGACTTTTAGACGGCTCTTTGAAGAAATAGTTGCTGTCTCCATATAACTGTTGTAGTTTCTCTGACTCACTTGCAGTGTAAGCGGAATGTATCGAGAGGGAGTAGAGTTGCATATACACATTTGGATAACTGCACCCAATCAGCTCCCTAAAATCTTCAGCCATCCAACCTTATATTCAGGGTAAACCACATTCCCTCCATGCATACTATCCCTAACTGAGCATGTTTATTCTATGGCTATAAATGCTTCTTGTCATTTTTGCGATTCAAGTCCTCACGAAGAGCCTCGGGACCTGCAGTCCTCCTGTCCTTCTTCCCAGCTAGCAGTCTGGGCGTGCACAGTGCCCAGCTTTCTCTTCGCCCAGGCAGGTGGAAATCTGCCCAGCTGCGGACTTCCACTGGACTCGGCAGATTGGAGGCTCGCAAGTGTGTCCCGAGCCTTTCGAATTGGCTCTTGTCGTCACTGAAACTTACACGATTTCCGGT
>Ga0247837_1003547_pt1 | contig 26921 bp, 26 predicted proteins | sample LaCtaG_2_FD_187115 | JGI IMG/M metagenome (GOLD analysis project Ga0247837, IMG submission 187115) | Freshwater microbial communities from meromictic Lake La Cruz, Castile-La Mancha, Spain - LaCruzMarch2015_14.5m | ecosystem: Environmental > Aquatic > Freshwater > Lake | place: Spain: Castile-La...
CGGCGTGGATGAAGTGGAAGCTGGCGTCGGTGCGCAGCCAGCGGGCCAGCCACAGCCAGCCGAAGGCCTCCTTCAGCCCGGCCGTGAGATAGCTGGTGGGGTGGGGATCGGCCGTGCCCACCGAGCCGCCGAACACCAGGGTGGGGAACACCGCCACGATCCTCGGCGCCAGGGGATGGCGCTCCAGGTCCTGCAGGCAGGTGGCCTTGGTCTGGATGTACTCGGTGCCGTAGGCCATGGCTTCGGGCAGCAGCTGCAGCTGCCGGTCGAGGATGCTGGCGGTGGAGAAGTAGATCACCTGCTGCAGCCGCTCCGGATCGGTGAGCCGCAGCAGTTCCTTCACGGCCACCACGTTCACCGCCTGGGCCCGCTCCGGGTCGCCCCAGGCGGTGGCCGTGTGGATGATCCGATCGGCGCTGGCGATCGCCTCGGCATGGGGGCCCAGCTCGCGCAGGTCACCCACCAGCAGGGTGATGCGCGGGTGATCGGCGGGCACGGCGCTGAGCTTGGACGGATCCCGCAGCAGCAGCAGCAGCTGGGCGTCGCTGTTGGCGAGCAGGTTTTCAGCGATGTACTGGCCGACGCAGCCGCTGGCGCCGGTGATCAGGATCCGCTGGGGCCCGGAGGTGGCGGCGCTCAAACAGCGGCCCCCAGCAGCTCCGTCACGGCCTTGCCGGTCTCGAAGAAGACGCGGGCGTTGTCTTCCGGGGTGCCGGGCAGGATGCCGTGGCCCAGGTTGAGGATGTGGCGGCGGCCGCGGGCCTTGCGCACCGTGTCGAGGATCCGCTCGCGGATGGCCTCGGGGGTGCCGAACAGCAGGCCGGGGTCCACATTGCCCTGCACGCCCAGGTGCTGGGGCAGGCGGGCGCAGCCATCGGCCATGTCCACGGTCCAGTCCAGGGAGATGAAGTCCACCCCGGTGCTGGCCATGCGTTCCAGCACGCCGGCGCTGCCGGAGATGTAGAGGATCAGGGGGGTGTCGGGGTGGGTGGCCTTCACCTGGTCGATCACCCGCTTCTGGTAAGGGGCGGCGAACACGTCGTAGTCGATCGGGCTCAGCTGGCCCGCCCAGGAATCGAACAGCTGCACCACCTGGGCGCCGCTGTCGATCTGGTAGCGCACGTAGGTGGCGATCGAATCGGCCAGGTGGCCGAGCAGCTGGTGCAGCAGGGCGGGCTCCTGGAAGGCCATCGCCTTGATCACCGAGTACGTCTTGGAGCTCTTGCCCTCCACCGCGTAGGCCGCCAGGGTCCAGGGCGCGCCGACGAAGCCGAGCACGGCCGCCTGGTTGCCCACGTCGGCCCGCAGCCGCTGCAGCACCTCACCCACGAAGGGCAGCGCTTCGGCCGGATCCAGGGGGCGCAGGGCGTCCACCTGGGCCTGGCTGTGGATGGCGGGCTCGATGATCGGGCCCTTGCTCTCGATGATGTCGAAGTCGATGCCCATCCCCGGCAGGGGCGTGAGGATGTCGGAGAACAGGATCACGCCGTCGGGACGGAAGGCGTGGAACGGCTGCATCGAGATCTCGTAGGAGAGATCGGGGTTCTCCGAACGCTCCCGGAAGCCGGGGTGGCGGTCGCGCAGATCGCGGTAGACCTTCATGTAGCGGCCCGCCTGGCGCATCATCCAGACCGGTGGCCGCTCCACCTGCTCCCCTTGGGCGGCGCGCAGCAACAGGGGGGCGGATTCAGACATCGAGCCGGCCAGAAGGTCAACGGCGAAACCTAAACCAGCACCCCCAACCCTCGGCCGCTCCTGTCACCTGTCGTGGCATGGGGCCACCGCCTGGGCCTCCTCCGGCTGGAGCTGCTGCAGCAGGCGGAGGAAGTCCTGCTCCTGGCCCAGCAGCCGGGCTTCCTCGAGGGCGCTGGGTAGCAGGGCCGCCAGGTCAGGACCGAGGCCTATCGGCCCCAGGGTCTGCTGCTGGCTGCGGGCCAGGGCCCGGAAGCGGCGCAAGGCCGAGACGGGCCGCACCAGCAGACAGACCAGCAGGGCCAGAGCGGAGCCCATCAGGTAGTCGAGCCAGCGGCTTGGCACGTACCAGTCGGTGAGGACGCCGTAGCCAACGAAGGTGACCCCGCTGGAGATCAGGGCGGTGCGCAGGTGGGGCAGCAGGCCAAGCGATAGCAGCAGCGCCGTGGTGCCACCCATCACGATCGCCACCGTCACCGGATCGACCCCCAGGGTGTTGAACACCAGCCAGGGCATCAGCACCCCGAGGCTGACCCCCACCATGCGGTCGCGCACCCGGCCCAGGGTGGCGCCCAGGCTGTCGTTGAGCAGCAGCACCACCCCGAAATACAGGTATTTGGGTGTCACGGCACCGACGCCGAGGCCGATGCTCAGGGCCAGCATCGACACCACCAGCTTGCGCCAGAAAAAGGGATCGGCGAAGCGCTGGCCAAGCCCCCGTGGGGGCAGGTCCAGCTCCGGCTCCGGTGCGCTGTCCACCCCCTCCCCGGGCAGCCGCAGCCCCGCCTGAAGCCCAGTCGCCACCGCCATGCCGATAGTCACCGCCAGCAGCTGCTGCCAGGCCACCAGCCAGGTGGCGTCGGCACTCAGCAGCGGCAGCACCGCCAGTACCGCCAGCAGGTTGCGCACCATCAGCAGCCGGTCGGGCAGGGCCTGACCCAGGACCTGCGCGCAGGCGGTGACCACCGCGAACTGCCAGACCTGGGGGGCCTGCAGCAGCGGCCGCAGGCCCGTGCCCAGCCCCAGGCCAACGGCCACCACCAGGGGAAGCAGCAGGAACACCGGCGCCGGCCAGTGGTCGAAGCGGGGACGCACCATCAGGGCGGCGATCACAACGCCGTAGGGCGTCGCCCCCCCCAGGCCGAAGCTGTGGCAGATCGACCAGGTGAGACCGGAGGCCAGGGCGATGCAGAGCACCAGCCGCAGGGACCGGTGCCATGGAGCCGCCGGCTCCTTGGCGACAGAGGTCATGGCCGGGGGCGGGCCAGGCCCTGGATCAACCCCATCACCAGGCTGATGAGCAGCAGCGCCAGCCAGAACCAGAGACGGGGCGGGTCGCTGCGCAGGCACAGCAGCAGCAGCGCCAGGCTGAGCCACGGCAGGGGCCGGCGCCAGGGGGCCAGCAGGGCGCGGCGATCGATCATGAGCGCAGCCCCGCCAGCCAGCGCCAGAACGGCGTCACGTAGCTGACCAGGCTGCGCCGCTCCACCTCGGCCTCCACCTCGGCGGGGGTGCGGGTGGGCAGGGGGCCGGCCGGACCGCGGCCGCGGCTCCAGCGCAGTCCTGATGGGGTGGCCGCCGCCTCCAGTTCCACCACCGCCAGCACCAGCGGAGCACCCGTGCGCCCCGGCAGCTGGGCCGTGAGGTCGCCGCCGTCGCCATAGGAGCGCTCCCGGGCGCTGGCCATCAGGTTCAGGGCCTCCTCCCGGCTGCCGACCCGGGCCGCCACCTCTTCGGCGCTGACACTTTCGCGCGAGAGACTCAGCAGCCGGCCGGCCACCAGGCCGTAGCGCTGCTCGGCGCTGCCGAAGCTGTCACGGCTGAGCAGCTGGGGATTGAGCTGCACCTCCTCGCCCACCCGCAGGCGCGTGGCGTCGGCGGCGGTGAACAGCACCACCGCCTCCCGGCCCGGGCGAAGGCTGGCCAGGGCGATGCTGCCCAGCCGCTGGCCGGGCAGCACCGGCTGGCCGGCCAGCACCGCCAGGTCGAGCACCTGGCCCGCCACGGGGCTGAACACGTCCTGGGCCAGCTCAGCGCTGAGCAGGGAGGCCCTCTCGGCCCCCAGCAGGGCGGCCTCGGCCTGCAGCGCGGCCCGACGCACGCGCAGATCGGCCTGCAGGGCCTCCACCGACGAGATCTCGGCCCGGTTGCGCAGCCACAGGTCCTGGGCGCCCACCCACAGCGGGCTGTAGCGGGCGATCACATCGTCCTGGCGCAGGCTCTCCAGGGCACTCAGCTGGCTTCGCACCGGACGGTTGGTGGCCTCGATCTGCTCGCGCCGGGTCTGCAGGGCCCGCTGGTGGTCGTCGAGGGCGAGGCTCTGCACCTTCAGCACCGCCTGGCGCTGGGCCACGGCCACCAGCCGGGCTGTGATGGCCTCGGGGCTGCCCTCCGGCCCGGCCCCCGCCCCCGGTGCGCTCTGGCCCACCTGACTCAGGGTCAACAAGAGCTGGCCGGCCTGCACCCGATCGCCCACGGCCACTTTGAGGTCCTGGACCTCGCCGGGGCCGCGGGCATAGAAGCCGCGGCGGGCATCGGGCGGTGCCATCACCCCCATGCCGCGCACGATCACCGGAATGGCTGGGGTGAGCGCCCACACGCCGGTGGCGGCGGCCACCAACAAAGTGGGCAGGATGGCGTAGATCCGGCCGAGCGTGGCAGGGGCCATGGCGGGCCGGAGAAGGCCGCAACGGGCCTGAGACACTAAGAGCGTAGAGGAAGACCGCGCCGCAATTGAGCTACTTTTGGCGCCACAGTGCGCCCCCGTTTTGAAGGCCTTCCGCCTGTCCCGATGTGCAGGCGCGATCGGCAGCGTCAGGCCCCTGGCTGCCCTGGCTGCACTGGTGGCCCTGGCGATGCCGTGTTCCCCGGCGATGGCCCAGGTCCTCAGCTTGGAGCAGGTGCTGCAGCAGGCGCTGCCCAGTTCCCTGCGGCTGCAGCGGGCCCGCCGCCAGTTGCAGCGCGACGGAGCATTGGTGCAGCTGAACCAGTCCCTGCTGCTGCCGCGCCTGAGCCTGGTGGGCCTCGCCAGCTACACCGGAGTGAACAGCTCGGTGGGGCTGCTCACCAACCTCCCCACCCTCGGCGACATCAGCTTCTCCTTGCAGCCGAACGGTTACGCCGAGCTCCGCAACAGCTTCGCCAACGTGGGGCTGCTGGTCGATGCCGACCTGCTGCCCCTCGGCCGCCTGGCCCTGCTGCGGGCCAGCCGTGAACAGCAACGCAGCGGCGAAGCCACCCTGCAGGAAAGCGAGCGGCAGGCCCGCTTCGAGTTGGTGAACGGCTACCGCCAGCTGCAGCTCAGCCAGGCCCTGGTGCCGGTGTGGGCCCAGGCCCTGGAGGGTTCCACGGCCCTGGAGCGCACCGTGGCCAGTTTTCTCAGCAAGGGGCTGGCGGCCCGGCTCGATCTGGAGCGGGCCAGGGCCCTGCGCGCCTCCGACCAGATGGGACTGGTGCAGAGCCAGGCTCGCCTGCTGACGGATCGGGAGAGTCTGGCCACCCTGATGGGCCTGGCCAGCGGCAGTGACCTGCGCGCCGCCGATCCGATCCGCGAACAACCGCCCTGGCCCCTCGATCTGGCGGCCACCGTGGAGGCGTCCCTGCGGCAACGGCCGCTGCTGGAGGCCCTGCGCCGCCAGCAGCAGGCCCAGGCCCAGGAGGCCCGGGCAGCACGGGCCACCCTGATGCCCTCCCTTGCCCTGGTCGCTGGGGTCGGTTATAGCGGCAACCGCCTGGCGGTACCGGTGCTGCGGCAGGGCGGAACGCTGCGGGGGGGGGCGGAGCTGCCCCTGCCGGACTTGAACCAGAACGGTTCGGCCAGCGGCAGCTTCAGCAACTGGGGCGCGGCCCTGCTGCTGCGCCAGCCGCTCTGGGATGGCGGCAGGGCGGCGTCCACGGCAAGGCTCGCCGAGCGCCAGGCCGACCTGCTGGCCGCCGATGCGGACCTGGCCCGCCAGCGGATCCGCCAGGACGTGAGCCGTGCCTGGAGCGACCTGCGCAGCTCCGCGGCGGCGATCGCGGCAGCCCAGGAGGCGGTGCGGGCCGGCGAACGGGCCCTGCGCGATGCCCAGCTGCGCTACCGCGCCCTGGTGGATCCGCTCACCGAAGTCCTGCTGGTGCAGCGGGACCTCCAGGCCAGCCGCGCCACCCTGCTCACCAGCCTCACCCGTCAGGCCCTCGACCGCTCCGTGCTGGAGCTGGAGACCGGGCTGGTCGATCCGACGGCCGGAGTGGTCGACGCCGCCGTGCCATCGATGGCTGACGGACGCTAAACCGCCGCGCGCGACGGTGTCACCGCTGTCGCCCCGAGGGAGGGTCGATGGGCCCGAACCGGCTGATCAGGACCCCAAGCACCACGGAGGTGTACAGGAGGCCCAGTACCGCCAGGGCCACGGCGGCCAGGCGGGCAGCGGGTTTCACCGGTGTGAGGTCGCCATACCCGAGGGTGGTAAGGCTGACGAAGGAGAAGTAATGGAGTCGCTGAACGGTCTGCTCCCAATCGGCCCCGCCGATGTCCTTGGTGTCCTGTGGCAACACCAGCGTCAGGCCGTTGATGTTGTCGCGAAAGCTGCCGGGCTGCAGGCTCTCCAACAGCACCAGCAGCAGGCCCCCGCCCAGGCCCAGGAGCAGATAGCCGGCGGTGGCCCCGGCCAGTACGGCGCCGTCCACCCGCTCCTCGGCGGCAAGGCAGTGGATCAGCCGCCGCAGGCAGAGGCCGAGGAACAGGGTGTAGAGCACCAGCAGGGCGGGACCGACCAAGCGCAGCAGATCAGGACGCAGCAGCCAGAGGGCCTCCGCCGCCATACAGGTCAGACCCACAGGGCGATGTAGCCGCCCAAGACTCTGGGAAGCGCCCAGGCTCTCGATCGGTGGCTGGCGGAAGGTCAGTACGGCGGTGAGATACAGGTACCCCAGCCAGGGCAGCTTCGCCTCGGGGCCGGTGAACAGAAAAGCTGCGATCACCAGCAAGGTGGTGATCAGCAGGTGGCCGTAGAAGCCTCGGCGGTGGCGGGATCCGGGTCTCAGGACTCGCCGGGCTGGGGCCTGGCAAGGCTGCGGGTCTCGTCCAGACGCAACACCACCACGCTCAGGGGGGGCAGGCAGAGCTCGAGCGAGTTCTGGTAGTCGTGGATGGCCCAGGCATCGGTGAAGCGGCCGCCCAGGTTGCCGAGGTTGCTGCCGCCGTAGCGGCTGCTGTCGGTGTTGAACACCTCGGCGTAGAAGCCCTCCAGGGGCACACCCACCCGGTAGTGGGAATGGCTCTGGGGGGTGAAGTTGGCCACCACCACCAACCAGCGCCCGCTGCCGCTGTCGCGGCGCATGAAGCTGATCACCGAGTGGCGGTTGTCGTTGCAGTCGATCCACTGGAAGCCGTACTGATCGAAGTCATCGCCCCACAGCGCCGGCTCCGATTTGTAGAAGACGTTGAGGTCGTCCACCAGGTTGAGCAGGCCCTTGTGGGCTTCGTACTGCAGCAGCTCCCACTGCAGATCGCCCCAGACGTTCCATTCGGCCCGCTGGCCGAACTCCATCCCCATGAAGATCGTCTTCTTACCGGGGTGGGTCCACATGTAGGCCAGCAGGGCGCGCACATTGGCGAACTTCTGCCAGTCGTCGCCGGGCATCTTGTGGAGCAGGTTGCTCTTGCCGTGCACCACTTCATCGTGGCTCAGGGCCAGCATGAAGTTCTCGGTGAAGGCGTACCAGATCGAGAAGGTGACGTGGTTCTGGTGGAACTGGCGGAACCAGGGATCCAGCTCGAAGTAATCGAGCATGTCGTGCATCCAGCCCATGTTCCACTTGAGGTTGAACCCCAGGCCGCCCATGTCGGTGGGCTGGGTCACCATCGGCCAGGTGGTGGATTCCTCGGCGATCGAAAGGGCACCGGGGAAGTGCTGGAACAGCACGTGGTTGGCCTGCTGCAGGAAGCGCACCGCTTCAAGATTTTCGCGACCGCCCTGGTTGTTGGGCAGCCATTCCCCATCGGGACGCAGGTAGTCGCGGTAGAGCATCGAGGCCACCGCATCCACCCGGATGCCATCGATGTGGAACTCCTCGAACCAGTAGATGAGGTTGGCGACGAGGAAGTTGCGCACCTCATTGCGGCTGTAATTGAAGATCAGCGTGCCCCACTCCTTGTGCTCGCCGATGCGGGGGTCGGCATGCTCGTAGAGGTGGGCCCCATCGAAGAAGGCCAGGCCGTGGCTGTCCTTGGGGAAGTGGCCGGGCACCCAGTCGAGGATCACGCCGATGCCCTCGGCGTGGCAGCGGTCGACGAAGGCACGGAATTCGTCCGGGCTGCCGAAGCGGCTGGTGGGGGCGTACCAGCCCGTCACCTGATACCCCCAGGAGCCATCGAAGGGATGCTCGGAGATCGGCATCAGCTCGATGTGGGTGAAGCCGCGCTCCTTCACGTAGGGGATCACCCTGTCGGCCAGTTCCGGGTAGGTCATCAGCCGGGCCCCCGGCTTCAGATCGGCGGCGGGCACAGGGGGGCGGGCACTGCCGTCGGCTTCGAGGAAGGGCTGGTCGGCGGCGGCATGCATCCAGCTGCCCAGGTGCATCTCATACACCGCGATCGGCTGGGGCAGGGGATCGCGGCCATCCCGCTCCTGGATCCAGGCGCTGTCGTTCCAGTGGTAGGTGCCCAGCTGGGCAACGATCGAGCCGGTGTTCGGCCGGATCTCGTGGCGGAAGCCGTAGGGGTCGGCCTTCTGGTAGCAGTGGCCGTTCTGGGCCCGGACTTCGTATTTGTAGGTTTCGCCGACGCCGAGCCCGGGGATGAACAGTTCCCAGGCGCCCCCGACTCGCTGCTGCATGGGGTGATGGCGGCCATCCCAGCCGTTGAAATGGCCCAGCAGGGCCACGCTGCGGGCATTGGGCGCCCACAGGCAGAACTGCACTCCGGCGATGCCGTCCCGTTCGACGACATGGGCCCCCATGCGCCGCCAGACGTGGTGGTGGTTGCCCTCGGCGAACAGGTGGCGGTCCAGGTCCCCCATCCACTCCTGGCGGAAGGCCCAGGGGTCGTGCTGCTCGTGCTCGATGCCGCCCCGTTGCACGTGCAGGCGATAGCCACAGCCGGGGTCGGCCTCGAGGCGGGTTTCGAAGATCCAGGGATGGTGGGGGTTGGCCATGGCCAGCCGCTCGCCCCCGAGCAGCAGCTCCACCACATGGGCGTCCGGCATCCAGGCCCGCACCACCCAGCCACCGCCTTCCAGGGGCTGGGGTCCGAGCACGGAGAAGGGATGGTCGTGGCGACATTCCGCCAGCCGATGGGCATCATCGACCATCCATTCGAGGCTGGACAGGGCCATGGAAGAGGGGGCGGGCATGCGCCGGGAGCTTACGTCGGTGGACGCGCCGGCTCAGCGCGGCGGCGAGGGAGGGGCCGGATCCGTGGGGAAATCCACGCCGATGATCCGGTTCTCGGAATCCAGCGTGACGAACAGGTTGTCGGTGAGGCGGTTGAATTCGGTGTTGACGATCACCAGCCGCATGTCCGGGGTGCTTTCGGCACGGTTGATGCGCTTCACCCGCACGAAGTTACCGGTGATGCGCTGCAGGTTGAACCATTTCTGCTGCAACTGGGACTGGGAAATCTGCTCCTGCATCACGGGGGACAGGAAGCTGCTGGCGGAGATGAAGTGGCCGCTCGAGAGGGCGCCGATGAAGTCCCGCACCACCTTCTCGGCGGGTTGGTCGGTCACGTCGAAGTGGTAGCCGTCGATCCGGCCCTTGGCATCGATCACCATCAGCAGGTCGCGCTCGCCGGCGCTGGTGTACAGGGTGGCCTCCACCGAGCTCGAGTCGTAGCCAGGCTGGATGCTGCGGATGGTCCAGCGCAGCAGCCGCGGCTGGGTCTTCATGGTGTCGGCCACCATGCGGGGGCTGCTGACGCGCTGCAGGGCCGGCGAGAACTGGTTGAAGCGCGCCGTGGCATCACCGTTGCGGATCGTGGTCAGGATCCCCTCGGCGGCCGTGCGGGCCTGGGCTTCGCTCAGGGCGGCGCTGGGCTGGCCGGTGGTGACCGGGATCGGCACGGCCTGGGCCCAGGCCCCCCGCGGCGCCAGCACCGCCAGGCTGCTGAGGAGCAGCGTCAGGCCGATCAGGGCTCGGCGCGGTTGGGGGCGCGGCATGGGCGACGGGGTTCGGGTCGGCTCAGTTTGCCCGAATCAGGGGCTCCAGGCCCAGCCGACTGTCGGCCAGGTCCAACGTCAGGCTGATCACCCGGTGCCCGGGGCCACTACCCCCCGCCGGCAGGCTGCCGTCGCCGGGATTGACGGCGATCAGCGGCCAGGCCGCCGCCGCCACCGACAGCCGCAACCGTTGCCCGGCCGCCACCAGGGTCGCCAGGGGCTGCAGGGCCAGGGAGCGGCCGGCGGTGGCGGCCGCCTCCCCGGGGCCGAAGCGGGCCACGCCGGTGGTCAGCTGGCGCACGGATCGGCCGTCGGGGCTCACCTCCGAGAGGGCGGCGCAGAGATCGAAGCTGGACTGGTCGGCGCTCACCCGCAGCTGCAGGTGGAAGGTCCCGAGCAGCCAGAGGTCGTGCGCCAGGGGGGCGGTGCTGAAGCAGGCCACGTCGGAGCGCCGGTCGAGGTCGGCGCGCTCCACCGGTCCCGGTGCCGGGCCGAGATGGCCGCCCCGGCCGGGCGCCGGCCGCCAGGGGTCATGCACCAGCACCACCAGGCCGCCCCCCGCAGGCGCGGCTGCCGGCCGCAGTTCCCCTTCGTCACAACGGATCGCCGCCAGGCCCTCGGAATGGAGCGACCAGCCGATGGCCGCCCCCTGCGGCTCGCTGGGCTCGCCCGCGTTGTGCCAGGTGCCGGTGGCGCAGCACTGCAGGCGGATCGGGGCCTCGGTCTCCGCTTGCGGCGCCCCGGGAGGAGTCAGCGGATCCTGCAGATGACGCCGGAAGAAAGCCAGCAGGGTGCTGTCGAGGCCGCCGTTCCAGTCGAGGTGGTTCCAGGCGCCGACCACGAGCCCGGGGCTGCCGCCGGCGGCGCGGGCCCGGATCCAGAGATCGAGAACGCCGGTCAGGTGCGGGTCGTGCCAGCCGCCGATCAGCAGCATCGGTCGGCGCAGCAGCGCCGGCGCTGCGGTGTGGACCGTCCAGCCCTTTGGGATGGAGGGATCCTGCTTCAGCCAGCGCAGGCCCATGCCGGCGGGGTCGTGGCGCTCCAGCAGGGCCAGCCCCTCGTCGCAGAACTGGCCCTGCTGGAGGCTGCGGCGGATCTCCCCCCAGCCGGCCCCGTCGCCGCGGCGCCGGCAACCTTCGGCCGCCAGTTGCAGGGCCCAGCCCAGCCCCAGGGCCCACCAGTGGGCGCCCCCCTCGCTGGCCCAGTGCAGGCGCTCGTCGAGGCCGCACATGGCCGGGCTCAGGCAGTCCGGCAGGGCCGCGTCGTCGTCGCCGCTGTTCAGCAGCTGGGTCAGGCCCTGGTAGGAGAAGCCGTAGCTGCCCACCCGGCCGTTGCTGCCCGCCAGCGTCCGGGCCCAGCGGACCGTGGCGGCCCCATCGGCCGCTTCCTGGGCGAAGCCAGCGAAGCAGCCATCGGACGCCCCACGGCCGCGCACGTCCTGGACCACCACCAGGAACCCGTGGCCGGCATACCAGCTGGGATGGGCGTAGGTCACGGTGGAGGCGATCGCCCGGCCGTAGGGCTGGCGCATCACCAGCACGGGCCAGGGACCGTCCCCGTCGGGGTGCCATACACGGCTCACCAGCCGTGCCCCATCCGCCAACAGCAGGGTGGAATCCCGGGACCGGACCACCGGGATCAGAACACGGTGGAGCAGTGCAGACCGATCACGTACGTGGCCAGCACTTCCGCATCCATGGGGCTCAGGCCCCGGCTGCTGGCCAGCCCGGCGATCGAGGCCTTGGAGGTGGCCGAGACGCCCTGGGCGTTCAGCTGGCGGAACTGCTGGCAGAGGCTCTGGGCCAGGGCCGGGTTCTGCTTCACCGACTCCAGCAGGGCGGACTGGGCGCGCACCACGGGCGCCGTCACGGCGGTGAGGCAGGTGGCGCAGAGCAGGGCCGTGAGGCGCCGGCGAAGGGGGTGGTTCGTGGCTCTAGGGGGAGAAAGGCGGGTTGCTGGGGGCATCACTGCCTCCGTCCGTTTTCTCCATTCCAGTCACCCCCGCCGGGGTGGCGCGGGCCCAGGGGTCAGTTCGGGGAGCGACTGGAGGCCTGCCTGGCCCGGCGGATCCAGCGCAGCACCAGGGGTAGATCCACCGGCGGCACGGCGGCCCCGGTGAGCCGGCGCTGCAGCCGGCCCAGCTGCAGCAGCAACTGCTGGGGATCGGCATCGGCCAGGCCGGCGGGACTGGCGATGCCCCCATGCAGCAACAGGGCCGCTTCCTCCGGGGCCAGCCCCACCGCGCTCACCAGTCGGGCCTGACCCCGCAGGCGAATCAGCTTGGCTTCGCTGGCTTCCCCGGAGGCCGCCAGCTGGCGGAGCTGTCTGTCATCAAGCCCCGCCAGGGCGTCCCAGCTCTCAATTCCATCCCGGCGCAGGCGCTGTTGCTCCCGCCGCATGTGGGCCGCTGGCTGGAAAGGGTGGGCCACCAAGGTTCAGACCGCGTCGTCGAGGCTGCTGGACGCCTCCTGGCGGGTGGTTTCCGCCAGCACCACCGGCCGCGCCAGCCCGGGCTCCACGGCCTCGACCCGCCGCAGCCGCACCCGGACCTGGCTACCACCACCACCGCCACTGCCGCCGCGCCCGCCGCCGCGCAGGTTGCGGGCCACCTGCTCCACGGTGGGGGCCGCCGCCTCGCTGGGCAGATCGGCCGGTGCGGCGGCAATCACCAGATCGGTGCCGTTGTCGAACACCACGGGCACCTGGACCGCCCCCGGCACGCTCACCCGCGGGTTGTAGCTGATCGAGAAGGCGAGGCAGGAGAGCGAGAGCAGGGCCGTGAAGCTGGTGATCCCCACCAGACGGAAGCGGATGCCCCAGCGGGAGAGGAACCCGGCGATGGTGAGCACCGCCAGGACGCCGCTGGCGGCACCCAGCCAGGTGCCCGCCACGAGCAGGATCGGATCAGCGGCCATGGGGCTGGGGAAGGCGTGACAGGACCCCTATATTGCGGCCGCCATGGACGGCGACCGACCCCGGTGGATGCGTTGGAAGCCTGACAGACAGTCGTTACCAGCCCCCCGGCGCGTGGGGAAGGGGCTGCTTGCCGTTGGTCTGGTCGGGGCGGGTCTGGGTCTCGGGGCTTTTTGGTTCGACCGGATCGTCGCCGGGATCTACACCCGTTTCCGGCCCACCCTGGAGCGCCAGATCGGCACGGCCATGGGCCGTCCGCTCGTCTTGGGTCCCTACCGGGGGCTCAGTGCCGATGGCTTCTGGATCGGTCCCAGCCGTTTTCTGGCCGGCAGGGAGGACGGCTCCACCGTGACGGTGGAGGGGGTGCGGGTGCGACTCGACCCGTTGGCCAGCCTGTGGTTGCGCGGCCCTGTGCTGGATCTGGGTCTCCAGGGGGCCCGGGCCGACCTGCGCCGCAATGCCAGGGGCCAGTTCTGGGTGCTGGGATCGGCTCCCCCCGGGCGCGAGCCGCCCCGCATCGACCTGCGCCTGGGCCTGCTCCAGCCCGGCGCGCTGCGCATCTGGGGTGCTGGTGCCACGGCCCGGCCCCTCGACCTGGCCGTCGCGGGCCAGGTAGGGATACGGCTGCACCACCGCGAGATCGACCTGGGCCTGCGGTTGGCGCCATCAGCCGGCAACGGTGGCGGCTCGCTGCTGGTGGATGGCGAAGGCCAGTGGCAGAAGCAGCAGTGGCAGGGCCGGCTGACGGCCCGCCGCTTTCCCCTGGCCCCGCTGCGGTCGTTGTTCCCCTCCGGCGACCGGGCCGGGGGGATCCTGACCGGCGCGGCCGATGGCCGCCTGGGGCTGAGGATCAGCGATGGCCTGGCCCGCTGCGATGGCGGTCTGGAACTGCGGGGCCTGCGCTGGCAGCTGCAGGCCGGTTCGGTGCCTCTGACGGCGGAACGGCTGCCCCTGAGCTGCCGGGAGCGGGCCCTGATTCTGCCCGCCAGCCCCTGGCGCTATGGCACCTGGGGCGGCCGCCTGACGGCCAGGGCCGAAGCGGATCGCCGCCTGGATCTCCAGCTTGTCGTCCAGCCGCCACCGCGCCACCCGTTGGGGCGGAAACCCCTGCAGGCCGACCTCAAGGGACGCTGGGAGGCCGGACTGCTGCGCATCGCCCGGCTGGATGGCCGGCTGGGTGCCTCCACGCTCAGGGCCAGCGGCAGCGTCGGCCGGTCGCTGGCCCTGGATGCCCGCTGGCGCCTGAACCCCGATGATTTCCCCGCCGCCTACCGCCTGCCGGAGTGGTTGCGGCAGCCCCTTGCCGGCCGCCTGCGGGCGGATGGCCGTCTGGTGGCGCCGCGCCTGCGCGTGGAGACGGGCCAGGCGTCCCAGCGGCTCCTCGGTCCCTGGCAGGCGGCCCTGGTGTGGCGCGACCGCTGGCTGCGGCTGGAGCGCTTCGAGGCCGACCACCTCCAGGCCACCGCCCAGCTGCCCCTGTCCTTCCAGGCGGGCAAGGGTCTGGTGGTCGGTCCGCTGCTGGCCCGCGTCGATGTCCAGGACTACCCCCTGGCGCGCCTCAATCCGTTGCTGGGCACCACCCTCCAGGGCCAGCTGGATGGGGCGGGCAGCATCTCCGGGCCCCTGGCGGAACTGCGTCCCGACCTGCAGCTGCGCCTGCAGCAGCCCGGGGCCGGTCCCCTGCTGTTGCGGGAAACCTGGCGCGGCCGCCTCAAGGACCGTTCCGTCGATCTGACGGCGGTGGCGCCGACGCCGAACGGCCGCATCACGGCCCTGCTCGACCGGCGCTGGCAGCCGGTGCAGGCCGCCATCGAACGGGACGGCGGCCTGCTGACCCTCGACGGCCGGCCGGCGAGCTACCGCTGGGTGGCGCGCGCCTTCCCGCTGCGGGGCCTGTCGGTGGCCACGGGGCCCAACCGCCGCCTGCGCCCCCTGGAGGGGGACCTCAGCGGCCGTGGCCGGCTGGGGCTGCAGCCACTCAGCTTCGATGGCCGGGTGGAGCTGCTCTCGCCCCAGTTCCTGGGGGTGGGGGGACGGCGCATCCAGGCCGATGTGGCCTACAACGACCGCCAGTACCGGGTGAAGGGGCGGATCGAGCCCCTCGGCGAGGGCAGCATCGCTGCCACGGTCTCCGGGCGCTGGAACGGTCCGTTCCGGGCCCGCTTCGAGGCCCGCCAGCTTTCCACCCTGCTGTTCCGCCAGCTCAACGACGCCTGGCCGATCTGGCGTGGGGCGCCGGCACCGGAGCGCGGCCGGGCCAGCGACCTGGGCAGCCTGGTGATCGACACCATGGCCGGCACGGTCACCGACCAATTGCTGGCCCTGGCCCAGGCCGAGCAGCGGGTGGCCGCCAGGGTGCAGGCGGCCAGCCGGGCGAGCCGGGCCGAACGGCTCGATCGCTTGCAGGCCCGGATCGATGCCGACCTGTTGCTCAGTGGCCCCGACTTCGCCCGCACCAGGGCTGACCTCAAGGCCACGGGCCACCTCTGGTACAACCAGGGCGACCGGGCCGAGGCCCTGGCGGGCAAACCCTTTGAGGTGCGCCTGGAGGGACCGCTCAGCGGCGGCCGCGGCAGCTTCAGCCTCGCCGACCTGCCCCTCTCCCTGCTGGCCCTGCTCACGCCGCTGCCGCAGAACCTGCGCGGCAGCCTGGCCGCCCAGGGCCGGTACCGGCTGGGCGGCGCCCGCCCCGAGCTCAGCGTCGACCTGGCACTGGTGGATGGCCGCCTCGGCGAGCAGGCCCTGGCGCTGGAGCGGGGACGGGTGGAACTGAAGGCCGAAGGGATCGGGCTGGATCTGGCCCTGCGGGCCGAGGGGGCGTCCCGCAGCGTCGACCTGGCGGGCACGGTCCCGCTGGTGGCGTCCCAGCAGGGACTGGAACTGCGCCTCGCCACCCGGGGCGATGGCCTGCGCTTCCTCACGCGGCTGGGGGGTCAGGCCTTCGAGTGGCAGGAGGGCGGCGCTGACCTGCAGCTGCTGGTGCGCGGCAGTCTCGACGATCCGATCGCCAACGGCTTCCTGCGCCTGCGGGAGCTCCGCTGCCGCTTCATCGGCCAGGAGGTGCGGGAGGTGGAGGCCACGATCCTGTTCGACTTTGAGCAGCTCGTGGTGCAGGAGTTCCGCGCCCGGGTGGGGCCGAAGGGGGTGGTCGGCGGCGAGGGCCGACTCGGGCTGTTCCGACCCCTGGCCCAGGAGCGAACCCTGCAGGTGAAGCTGGAACAGGTGCCCTTCAAGGTGCCGAGGCTGGCGGCGGTGGGGGATGGGCAGCTGAACCTGAGCGGCAGCCTGGTGTCCCCGGTGCTGGGCGGCGACGTGGCGATCAGCCGCGGCACGATCAACGTCCAGCCGGGCCAGCTGGCGGCCAGTGCACCGGTGTCCGACCAACCGGTGCAGCCGCGCACCATGCCCGAGCTGCTCGAGGCGAAGTGGAACTTCCAGCAGCCCCTGGTGTTGCTGGGACCCGATGTGGAGTCCACCTCCGCAGAAGCCCTGCGCTCCTCGGTGCCGCGCTTCCCTTACCTGGCCTTCGAGGACCTGACCCTGCGACTGGGCCCGGATCTGCGGGTGGTGATCCCCAACATCGCCAACTTCACCACGGCCGGCCGCCTGCGCATCAATGGCCGCCTCGACCCCTCCCTGCGGGCCTCCGGGGTGGTGCGCCTGCTGGGGGGACGGCTGAACCTGTTCACCACCAGCTTCAGCCTCGATCCCGATGCCCCCAACGTGGCGATCTTCACCCCCTCCCTGGGGCTGGTGCCCTACCTCGACATCGCCCTGCGCACCCGCATCTCCGACAGCCTCAGCGTGCTGTCTCCGGCCGGGGTGGGAGAGGTGGCCCCCTCGGTGCAGAACGCCCCCAACCAGTCCGGCCTGTCGGCCCTCAACCAGCTGAACCTGATCCTGGTTGTCGTGTCGGTGAGCGGGCCGGCCGACCGCATCGCCGAGAACCTCAAACTGCGCAGCAGTCCGCCCCTGCCGCAGGAGCGGCTGGTGGCGCTGATCGGCGGCAACACCCTGGCGGGACTGAGCGGCGGCGGGGCCGGAGCGGCCCTGGCCACGGTGGTGGGCCAGACCCTGCTGTCGCCGCTGCTGTCGTCGCTCAGCGACGCCCTCGGCCAGCGGGTCAGCCTGGCCCTTTATCCCACCTACGTGAACCAGGTGATCGACGCCGAGAAGGAACGCACCACCCGGCGGGTGCCGCCCAAGCTGGTGCTGGGGGCGGAGATCGGCGTGGACATCTCCAACCGCTTCAGCATGTCGGTGCTGGCGGCCCCGAACCGCTCCGACGTGGCCCCCCAGGTGACGCTCACCTACAAGGCCTCCGACACCTTCAACCTGCAGACCTCCGTTGACACCGAGGGGGCCTGGCAGTCGCTGCTGCAGGTGTTCCTGCGCTTCTGAAGTCGGCGCCCCCCCGCTGCTTAAGGTGCGTCCATGGCGTCGTCCCCCGAACGATCTCCCGGTGAGGACCAGCTGATCGGCATCGATCTGGGGGGCACGGCCATCAAGCTGGCCCGTTGCGATGAGCAGGGCACCGTGCTCGCCGAGGCTGAGGTGGCCACCCCCCAGCCGGCGATGCCGGGGGCGGTGTGTGTGGCCCTGGCCGAGGCGGTCGCGGCCATCGACCCCGACCACCTCGCCGGCCGGGTGGGCATCGGCCTGCCGGGGCCCTGCGACGCGGCGGGTCGGGTGGCGCGGATTTCCATCAACCTGCCGGGGTGGCGGGACGTGCCCCTGGCGGCCTGGCTTGAAGCCGAACTGGGGCGGCGGGTGGTCCTGGGCAACGACGCCAACGGCGCCCTGCTCGGTGAGGCCTGGCGGGGGGCGGCCCGGGGCGTGGACAACGTGCTGCTGCTCACCCTGGGCACCGGCGTGGGCGGGGCGGTGCTGCTCGGCGGCCAGCTGTTCACCGGCCACGGCGGCGCGGCTGCTGAGCCTGGCCTGATCGGCGTGGATCCTGAGGGCCCCCCCTGCCGCAGCGGCAACCGCGGCTCCCTGGAACAGTTCTGCAGCATCGGCGGCCTGGCTCGCCTCAGCCCGCTCGATCCGCACGAGCTCTGCCGCCGCGCCGATGCCGGCGACACGGAGGCCCTGGCGGTGTGGCAGGCCTACGGGCGGCTGCTCGGCGTGGGGCTGAGCTCGCTGCTGTACGTGCTCACCCCGGAGCTGGTGCTGATCGGCGGCGGCCTCAGCGCCGCCAGCCACCACTTCCTGCCGGCGGTCTGGCGGGAGGTGGAGGAGCGGGTGCTGGCGGTGAGCCGGGAGGGACTGGTGATCCGCCGCTGCGCGCTGGGCAACGGCGCCGGCCGGCTGGGGGCGGTGCGGCTGGCGCTGGATCGCTTGGGAGAATAGGGGCCATGAGCCAGACCATCACCCCACCCACCAGCGTCGTGCCGGAGCCCGACCCCCAGCTGCTGCAGCGGGCCGCGGCGGTGCGCCGGGCCGCCATGGCCCTGGGCCAGTGCACTGATGCCGAACGCCGTCGTGCGGTGGAGGCGATGGCCAAGGCCCTGGATGCCGCCAGCGCCGAGATCCTGGAGGCCAACAGGGCCGACCTGGCTGCCGCGGACGCCGAGGGGCTGGCACCGGCCCTGGTGGCCCGCCTCAAGCTGGATGGCCCCAAGCTGGCGGGGGCCATCGCCGGCGTGCGCCAGGTGGCCGCCCTGGCCGATCCGGTGGGCCGGCGCCAGCTGCACACCGAACTCGATGACGGGCTGGTGCTGGAGCGGCTGAGCGTGCCGCTGGGGGTGCTGGGGGTGATCTTCGAGGCCCGGCCCGATGCGGTGATGCAGATCGCCTCGCTGGCGATCCGCTCCGGCAACGGCGCCCTGCTCAAGGGGGGACGGGAGGCCAGCCGCAGCTGCCAGGCGATCGTGGCGGCCCTGCAGCGGGGACTGGGCGGCAGCGCCGTGGCCCCGGGCGCCCTGGAGCTGCTCACCAGCCGCGAGGAGAGCCTGGGCCTGCTGCGGCTCGATGGCCTGGTGGACCTGATCATTCCCCGGGGCTCCAATGCCCTGGTGCGCTTCATCCAGGACAACACCCGCATTCCCGTGCTGGGCCACGCCGACGGCATCTGCCACCTGTACGTGGATCGGGCCGCCGACCCGGCCCTGGCCCTGCGCATTGCCCTCGACAGCAAGACCCAGTACCCGGCGGCCTGCAACGCCATCGAGACCCTGCTGGTGCACCAGGCCATCGCTCCGGCCTTCCTGGCGGCGGCCCTGCCGGCCTTTGCGGCGGCGGGGGTGGAGCTGCGGGGCGATGCCGGCGCCTGCGCCCTGGGGGTGGAGCAGCCGGCCGGGCCCGGTGCCTGGGACACGGAGTATTCGGATCTGATCCTGAATGTGAAGGTGGTGGAGGACCTGGAGGCGGCCCTGGAGCATGTGCGCCGCCACGGCTCCCGCCACACCGACGCGATCGCCACCACCGATCCGGCGGCGGCCGATCGCTTCCTGCGGGCGGTGGACAGCGCCGGGGTGTTCCTCAACTGCTCCACCCGCTTCGCCGACGGCAACCGCTACGGCTTCGGCGCCGAGGTGGGCATCAGCACCCAGACCCTGCCGCCGCGGGGGCCGGTGGGTCTCGAGGGGCTGGTCACCTACCGCTACCGGCTGCGGGGCGAGGGCCACATCGCCGCCGACTACGCCGAAGGGCGCCGGCAGTTCAGCCACCGCCCCCTGCCCCTGTGACCGAGGCGATCCACGTGCGCGGCCTGCGGCTCTGGGCCCACGTGGGCGTGTACGAGCAGGAACGGCTGCACGGCCAGTGGTTTGAGCTGGCCTTCTCCCTGGGGGTGGATCTTTCCGCCGTGGCCCGCAGCGACGACCTCAGCCAGGGCTTCGACTACGGCCGCGGCATCGCGGCGCTGCAGCAGCAGGCCCGCACCCTCCGCTGCCAGACCCTGGAGCACTACAGCGAGCGGATCCTCGATGCGCTGGAGGACTGCTACGGGCCGATCCCCCTGGCGGTGGAGCTCAGCAAGTGCCAGGTGCCGGTTCCCGGCTTCGACGGCAGCGTGGCGGTGAGCCGGAGGCGGCGCTGGGGGTGAACAGCACCGGATCTGGCGCGTCGAGGCCTGCCGCGGTGAGAAACAAAGTGGAGCCTTCGCACTCGGGGTCACCACCTACCCGCCATTGCCGGCGTTGGCAAGGTTCGCCAGGATCCGCCTGAAGGCCCCCCCGGGTAGCTCCGCCTGGTCTGTGATCCCAACAGCCCCAGGACCGGCTGGCAGCCCTGGGGGCTCCGGCAGCATCGGGCCGCCCTCACCAGGCTCGAAACCACCAGGGTGAGAGAACCGGCTGCAAGCCGCTGCAGAGAATGTGTTTCTGTCTCTCAGAATGGCAGACAATTGGATTTTCTCTCCATCATCTCCTGTCTGAGCCTGTGTTCCATCAGGGCAGGGGAAAACCTGAAAGAGCGACCAATGTCCCCATGCCTTTACACCATCTCAAGGGCTGGATTTAATCAGTTCTTTACTCTTAGGGAATCTCTGGGCAACAGGGGTACGAGAACCCTTTGAGCTCGGCAAAGCTGCCTTTCCCCTGGATGGGCTCTGAGGCCGCCTACTGGATGCTCAATTGGCTCATTGTCAGCGTCATCTGGCTGGTATTTGAGCTGGAATCGAGATGTCTGGGCAAACCATTCCCTTGCTCACGCTGCTGCGAGTAGCTGCCGCCGTGCCAGGAACAGATTCGTCAAGGCTGCCAACACACTGATCTTGCCGCGGTTCTTGGCCAGACCTCTCAGCATGGTCTTCTGAAAACCGAACTGCTGCTTGATCACCCTGAATGGGTGCTCCACCTTCGAGCGGATGTGGGCCTACTGCAAGCAGAAGCCTGCGGCTAGGGCGGTTTCGACCAAATCCGCCAACCGCCCCTCGGGAGTATCCGGCAGAACTCGGCGCTTGCCTGGACGCATCGCAACCCTGAATTCCCTTGGCTTGCCTGTCATCTCTGGTCTCTTGGCAATGCCTTGGTAGCCGGCATCGCCGTAAACCACCTCCTCATCGCCATGCAGCAGCTCAGCAGCGGGGGTGAGGTCATGCACGTTGGCGGCCGTGGTGACGACTGAATGGATGAGGCCGGAGTCCTTGTCGACACCGATGTGTACCTTCATCCCGAAATACCACTGATTACCTTTCTTGGTCTGGTGCATCTCCGGATCCCGTCTCCCCTCTTTGTTCTTTCGCCTCCGGCGCACTCGGGCTTCGCCCTCGTAGAGGTGGAACTGGGCGCCGCGATCAAGGTGGCATCCACGATCGTGCCCTGCCTCATCGTCATGCCCCGGGCGCTGAGGTGGGCTATGACCGTCTCAAAGAACTGCTCGCCCAGCTCATGCTTCTCCAGCAGGTGGCGGAAGGTAAGGATCGTGGTCTCATCAGGGATTCGGTCACTGATCAGCTCGATGCCGGCAAAGCGGCGCATGGTGGGCACCTCGATCAGGGCCTCTTCCATAGCCGGGTCGCTGAGCGAATACCACTGCTGCAGGAGATGAACCCGCAGCATGGTGGCCAGCGGATAGGGAGGCCTGCCGCCCTTCTTGCTGGTCTTGGGGTAAAAGGGCTCGATCAGAGCGATCAAGGCGTCCCAGGGAACGACCGACTCCATCTCCGCCAGGAACTTCTCGCGCTTGGTCTGCTTCTTGGCGGTCGTCTGCTCGTAATCAGAGAAGCCGAGCTGCCTGCCGCCCATTAATCCAGTCCTGGCCTGCGATTACGCCGCCATTCTCGCGCGAGCTGGCCTGGTTTTCCAGAGTCTCCTTAGTCCTTGGGGGCTGAGTGATGTATCCCTGACGACAATTCGCCATTGACAACGCAGGGTGCGGCCGATAAAAAATGATATGAATGTCGGCTATTATTTATGTTATTGGGGCATTCAGGAATTGAAGGGCGGCCCCAGGAACGGCGAAGTTCACTGCGACAAGCGTTGCCATCTGGAATCCCTGCGAGCATCCATCTTCCCTCGGGAAGTGCAGGCTTCGTGACGCTGGGTGACATCAGCAGGACCGGAGCCTGCATCGTTCATCGTGGATCACTTGAAGTCAACGCCAACGATCATGTCTTCCTCAATGTCAGTGATAACAGACTTTTCCAGAATGTTTACCTGTCTGCCTGCGTGAAGTGGATAAACATTCTGAACCACAACATTGTTGTTGGGCTGGCTTTCACAGAGGGCCCAGTGTTGCCAGGAACGATTCTTGATCAATACCTGGACAGATCTCTGTTGGCGCCAGCGCCTCAGCATATCTGAGGGTTAGGCTCTGCTCGGAGCTGTTGATTTAGAGATGGGTACTAAAGCCCGCAGAGGTTGGGATGCTTTGGTTGTGTTCGAGCTATCAACTGTGCCGATAGTAGCCCTGAGAATGATGAGAAAATACCTCTCCTGCGGCCATTCACGAAGTGCGACTTCGGCCTGGCATCGATTCGTATTGGAGAGACGGACGATGTCCTGCCACCGCTGCTCAGCAGGTTGATCCTCAAGCCCTGCACCCGCCGCAGCAGGGAATCGGCTGAAGCGAAGCCGCCACCATGGCCCATCCTCGAGCCCTCTGGGCCAATCAAGCCTGTGCACCAGACCCATGCGCAGTCCCCTTCCAGGGCCTGGCTTTCTGTCACTGCAGCGACTGTCGCCGGGGCGTGGACTAAGGTGTCAAAGGCGGGGCGTGGCGCAGTTTGGTAGCGCGGGTGCTTTGGGAGCACTAGGTCGCAGGTTCGAATCCTGTCGCCCCGATTCAAGTGATAGCAAGGGTTCTCGGCGATGCTGAGGACCCTCTTTTTTCGCCAAAAAGGGCCGATGTACGGAAAATGTACGAACGGGGCCCGAAACGCCCTGTCCAGACAGGCCCGGACAGCGCCTCCAAAGCCCATCTCTGGGCCAAGTCAGGCCCCGATTTGTACCCGTACGGGCTTCATGGCGGCTTCCTCAAGGCCCTTCCTCGACCCCGTCATCTCGCCAGCCTGGGGGCTGGTGTACGGATTTGTACGGACGCCGCCGCCCCCTCCTGGACCTCGCGGCCATGACAAAGCCCCCCTCGCCGGGTGATGCCGGTAGGGGGGCTTGAAGACGAAGGCGGGTCAACGTCAGTCCGTTTCCAGGAGATGGGGCGTTCGAGCTGTGGCCTCATTCATCGCGTCATTGCAGCGATGAAGGTGATAGAGAACGGGCGAATTGGCGCTGGGAAATTTGCGCCGCCAATGGACCCCGGGTTGGAACAAGCCGGCCTTGCGCCAGCGGCACAACGTTTTCTCGCTCACTTTCAGCAGCCTTCCGATGGAGCGTGCATCGAGCCAGTCCTCTGGCGTGATCACCTCCTTGGGCTGCGCAGCTGTTACTCGACTCATGGCCTCCCTCCCGGCGTCACAGCTGGCGCGCTCGGAGGTGTGTCTGAGAAGGGAACCAACGTCGTCAGCGCGCGCTCCTGTCCTCTTTGCAGCTGGCTGCCCGGGAATGGGCCCGCCACCAGGAGCAGGAGGGTGAGGCCCTGGAGCAGCAGCACCGTCCACAGCAGAGGCCGCAGGCTTTCTGGGTCACCAGGGCGGGATGAGCGCTGCTCCCTCTTCACCGGGTAGGGGCGAGGGAAGGCGGGCAAGCCCAGCTCGCGGTGATGGTGGGTCATCAGAAGGGAACCTCCTCAGCGCTGATCGGGCCGCTGCTCGTCCAGGTCGGTGCCGACGCTGCTCCCGGTGTGCTGGCGCCGGCGGGGGCGCCCCAACCGGTCGCACTCGGTGGGCGCCCGGTTCCCTGGGCCGGGCCTGCTGGCTGGGCGGCAGTGCTGCTGGCGCCTTGGCCACCGATGGCGGAACCGGCGGAGTGGGCTCCCTCGGTCTGTGGCATGGCGTTCTTGCTGCCCAGCAGGGCCAGCCGCTCGGCCCTCACCAGCGGTTTGCTGCGCAGCTCGCCGGTGTTGCGGTCGGTCCACTGCTCGCTGGTCATCCGGCCGACGATCCCAACAAGCGAGCCCTTGCTGACGTAATCGGCCGCCACCTGGGCCTGCTTGCCCCAGATCTCGATGTTGAACCAGTCGGGCGGCTCGTCCCGCCCCGGCTTGTTCACCGCCACGGTGAAGTGCGCAACGACGGTGCCGCTTTCAAAGAAGCGGATCTCCGGATCCCGGCCGGCGTGGCCGACCAGGGTGATCGTGTTGAGGCTCATGGCTTGGACTCCGCAGAGGGGTGGCCTTCCTGCTGAGCCGCCAGCAGGGAGGGGAGATCGATCAGGGGATGGGTGCGCAGCAGCTCATGGATCGCGCCGCTCCAGGTGAGGTTGTGTTGCTGGGCATACGCCCGCAGCCGCAGGTAGGTGTCGGTATGCAGGGCCACCGCCTTCTTGTGACGGCCCAGCGGACGCCGCAGCGCGCGGGGCCGATGAACAGAGGTGTCCATCAGCTCGCCCTCCGGCTGGTGTCCCCCTGGGGCGGCAGACCAGGCGGCAGCAGTTCCTGGGCGTGGCGCCAGAGGCCCCGCACCAGCGCAACCCGTTCCGCCAGCCGGATCAGCTGCAGCTGGGAGCGCACGCCGCGGGCCAGCTCGAACACACCCCGATCCCGCTCCTGCTCCGCCGTCTGCAGCGCCGCTTCAAGGGAGCCGATGGCGCTGAGCATGTGACTGCGGAAGCTCATGGCGCTTCCTCCGCTTCCGCCTCACTGACGGCCTGCAGCTCCTGACGGCGGCGATCGATCACCGCCCACAGCCGCTCGGCACCGTCTTCGTTGATGCGGCCACTGGCCAGCAGGGCATTGACGCGGGCCTTGGCGCCATCCAGGGCCTGGAGCGATGCGATCCTCGGGATCTCCTGCAGCCCGGATTGCACCACCTCCGCGGCGCTGGGTTCGGTGGGTTCCAGCAGTTCCGGCGCCTCGGCGACCTGGCTGGCCTCCGCAGTGGGGCCTACTACCTGAGCCGCCCCACTGCTGTGATGGCTGGCTGGTGAGGCCGCGGCGGCGAACAGCTCCTGCATGGCTCCCAGTTCTGGAGTCCCCTCCGTGACTGGATCCGATCCGTCGGCCCCTGCCGTCACTGGCTCCGAGGGCTGGGGAGCTGCAGCCGGCGCGGATGCCGCGGGCTCATCCGACGCGGTGACGCTGCGACGCCCTCGGGCGGTGCCGCGACGGGCTCGTGTGGCGGGTTGAGCCTCCGGCTCGCCCGACGGGGGAGTGCTGGGGTGTTGGTCTTCTGCGGCCGGTGTCTCGAGCGGCGCTGTCGAGGCAACGTCGCTGGCTGGCTGCTCCTCCTGGCCGGCGGCGTCATCGACGTCCTTGGGTTCTGCCTGAACCGCCTGCTCCCTCAAGGGCATTGGCCGGATCGGTTGAGGAACAGCTCCGCCGGTTCCATTGCCCTTGGCGAGCGGTACCTCTCGCACCGTGACCGTCTGCACCGCCGCCGCCGGGGCGTTGGCATCGAGCGCCTCCTCCTGGGTGGTGAGGCCCAGGCTCATCTCCGGGCAATAGACCCGCACCCAGAAGGACGCCGCCCGATACCGCAGCATCTGGCCGGTCATCGTCTGCCACTTGCTGGTCTCGTTGCCGTGGCGGTCCTTGCGGCTCCACCAGCCCTCACGCTTGGCCATCGCCACGCTCACCTTCTCGCCCTTGAGCGTTTCGCCGCTGCTGCGGTCGCAGGCCTCCGCGTAACACCAGCTCGGGTTCTCCTCGTCGTCGAAGTGGAAGCGCAACGGTGTGAACCGGCCCGAGGCGTTGACCGTGGCGATCAGGAACGAACTCGACCAGCTCGGCCGCCCGTGAATCGGCGTCATGTTCTGCATCACCACCAGGGGCGAGAGCCCCATGCGGCCGGCGATCTCAAGGGCGATCAGGGAGTTGGCCAGCCCCTGCTGGCCGCGGTACTCCGTGGGCACCATGGTGCTGGAGCAGAGGCACTGGGCCATCCGCTGCGCCGCCTCAAAGGCTGCGATGCCTGAGAAGACGCCGGCGCTGATCTCGCTGCCGCTGGTGCGGACCAGCGCACCAGCTCCACCGGGCTGGGGTGGTGCTGAGGCTGCACCTGGCGGTGCGGTGTCGGTTGGGGTCATGACTGATGGGAATGGGGAGGGAACAAAGGGGGAGGAGGCCCCGAAGGGGGCGACTGGATCGGGGGCAAGCGGCCCCAGGCCAGGAGTGCTCAGAACAGAGCCAGAGCCTCCATCGCAGCCGCCTCGCTCTCGGCAGAGCGAGAGCCGCTAGGCACAGGACGGAACGGCTGGCGGCCGTGGCTCGGCCACACACCGCTCGCTTGGCACTCGGCGATCCGCCGGAAGGCCTCTTCGCGGCGCTCCAGCCCGATCGCCAGATCCTGCGCATCGAGGATCAGCAGGCTGCAGTCGAATGGCTCCTCCCACTCAAAGGCGATCACGCCCACCTCGGTGGGCGCGCTGCCGCTGCGGTGTTCATGGCCGAGGGCCAGGTGGGCCAGCTGCAGGTCGTAGGCGAGATCCTTCGCCTGCCAGTAGAAGCGGCGCGGCACGGCGCTGCGGGTCTTCTTGAGGTCGAACAACCGCCCGTCGCTGGTGACCACATCAGGCAGGCAGCGGCAGGACCGGCCCTCCTCGTCATCCCAGAAGTGGGGCTGCTGGCTGGCCGCGGGATCCATCGCTTCCAGCACCTCACCGATCACCGGATCGGTGTGGAGGGCATCGCGGATGCGTTGGGCCTGCTCGACCATCTCGTGGCTGACCGGCGTGAGGCCGGCGGCCTCGGCCTCGACGCAGTTGGCGGCGCCGATCTTGGTGTTGCGGGCGATCGTGGCGTAGGCCGCAAAGCGCCCCGTGATCTCAAAGGGAGGCGTCAGCAGGGCATCGACCAGATCGCCCTTGACCATGTCCGGCGAGGGGACGAACGGGGCAGCGCCGGGGCGGAAGCGGTGCCACCAGGCGGCCATCGTGCCGGTGACGGCGGCCTTGAGAACGGTGGGGGACCAGGCGGGATGCCGGTGATAAGCAGCGAGTGTCATCGTTGATACCATTTTTCAGGATTCAGGAGCCCGAGAACAAGTAGGCAAGCCTCGATCGGGCTGGCGCAGTAGCCCGAATCCAGTGAGCCGCCCTCGGCGTGCAGCAGCGTCGCCAGGTTGCCCGGTGTCAACTACGTAGGCGGGTCGCGTCAATTACGTAGGCGGGTTACCCCGGGGCCTCCCCCTGCCATGGCAGGGGGAGGCGACAGCGAAAAGTGAGCCACCCTGGCCCGGTC
>Ga0247837_1003552_pt1 | contig 26909 bp, 21 predicted proteins | sample LaCtaG_2_FD_187115 | JGI IMG/M metagenome (GOLD analysis project Ga0247837, IMG submission 187115) | Freshwater microbial communities from meromictic Lake La Cruz, Castile-La Mancha, Spain - LaCruzMarch2015_14.5m | ecosystem: Environmental > Aquatic > Freshwater > Lake | place: Spain: Castile-La...
ATCCTAAGCAGCGGCTTCCTCTTCCTGATGAACTCTATAGGCCTAACTACTCTGCTGTTCCTTGATCAATCGCTCAGCCTGTTGTTAGACACTTCACAATGGCGCTGATAGGCTTGCAGTGGCCTAGGAAGAGACTGACAACCGTTACAGTGAAAGTGTTTAACATATTAGCTTTCTACCTGATATAACCCGAGTTAAATCCGCCCACAGTAGATCTACCTACCCTGCAGCCGTCCTAGGCCTCAAACTGCCTCTCGTACTGACCTTGCCACTCGCCAGGTCCAAAGAGCCTCCCGCTAGCTGCTCAATGACTGCAGGACTCCACTTCTTCGTGAGGGCCATGGAGTGCAGGGCTTCCTTTATTTGGAACTGCTGCAGCTCCAAAGCCCTGTTTATCGCACTCCGGGAGCGAATCATAGTTTTCCTTTCTTTCTTGAACTGGTTCACTTTGGCCTCGTCAGTCTTCAGCTTGTCCTCGGAAAGGGCCTTTAGGTACTCCTCTTTCCTCTGCTTCCTGCGCATGTTCCAGTCTTTCTTGAGCTGCTTCAGCAAGTTGATATGCTTGCGAAACTCCAAGTGCTCAATCATCAACTGCCGCTGTTTCTGCACTCTGGCTTCGTTTTCCTGCATCTTCCGTATCACTTGCTCTCGCTTTTCTCGCTCAATCTGCGCCGCACTTTCCATCGTCTGCATGATCTTCTGGTCTCGCTCCTGCGACAACTGCTTCATTCGAGCCATTGCAAGTCGCTGTTCCTTCATGAACTTGGAGGTGCGCCGGTCTTCCACACTCTTGCGCTGGTAGAACTCCGAGCGTTTCTAGGTACCGTCTACCTGCTCCAGCTGCTGCTCGAAGCTGTGAATCGCCCTCAAGCGTTTCCGCTCGTTTTCCTTGCTTCTAGAGCGCAGTTTCTCCCTCAGTTCCTCCTGCTGTGCCTGAATAGCCCGCTTCCTTTCCTGTTCAAGTGCACTTTGTTGGGCTAGCTGCTGCTCCAGGGTGAGTTTCTGCACTTCCAGGTGTTGCTCCACGCGCTCCAGCTTGAGGCGCATCTTTTCTTCGCTTTGCTGCAGGTGGAGAGCGCGCTCTCGAGCTTCGGCTTGCTCGCGCTCACGGCGCTGCTCTTCTTCGCGGAGCTGCCGCTCGAAATGCTTGCGGGCCTGCTTTCTAGCGGCTTTTTCCTTCCTCTGAGTCTCTCGAGCAGCTTTTTGCTCCTCCAGTCGCTGTGTAGTGCCCACCTTCTGTTCATTTCTTTCTCTCTCCAGCTTCAAAGTCAACTGCCTTCGATTTTCCTCTTCCTGCTTCCTGCGTTTCTCCTTCTCCTGCACTTCCATCAAGTTCTCCGTCGCCTGCGTCTCATACGTGACTAATTGCCGAATTGCTCTCATCTTCTTCTCCTGTGCTCTCTCCACTTGCACTTGAAAGTTCGCATCTATTGCGAATTTGGACTCACTGAAGGACTTTTGGATGGTTTTATCCATCGCCTCGATAATCTTGACTCGCATTTGTCGGGCGAGGTTTAAACTGTCCTTGCGCTTGGCTTCGAACAGGTTAAAGTTGAGTTCCTGGATGCGAGGGGATAGCCCCTGCTCATAGAAGTCTTCAGGAGGACGGTAGAGCAGTTCACTGGGGTCGATACCTTCACGGAAGCAGGCTTCTAGGGAGCGGGGAGTGTTGACTGTGCGCCGCTGTTCATACTCCTCCAGACTTTCCAGACTAATCCGCTTGCGACTGGAGTCAGCCTTCATAGGCTATTGTAATGTCGTCTTGGTTCTACGTGCTCAGGAGTGAGCGGCTGAAGAACTACATCAGAGGAGTGCATTTGGTGGAGAGACATAGAGAAAGAAGGTGGCGGCCACTGCTCTATGCAGTGGGAATATACGCAGTTGCAGTGGAGGTGCATAGGACTTACCTGCAAGAAGAGTGGAGTCGAGGCAGGTGGGTGCCTCACTGGGTCCTGCACTCCCGTCGCGAACACTACATCAACTCCCTCTATGCGGCTTTGAGAAGCGGCCGAACGCCTCATTTCACCTTTTCCAACTGGGACCCCAATACCTCTATGATGTATCATGTAGACCGTGAAGGACGCCACAACTTCGAACGTATCGTCCTCCCGGCCTATCACTACGGCGCTCTCAAAGACCCCTGGCATATTGAGCACTTTTCCCGCCTGGCCGTCTACAATGTCAATAAGTCCAAACGATATGACCTGGACAACTACTTACGCCACAAGACTGTGACTTTGGGAGATTGGGTAACTGCGCTTTACTACTACTTCAACACTTGGACGAACAGTTTCGACCCATTTTGGTATCGGCCGGACTTCATGGAGCGGGCTGAAGTCCTGTATATCGCTCTCAACCTGCGGAGAGATGATAAGCCTTCAGCTATAGTCGATATAGTCAAGTACCTGAGGCTGAAGGAACAGGCTCCCTCCTAGGTAATAATCAATGTCTCAGGGGATATTTGTGGCTCAGGGACGTCCAATGCTCTTCGCCCTCGGAGACTGCCCAAAGTCCGAGGAAATCCGCAGCATCGTGGAAGCTGATGGCGGGGAGTTGGTATCCAGCTGGCAAGAAGGCGCCATTCACTTGGCCTGTGTGGAGCCACAGGCCCCGCTTCCCTTCCCCAAGCCCTCGGACCACACTGTCTACACGTACCACTTCGTTATCGACTCACACCATCTCGGGGAATTGCAGGACTTGAATATGTATGAACTGGACAAGGGAGAAGCAGGAGAGGAGAGTGCACCTGGGAAGACTGTGCGGAATAGAGTGAAGTTCACAGTTGCAGAGGAACAGGCAATGAGGGAATACATGGTGAAGTACCCAGGGCCGTACACCTCTGTGTCCTACTGGATGAAAGCCACTGCGTACGGACTGGCAGTCAAGCGGACTGCAGACACGCTAAGAGACCACTGCAAAAGGATGATGCAGGGCAAAGCTCTCAGAGAGTCCCCACCAAGGAAGTCCGAGCAGGTCATGAAAAGGCGGAAAGTGAGTGAAACTCAGCACTCCATTCACTTGATTAAGCCCATTCCTGCCAGTCCCAAACGCTCCCTGCCCTCTTCCCTCTACCACCACTCCCCTCGAATTTCCCTCCCTGTCAAATCCTCTCACTCCACCCCCAAGCCCAAGTCTGAAAGTGCCCTTTCCGACCTCGCCCACACTCCCCTTTCCCTCAGTTCTCGCTTCGAAAACTCCTCTTCGTTGCTAGTAACAGTCAGCAGAAGAGGACGGGAAGTGCAAGACATGGACGCACTCAAGCGCAAATGCCTCCGCGAGCGCATCCCCGACAGGTTCAAATCGCTAGTCGAGCGGTGTCAACAAAGAAGCAGACACCCAGTGGAGGAAGCGGAAGTCTTGCAAATGCTGTTGCAGCTGGGAGGCAGTGTGGAGCAGACGGAAGACTACTTCGCCAGAGATGCTTAGTTAGCACGAAGTTAAAGCACCCTTTAGCCTGACTGCCGCAGATTATAAGGCACTAGTTCTAGTAGTCCTGGTCCCATTCTTCCTGAGGACTGAGCTCGTCTGCTGAGTCTATGGCTTCCTCGGAGTCCTGCGTCTCTTGGGGGTTTGTGTCCGTCTCCACTGGCTGTGGGCCAGGCTTATAGGGCGCTGGGACAGTTTTGGCCAGAAGTCCTTCCCAGTCTGTACTCCGGAGCCAGGAATTTCTCTTCAGCATGCCTACACTGCCTCCCAGGCGACGTGAAGGGTTTCTGCTGAGCAATTGCTCAATTAACGACTTGGCAGGAAACAGCGCGTCCATAAAAGGGGGAAAAGCCAACGTCCCTACAAGTACCTGCTCATATATGTCATAAGGGTCAGTGAACTCCTCCCCAAAGGGCACTCCCCCACACAGAAACTCATACAACATCACACCCAAACTCCAGTAGTCCACAGCACTGCTGTACCCCTTGCCCGCTATCACCTCTGGCGCCATGTAGTGCGGCGTCCCTGCGACTGTGTAGGTTCTCTCAGTAGTCCACTTGGCACTGCCGAAGTCCACTAGTCTGGGGTACCCCTCTTGGTCGAGCATGACGTTTTCCGGCTTTAGGTCTCTGAACAGCACATCTCTATCGTGCAAGTACTCCAGTACCAGCACCAAACACCCTACATAGAACTGAGCGTCTGCTTCACTCAGTAGGCCTATTTCTCGGATCCCTGTGAACAGGTCCACTCCGTCGATGTGCTCCATCAGCAGGTGCAGCTTCAGATCGTCCTTGTAAGAGGCGTAGAAAGGCACAATGAAGGGGTGAGTCAGCTGACTTAGGGACTCACGTTCGTGCTTTAGACTGGTTGCTAGGCGGTATCGTTGTATAGTCTTGCGTAATATCGACTTTAGGGCAAATCGCTTTCCAGTGGATTGCTCCTCCACTAGGATTACTTCTCCGAACATTCCCTTGCCTAGTGGCTTCACAGGCACTAGAGCACTCATTGGAGTGGCGAAGTCCTGCTGCTGGATACGAGAGTGTATCACTGTTTCCACCAATTTGAGTGAGTTGACTAGGAAATCAGACCGTGGAAGCCGCAGGCAGGTCGTGGAGACTCGGGCACGTATAGACATTGACCGTACAGTGCCAAATAAGCATCCTCTTTCCCCGAAATAGTCGTATTTCCCCAGTACGCGTACTATTCGACTATGAGAGATTGCCTCCACTAAGCCGGATTTGATGAGAAATAGGTCCGACCCTGAGTCTTGCTCCCTGAAAATGAACTCCCCAGGGGTGTATTGGACTGCTATTGCTTCCTATTTAGTCCTTACACTGGAAAGAGCTTCTAACATTGCACTATCAGCTGAGGCGAATATAACCACTTTTTGGAAAAACCATATGAACTTGCTGGTGCCGGAAATAGGCTGTTCCTTGCCAATGCATAGAGAAAAGATGTGTTTTTGCCACTCTGCAATTTCCACTTCTGTACTTTCCACCACAGCTGCAGATCCATCCACTGTTGACAAAAGCACAGGAGCGTTCAGCTCTGTGAGATCCTCGAATTTCAGCTTTCCTTTGAGTAAACAGCGAATTACGTCCGAAGAATGCTCGAATGTGACAGAATTTCCTTGCGTAAAAGTGGTCTTTTTCATAGAACTAACAAGTCTGCCGATTTGATTTTGATCGAGACTCTGAAACGTCTCCGCAGCCTGCAAAGCCGTGTGTATGCAGTGATGATAAATGAGTCTTGGCAGGTAGTCCCCCAGCACTCTGTCCAGTTCCTCAGCACTGATTGACAAACACTTCACATTAGTTTCCGCCTCTAACTGCATTGCGCCTGTTTCTGCACTCAGCAGGGAGGCTTCCCCATAGCAGTCTCCTTTGCCTAGCTTCCGAGTCTGCTGGTTAGTATCAATGCACACAGCTATTCCGGAGGTGAGGAGGTAGAGCTCAGGACTGGGGTCGGAAGTTGGGGAGATGATGGAGTGAGGGGGAAACTGCCGAGTAGTGAGACTGGTGGCCAGAGCTTCTCTCAGTTTGTCACTTAAGGGAGAGAAAAGAGGCACTCTGCGCAGGAGATCGAGACGTTCTTGGTGCACTTTGGTGTGGATTTCCTGCAGGAACCCTCTCAAAGTCACTCGGTCCAGACTCCAAAGGACTGCGGACACTGTGGCGAGCGCTGTAAAGGCCCGCGGCATGTCATGCAGCAGCGCCAACTCCCCGAATCCCTCCCCTTCATGCAGCAAATTGAGCGTTTTCCCTCTAAACATGAGTCCGATTTCTCCAGATTCCACGACGAAATACCTCGCCGACCTCTGTCCTTCCCTAAACACCAAGTCCCCTGTAGGTACCGTCATTTTGACCATCGAGTCCGCAATCTGCACTCTCCACTCCTCCTCCACGTTGTTGAAGATAAAGAGCCTCGCCAAACTAGCGAGGATCAAGCCTCGCTCCCCCTTGCTGGGCCGTTTCTCTGATATGACGGCTGTGGGAGCTTCGATGGGCAACTGGCCTAAGTCTCTATCGTCATGGATCGCCCTTCGCTTGAGTTGCTTCCTAGTGGTGGTTTGCAGGGCTGTCAAGTCATCGGCTGAGTTGAGGGAGAAAATGCCAGTGTAGGCGTGGGGGATGGAAAGAGAACTATCGGATTGGCCGGGGCGGGCAGCCATTGTTAACTATCGGACCTTTTCCAGGATGTAAACTGCGGCCTTGCCCCAGGTCATGCGCACGCGGATGGACTGCCGGAGGACGAAGTACTTGCTGCTGGGGAGAGGTTTGAGAGTGAGAAATTTGGCGCCTAGTCGCAGAGAAGCAGCTTTGGCAGCTACTCCTTCCATCAACTCATCGGAAAAGCAGATGCTGGAGGCGTAGACTATACTGGCGTTCGACCAGTCCACCTCCAGTATGTCTCCCTGCAGAACTGTCATTCTTGCGAGTGGTAGATCTGTTTCTAGGTGAGATACAGTCCGTTTGCAGAGTTCACAGAGTTCAGGCAGGTACTCCACTCCATTCACCTTCAGTCGAGGATAGAGCAGGGCAGCCGCTAACAACGCCCTCCCAGCCCCGCACCCTAGGTCCCAAAACACCTGTCCCGTCCTGGGCTCGCACAGCTCCAGGACTGCCGCCAGCCCTAAGAACTCCACTTCCCCGTAGGTGAACTCGTTCTGATGCCCGACATCGAGTCGCTTCCGCTCAGATTGAGAGACAGCGTGCCCATCCACTTGGCTAAAGACAGAGTTGAAGAAGTGGTATTTGTTGTGGTATTCCGCGGGCACGAGGTCCGCTACTGGCATTTCCCTGCGAGAAAGGTTGACAGTGACCTGGTCTGCACCCAGGTTGAGTAGGGTCAAGTAGCAGGTCTGAGTCGTGTGTCGCCAGTCCTCTGTGTCTACGCACAGTACCAAGCGCTCGGAGGCAGGAATTGCCGCAGAAGTGGCTTGAATCTGCTCATACACCTGCAGCTCCCTTTCCAAGGGCGGCTTCACTGCATGCTTCTGCAGAACTCGGTCGAGAACGTCGATTTCTTCGTATTCTTCCTCTTCAAAGGGACTGAAAGTGGCTTGTTTGACCTTGCTCAGGGCCTCTTCGTTGTAAAATCCCTATCTAAGTCTGTACAACGCTCCACTGATGTTCTTTCTCGCTCGGGTAAAAGACGTACGGAGAGGCGAAGAGAGCTAATCGAGCGGCTTCACTGCTGACCGCTACCTCCAAGCGAGTGTTTCCAGGGTCATTTAGTGCGAACTGGAAGTGAAGGGTACTCACCAGGGTGTGTTCAGAGCCGTTTTCCAGGCCAAGGAGGGGCTCTACAGACACCATTTCGGCCTTCACTGTGAATTCATTGTACCCAGGCCGGTACGTAAAGACGCCAATTGAGTACAGGCCAGGACGGTAGGCGGGGTCTGAGGGGTGGATGTCCAGTCGGTCCACTCCAATGCTGGTAGACTTCCAGACGTAGTTTTCTGCCTAGTCTGCACCGTGGTTGACTCTTTCGCCCTGGTTCGTGACGAAGACATCAGGGTCGCTGAAGGCCTGCACAGGCACAGCTCTGCCTAGTAATACGTTATCCTGAGCATCTGAGAAGTGTCGAGCACCTGCAACTCGTAGTACTTGAAAGAGCCAGCCGAGCAGCAGTCCCGCACTTCTTGGTTCAGTGCGAGCGACTGCGCTGTTTCCGACATTTCTATATGGTCCAGGGAACTTAGAGTGGCCTTAGTGCACACAATTGATATTGAGCTGTTTGGTATGAATAGCTTCCTTCGCCTCTCACTAGCATCTTCATAAGACTGCTCAATGCTTCGGACATCCCTTTTAGTGAGATGTTCTAATAGACTATGAAGCCAGCATGTGCGAGACTAAAGCAGCGACTGGTTCAAGGCTTCCGACGCTACTACGTCCTGCGCCAACTGCGCTCCGAAACCTCTAAAAGGAAGCAGTGGGCACTGGCCTTACTGCACTCTCTGCAGCTGCTGACTCTGCTGCTGCCACTCACTGCAGGGGAGCGAGACCCTTGGGCCCACTGGATCCTATGGCCCTGTTGGTACGTGCTCAACGCAGTGGGCAGACAAGACCGCATCCTGCAAGCTGTACTGGGGGATGTGCAAGTGGTGGAGTTCATTTTAGGGGTGCTTACAGTCTGGAGACTTGCCACCTTAGCTATGTGTCTGCTTTACTATGGCTGGAAGGCCAAGAGGGATTATTGGCGAGTAGTGCGTGGGGAGCGAGAAAATGCCTGGGCGAGACTATTGCTGAGAGCTGACCAAATTGGGAATTTCCTTGTGGGTTCTCTGCTCGCTGTGCCTGCGGCAAACCTGCTGACGGAAGCTGCGCTCCGAGGCACTGAATGCGGACTCCTCTGCTTCCTTGGAGCGCTAGCACTGCCCGGAGCTCTGCTTTTCCCTCTGCTAGAAGGCTTCTTCTCAGTCGATATTTCCTGGCGACCCAATAACGACGGACCCATCAGTCCCAGCTTTTCCCTTATAAGCACTACCAGCAACCTATCCCTGGCAGTACTCGTGCCCTTCTGCAGTCATTACAACCACCAATTCCTGCTGAAGGGCTGGATGCTGTTCGGAGGCCTAGTCAAGACAGTCTCTGTGTACAGACACTTGCCCTACCACTCTATCTTTGGAAATGTAGTTGAAAGCTCGCAAGGACTGGGACTGATGTGGGAAGCGGCTCTGCTCACTCTTGCTCAAAATGTCCCGCAGGCTTCACTGGCGCCTGGGCTATTGCTGCTTTTGGGAATTCCGCTATTTGTTGTTATCAACTATACCTGGATTTCCTCTCGCTATCACTCCTTCCTGAGTTTTGGGATTCGGTCTAAGCCTCAATTTGCGAAATTTGTTCAATTTGCTGCATTTAAGCCCGCTAATTCCTCGGATTCCGAGGAAAACCCTCAGAAGGACACCTGCCTCTCTCCCATTACTGACAAAGATCACAAGCTGTACCCTTTGCTCTGGGCCGCGTACTACTTCCTGCACACCGAAGAATACTATTTCTCGAAAGTGGCAGTGGGACTAATGAACGAAATGTCCACAAGTTGGGTAAATTCAGTTCAAATAGAGACCATCAGAGCCAGAATTCAGGTAGCTCTCCAGTCCGATATAGAGGAAAAAGTCCTGCACACTTTCCTTCCGTTCAATAGCCTTCTGGCCAAAGTTCACAAGCACGACCAAGCAACTGCCTATATAATGAAGGATTTCTGCGAAGGTTTGGACCGCAAGAACGTCCCTTTTTCCCATCTAGTGAAACTCGCTCAAATGCTAAGCTTGGAAAGTTCAAAAGCCATTGCAGCGTATGAGAAAATCATCGAGACTTTCCCCAAAAGATACAACTTGCAGCAGAGCTACTCCGAATTCCTGCACATGATAGGGAAAACGCAGAGAGCGGAGAAGTACCGCCTCCAAGCACTGAAACTCACCGAGAGACGGAGGAAAAGAGTTATTTCAGGGATCGATCGACTCATTTACAACGACCCAACAGTCATCATAATGGTAGTGCCGCTCACAGGCCCGCACAAGGGCAAGGTCGATTGGAGTCTGAACATGCAACTGTTGAGTTACACGGATGAACAGATGAAAGGGGAACAGTGCAGTCTGATACTACCGAGAGTACTGCAAGCGCAGCACATTACAATGCTGGGCAGAGTCTCTAAGAAGCGGATTGTTCCCTTCGTCACACTTGTGAGTGCGGATGTGCACATTTGCCTGCGCAATAGGGACGGAGAACTGCTCAATGCAGGCTGGAGGGCCTTTATGGCGAATGACCATGTCACGGGCCAGTTCATTATCGTGGTTTCTATCCGCTTGGAACCCACTGAGAAGGAATTCGCAGTCATCAACTCCTCAGGGCAGTTGGATGAACGCACTCCTGGCTTCGCAGCCTTCGTTCGGGAGACGAATTTCCTGCGCGAGTGCAATTTACAGAGCAAAGACGTAGTCTGGAAAGGACAGTGGGGTGGGGGACTGGTGCTGGTGTCTAGGGATGTTTGGGAAATTAGTGCGAAATACAAGCTGTCCTGTGTGACAATCTTTAAAATGAGAAATAGGCGGGGACCTTCACTGAAAAACGCAACCTTGATGGTTGGTGCTGCGAGGAACTTCCTGGAATCCAATGCTTTGTTCCTGTCCCGCGCTAGTACAATCCCGATTTCTCTCGAATCACAGGTCAAAACTCGGAAAGGCAGAAGTAAAAGAGACACTATCAGCATAAATCGAGTAAAATCGCAGTTAAAATCGCTCTATCGGATACTTTTCCTCACTTTCATCCTTATCTTCCTTTCCGGCTCCGCTGTAACTCTGGTGATCGAGCAGTCCTTCGCAGAGTCAGTGGTGCAAGCGGGCCAAAGCATTACCTATATTACATCCATCGGCATGCGGAGTCTCTCCATTCGAGCAGCCATAAGGAGCAAAGAGCTGTACCTCCTCAATAGTGGATTTGAACTATATGGGAATGAGACCGCCGCAAGGCTCGACTTGAACTCAATTTCGACTTCTTTCAGGTCGATGCGGACGTATCTCTATGGGAACAGTTCTGGTGCCTTAGGGCAGTACAGGTACCTGCTACTGGAGTCAGTCACTCCTTTATGGCGCTACGAAAACGACCAGTTCAACCTCTACCACGTGTCGATGCTGGACTTGATGGATGAAGTGGTCCGCAGGACGAGAGATTTGGCCAGCTGTTCCCTAGGGAACATAACTCGTTCCAATAGAGACTTCATGACTTTGTACCGGAACGGCGCAGCTGAGTCTCTGCAATCATTTAACCTGTCAGTGGGGTATTACGGCGAATATAAAAATGAACAAAGGGAACGGGTCTTGACAATGATGGAGGTAGCAGCAGTGCTGGGGCCCCTGATATGCCTAGGTGTGTTTGTTCCACTGCTGGTTGGACTGCTGCTTCTGCTCAACCGCACACAAAGAAGGGTTTGGACTATGCTATTGGCCATGCCTAAGAGTGAATTAGCCAAAGCTAAACAGCTAATCAATTCCCGAGTCGGCGATGCACCTCCGGAAGAACTAAGTTCAGATGTGACTTTCTCTCGTTCCTGCCGTTATGAGAGCAGCCCGGCTCTGAAGGTATTAGCCTGCTCCGCCCTGCTGTACTGCTGTGTACTCTCACTCTCAGGACTGGGCTGTTACCTCTACGGATATAACACTATGAACGAAATCTTGAAGTACATGCCTGCCTACATTGACTGGCAGGGACAAAGACGGGCTGCAGTGGCTAAGATCTGGTTCCATATGCGAGAGGCCTGGCTGCCCAGCAACCTCTCCTTCAGTGCAATCTGTGCAGACCAGCAGCCTTTCTATAACTCCTTGCAACACTGGGAACTTGCGGCTGACATGATCCTGATGCTGCACAGATGCTTGACTCTCGGCTGCACTATGCATAACTTACACCACTTTTTTCCTTCGGACGCACACAAAGACTTACTCCTGGGTTCTGCACTGGGCACTTCCCCTGCTGTCCTGACCGCCGGCCTGACTCCCTTGCTCAACGAACTCGCTCAGCTTTCCTCCGCTGCTCGAGCAGACCTAGAGGCCGACCCCCTGACAGACTACAGCAAGGGGGAAACGCTGGAGAAGTACCTTTCTGTAGCCTACTCAACTATCTCTCAGACTAATCAGCAATTTGATGCAGATACAGCCGCTCAGGTGCAGACTAGTAGTGACATCATAAAGCAAGTCAGCTTTGTTTTTATCTGTATGGCGTTTCTCGCCTTGGTGCTGTTCGAACTTCCGTTGACTTACACAGTGAGTGCTATGCAGGTCATAAAGCAGGTGGTTAGGGAAGCGGAGGTGTTGGCTTACTTCCCTGCCTCTGAACAAGCGGAATCGCTGGCACTAACCTAGCATTAACTTGAGCGACAGACATAGACGTGATTTAGTCTATGCACCTGAGAGGACCCTGTAAGCACTGTCCTCCTAGATTTAGTTTTTTACACAACCATGGCAGCCCGATTAAGGCGTATTGGAAAGCAGATGGTCCGCGGCCTCACCCGCTACTATGTGCTGCGCCAATTGGGCTCCAAACCATCCAAATACGGACAGTGGGCGCTGGCCGTGCTGCGCACTCTGCAGCTGCTAACTCTCCTATTTCCACTCTACTCTACCCAAGAGGATCCCTGGGCCTTCGCCTCCTTCTGGCCGTGCTGGTACGTGCTCAATATAGTAGGCAGACAAGACCGCATGCTGCGGGCTCTGCTGAGTCCTGTGCGAGTGGTGGAGTTCCTATACGTGGCACTGGTGCTGTGGAGACTCTGCACGTTGGGAGTGTCAGTCCTGTACTATGGCCTCAAGTCCAAGTCTGCGTATTGGCAGTTAGTGGACGCAGAGAGGGAACACAGTCTGGGGAGGTGGCTTGGCAGGGCAGACCAAGGGGCGATATTCCTGCTTTCCGGCCTATTGGCGATACCGGCAGTTAATGTCCTTGCGGAGGCAGCACTCTGCCGAAGTGACTGTGAGGAAGTCTATCTAGTGGGAATTATCGCTCTGCCTGCAGCACTAGTCTGCATACTTGCAGACCGCTTTTTCTTAGTCGATATCTCCTGGAAGGCCAATAACGACGGTCCGATTTCCCCGCGATTTTCTTTGTTCCTGACTATTAGTGAACTTTCAGCCGCCATAGCAGTGGCTTCCCCCCTCAGTTCCAACCTAGTGACTCCCACAGTCCTGCTCCTATGTGGAGTGGTGAAAGTAGCAGTGGTATACTACGCCTTGCCCTTCTACTCCCCTCTTCGGAACTTGGCGGAAAGCAGCCAAGGAGTGGGCCTGCTATGGGAAGCCGGCCTGTGTCTACTGGTCCAGGCCATCCCCGCAGCCTCCCTAGCCCCCGCCCTGCTGCTTCTCTCAGGCCTTCCAGTCCTATTCGCTGTCAACTTCACCATGCTTAGATCCCATACAGACACTTACCTGCAGCAAGGGATATCCACTGAAGCTCAGTATGCACGGGCTATTCTGGGGGCTAGTAAACTCCCTAAGAAGTCTGTGGACATGCAGGACTCTTTGCAACTGCATCCGCAGTTGGGAGGCGCAGACCTGTCCGGTCTTGAGCTGTATCCGCTGCTGTGGACTGCTTATTACTATCTGGGCACTGAAGAATACTACTTCGCTAAAGTCACTATGGGACTAATTGCAGAGAAAAGTAGAAATTGGCAAAATGCTGTCGTAATTGAAACCTGCGTTGCTCGATTGTATCGAAAACTTCGAGAAAGTGAGAAAGACGAAATGATTCTGCAGCAATTTCTGCTGCTGAGCCCACTTTTAGAAAAGATCCAGCGCAACGACTATATCACTACCACTCTAATTCGAGACTTTGACGAGTGCATTGAGTGGAAATCGTCTTCCTTCGACAGACTTGTCCAAATTGCGAGAAAAGCTGCTCATTTTTCAGCGAAAACTGCCAAATTATATCAAAGAGCCATTAAGACTTTCCCAACGAAAGCCAGTTTGGTACAACAATTCGCCAGTTTCCTGGAAATGATGGGAAAACTGCAAGAAGCGGAGAAATTCAGCAATCGTGCCAGCAAACTCTCGCACAAAACCCACAAAAAAACCACCATTTCCTCACAATTGCTGCTAGAAGACGACCCAAACTGCCTGATTTTAGTAACTTCAGTGACCGGAAGCGCAAAAGGTAATATCAACTGGTGCATAAATGGAAGTCTTTTGGGGTATTCCATAGAGGATTTAAGGGAAATGAACTGCAGTGCGCTGCTTCCCAGCGGCTTCCACAGGCAATGGACTGAAATGCTGGGTAGCTTGGCAACTCAGCGTGCAGTGCCCTACACCAGTCACTCAGACGAGCCTTTGCACTTCCTTTTAGTGAACAGACAGGCTGAATTAGTGAGCGGAGCAGGCAGAGTGTTCCTCTCCAATGACCGGGAGACCGGCCGACTAATGGGAATAGCCTTGGTCCGTGTGGAGGAAACGAGCAAAGATATGGCACTGTTGAGTCCCTATGGGGAGCTAATGGAGGGCACAGCCTCCTTCACTGCCTTCAAGCGGGAAACTGCCTTCCTATCTGAGTGCAACTGGTCCCGCAAAGACTTGCTATGGAAGGGACACTGGCGCGGGTCGCAGTTGATAGTCTCGGAGGAAGCCTGGGAAGTGTGCGGCCAGCTGCACTTGCCCTGTATTTCCCTCTTCCGGATGAGGAGCAGACAGTCCACTACTTCCGACTTTTCCGTCATATCGGAAACGCATATAGCGCACTATGGGAAAAGTGCGGCTCTGTTCCATTCCTTATTTAGCACTGTCACTGTGGATACGGACTGGCTCCAAAGGTCGGTTGAAAACTCGCAAATTGTGCGTAATAAGACGCTTTCCCAGGCTCAAGTGATTAAGCAAAGGGTAAAAAGGCTGAATAAATGGCTGCTTTTGGCTTTAGTCCTTGCCATTATGGCCGGGTCTGCAGTTGCACTGACAGTGGTGGAGTCCTTTTCCGTCTCAGTGCAGGAAATAAACCAAGCCATAGCGGGCATCACGGCTGTGGGAATGCGCGTTTTGTCCATATCAGCGGCTATTCGCAGTAAAGAACTGTTCCTTGTGGCTTCCGGCTTCTCGCTATATGGCAACGAAACTGCTGCGAAGGCCAATTTAGACTCCATTTCGGTGAGTTTGGGCCAAATGCACGCTTCCCTGCATGCCAACTTGTCCACTGCCACTGGCTTCTACCAACAGCAATTAATAACCCCAATTAACCCCTTTTGGCGCTATGAAAACGGTCGCTTTCGCAAATACGAAATGACGCTGTTGGACGTAATGGATGAAATGGCTCGCAGAAGTGCGAGTTTGGCGAATTGCTCCCTGGCCAGTGTGACAGAGCGCAACAGTGACTTCATGACTCTGTATAGGAACGGAGTGGAGGAGGCTCTGGTGGCCTTTAACGCCTCTGTAGGTGCCTTTGCAGCGTCTAAAGACAGAGCACGTGCGGAAGTCTTGCAGACTGTGGAGCTGGCGGCCTGACTCGGGTCCTTGGCTAGCCTGTGCCTGTTTGCGCCGCTAGTGGGTGGATTGATCCTGTCGCTGGAGCGGAAGCGCAAGCAGGTTTGGACGCAATTGCTGAGTTTGCCCAAGGGAGTAGTCACCCAGTCACTGGAATTGGTCAGTACTCGTTTGGAAGCTTTAAGGGTAAATGACCTGTATGTGGACAAAAGCGGTGCATTGAAGCAGGCTTGCAGGTACCATGCGAGCAGAGAAATGAAAACCCTGCTCGTTGGGGCTATTCTGCTTTGCTGCTTGACTTCTCTGTCGGGACTGGTGCTGTATCTGTCTGGTTTCAGCGCTATGAACAGTGTGTTGGTGCACAAGCCTGGATATATTGATTGGCTGGGTATGCGCAGAGCTGCAGTGATGAAGAGTTGGTTCCACATGAGAGAGTCCTGGCTGCCCGCGAACCTCTCCTACTCTGTCCTGATCCCCTCCATCCAGACCCAGTTCAACCAATCCTTGCACTGGGAACGCGCCAATAGTCTGCTGCTTATGCTACATCGGTGCTACATCGCCGGCTGTCCAATGCACAATATGGACCATTTGTTCCCCTCAAATGCACAGAAAGACATACTGATGGGTGCAGTCCCCAATACTACCGCTATGGCACTGAAAGGAGGGATAACGCCACTACTCAATGAAATCGTTATGCTGTCGTCTGCGGCTCGTTCCGAGCTGAAGTCCGACCCTGCGGCTACGTACAGCAAAGGGAAGAAGGTGGAGCAGTACATCAACTTGGCGTATAGTGCTTTGACCGTGTCCAATAGGCAGTTTGACGCGGACACTATTCAGCTGTTGGATGAGGCCTGTGCAGGGCTAAAGCAGACTGCGGTCGCTGTAGTGTGTCTAGTGCTGGCGATATTGACACTAGGAGGACTGCCTTTGCTCTGTAAAGTAAGTCCTTTACACAGATCCGCAAAAGCACACTACGAGAAACAGCTGTGCTCACCCAGTTCCCGGCCTCAGGACTCGTCTGAGTCCATATGTAATAATGGAAGTGGACTGGGGCAGCTCCTCCGCTCTCTTCGAAGACACCTTCCGCGTGACTGGCATTGACACTGAGGGCAAAGCCTTCCAGAAAATCACTCGCATCGAAGCCACTTCAGAGATGTATGAAGTGCAGCTGACCCTGGACGTGCACAACGAGCTGTACCCAATCCAGCAAGGCGAAGTGCACTCCCTGGCCCTGGTTTCCACCATCAGTGCAGACGGCAGAGACGACAAGGGCATTTTCGTGCCTCACGAGACTCTCAGCAGTCCCACTTTGGCCAAGTTCGACTACTGCATGTATGGACGCATTTTCCGCTTCAAGGAGGAAAAGCAGGGACAGATCTCTATTGCGTGTTCCTTCGGAGGACTGCTGATGAGTCTGAAAGGCAGTGCGTCGGACCTGAGGCAGCTGGAACTGGACTCCAACGTGTACCTACTGATGAAGCGCTTCAAGACCATCTAACACACTTCTTTACGGTACTTCCTAGGCTAACTGTCTATGGGTGAGGCGGTTGGTAGTCCTATCTCATATAGTGTTTCCATATGAGTTTGGAATGAACAGTCTTAGGCTGTTAGAGGAATGACTGGAGCTTGTCTGAAAGATATGCAGCAAGTTTGATGTTCGGTAATAGAGATACGAAGACTAACGTCCCTTAGTATCCCCATAAACCCTCGTATCAGCCATACCATATGATGGCTTTACATACATCCCGTCCTTCACATGTGTCTATTGATAGGCAGCCTATCTAGCGAAACTGTCCTATCTTATAAAGGCATATGGGGACTTGCTGCGCCACAGCTATTGATCGCCCTCCTCCCAAACGCCGTTCCCAGCTCGCTGCCACCCTGCAGCAGCCTTTAGCTACCCGGCGCAACTCAGAAAACGTCTTTTCCTTCGCAGTGAAGACCTCCCCCACTTTCTCAGACCCGTACTGTGCACGCAGCGAAGTGTTCCACACTGTAGAGCTTGGAACTAGTTGCAAAGACAGTGGCACTGCGGAGTCGGCACTCACTCTGGCTTTGAAGAAGTCTCCTAAGACTATAGACTAGTGGGTGGAACAAGTATGAAATTGCCCATTTACTGAAATTGTGAAGAAAAGTTGACTATATCAACTGTCAGATCAGCGATTGAGCCTTTGTAGATATCTCCCTCGTCTATGTCCAATCCGAATGCTGTATATTAGAGCTACGCCTTAGGCTTAGTCTTCTTCATAGTGGAGCGACCAGTCGGGCAGTCAGTCCTAGCAGGGCAAATGTCACACTGAGGTTTCCCAGACCTGCAAACGACCTGTCCCCAGCCCACCAAGGTCAAGTTTATCTCTCCCCAGTACTCTCTCGGCAGCCAACTTTGCAGCTGAACTCGAGTCTGTTCAGGAGTTTTGGACTTCACCCAGCCCAGACGGTTAGAAATGCGATGGACGTGGGTGTCCACAGCTATTCCTTCGACCTTGCCAAAGCAAAGGTTGAGGCATAAATAGCCCATTTTGGGTCCGACTCCTGGCAGTTCTAGTAACTCCTGTATGCTGTCTGGCACGTCGTCAGCGTGCTTTTCATGCAGCTTTTCCGCGGTGGCTTTGATATGTTTGGCCTTGGTCTTATAGAAACTGACCGGATAGATGAGTGCAGACAGGTCACTTTCAGACATCTCCCTGACCGCAGCCACACTCAATCCCCTCTCCTTGAGTCTCCCCACAGCCGCGGAAGTAACCGGGTCTTTCGTCTGCGAGCTGAGCATCAAACCCACCAGAGTTTGAAACCTCGCCACTTCCGGGGGACCTTGGGAGTCGGCCAGGGTCTCAGCTCCTTCGATGTCCACAGGTGCGGGAGTAGTCTCTCTAGCGAGCTTCAGAGCAGCATATGCAGAGAGCCAGGCTGCCGGAGTCTTCGGAACTGGACCTTTGATGACTTTCATTTCTGCTTGTGATTAATGGAAAGTGCAAGCTGCTGTGGACTGGAGCCTTAGCTAGCTAGATGTCGTCGATGTCTAGGTCGTCATCTTGCTGGTTTACGATGGAAAGTAGGTCAATGCGTGCTTCAGGCGGCTCTGGAGGCTTTCGAGTTCCAGGCTCTGGAGGGACCTGCAGGGCCCGCTGCTCCACGGCCACGCCAGCCGACTGCGCCGCCAAGTGCTCCTTAATGAGCTGTTTCTGCCGAATGACCTCTTCCGACTCCTTGGTTTCCTCATCCTCCTCCTCATCCGAGCCCTCCTCCTCCTCCGCTGCCTCTAGCCAGTCTAGGAACTCTGCAGCGCAGGTGCGGAGAGCAGCTACTAGCTCAGGGCTGTACACGGTACTGGCCTCATTGAACTCCAACTCTCCCTTCTTCCAGGCCAGGAAGTCCTCCTCAGCGATGACTTTCCCGTCTAGAAGCAGTTTACAGCAGGTGGAAATGTACTTGTGGAAGTCTGTGTCGGCGAGGTAACAAGTTGCGAAGGCTGTCAGCAGCTCGGGAGCCTTGCGTCGGCTTTCCTTCCGCAGCAGACGAGTGAGGTCTTTGTTGCTGCGCAGAAGGGAACAGATGTTCTTACCGAAGATGCCGGCCAGGATCACGTATAGACGGATTTCAGCACTGAAAGCATGAGAGACACAGATGCTCTTTACCAACTCCGCCAGCTCTTCCGCTGTGACAGTGGCCTCTCGGAGCCGTACAATGGCCTCTTGCACCTCTTCACTGCTTATTGTTACCTCGGGCACAGGCTCCCCTTCTTTGACTTCCTCCGTCTCAGCAGTGGCCTTGACCTTCCGACTTTCGTTATTCTTAGGCCGGGCCTCTACAGGAGGCGGGTTTTTCAGGATAAAGGCCGCCAACTTGTGAGTGTTGTCCATGATTAGGTTGGCGCCGCAGGCTGCACAATCAGACCAGGCCTTGTTCTTCTTTACCTGAATGATAATTTCAGGGTACTTACATCTGCCACACAGCACAAACTTGTCAATAAATTTATCCAGGGACTCCTGCAGAGCCGCTGTTGGGAAGCTGCCATTGAGCATGTACTTGTCCTCCCCTGCCTTGAACTCTGTCGGAGCGCCCAGGTCATAGCCCCAGTACTTCAGCGGATACTGCGGATTCACACGAAGGGCGCGAGCTACCTCTTTCAGGTTCAACACGCGGGTTTTGATGCCATTGCCACGGCCTTCGATTTTAGTGGCGAGCGCAGGCATGCGATAGCGATAGGTGGGGTCTCGGATAGAGGTGGGGATGTTCAGCATCATCTTGCGGCTAATATTTACCACTGCCATAGGCTCCCAGCCTGACCCACCTCCCTAGTACAATGGGTGCCGGGGACAGCGGGCTGGAAAGGCGACGCAGGGGTTAGAAACGTATGTAGGACTGGGAAACCAGGACTTGAGCAGATGTAGGAGAGAACGCTCTGGCGCAGTTGTTAATCCAGCGCAAAGGGATTAGGAAATAGATACACTGGAAAACGGAATAGAATGTACGGGAACTACAGTCTCAGAACTTTGCTGGACTGGATTTGCTGTGCTTTTGGCCATCTTTGCCCAACAATCAAGCAAACTACCCATGCTTTTGCCTGTTTCCCTGGAAATCTTCATGGATTCCTTTCTGTTCCTTTTGCTATCTGCATATACTGTGGATTTGATGCGAGAAATGGTATTTTCTGTGGTTTCTCCCTAAGTCCAAGGACCTATTTTCGCTAAGGACGGGTCTATAGAGGAAATATTCCCTGAAAAGGCTAAAGTCCATTTTGAAAACTGTATACACTCTGATTTCAGAAATACATACATCAATACGAACTTAAAGACTTTGATTTTGACAGTATGTTAAAACTGGCAGGCTTTATAGCGAAATTACACGTCGAAAAAAGGAGTAAGTGTGGATTTTCTTAGAGAATCCAACTTAGCCTGCAATAATCTTCGTAGATATAGGCAAAATTGAGTATTTTCATATCCCTTCAGACATAGACTTCCATACCCTAATTAGCACACATTTCCAAATCCCATTTCCCCGCTCTACAAACCCCATTCATACCTCCCCAGCCCATCTCTACCTCTGAAAGAGCCAAGTGCTCCATAGGGCGGAGTGAGCAAGGCCTCAGTGTGTTTAAATGGCCAGCAGTTATATTCTCAGGCATGGCAGCCATCAGCAGTGACTACCAATTCTCTGCAGAGCCGCAGCCTGTGCGGGCTGGAAAGGCCAAGTACCGGGAGCTGTCGCAAGAAGAAACAAAGAACGGCACCAACATCATGTTCGATAAGCGGGTGGTGCGCGGCAACACCTTCGCTACCATGGTCGTCCCAGCCAGCAACCAAGTAGAGATGGAGCGACAGCAAGACCTCGAGCGCAAGCGCAAGAAGCGCGAACAGGAACTAGCAAAGAAGCAAGCCCAAGTCGTCCAGCGAGAAGTCTCAACGCCCAAGGCTGTGGACGGACGCAAGCACGAGGAGGCGCAGACTGACAACGTGGTGGAGGAACTCACGGATAAGCCACAAGAGTTTGAGATTGAAACGCAGACGGAATTCGTCATTGACAGGCCTCCCACGCCTTTGTTTATGCCTGAAAAGACGGGATTGGATAGAGATACGCAGGTGGAGGACGGAGAACTATTCGACTTCAACGACGAAGTCGAGCCCATCCTGCAAGTCCTAGTCGGAAAGACCCTCGAGCAGTCCCGCATGGAAGTCCTGGAAGAGGAGGAAGTGGAGGCCATGAAGCGGCACCAGCGAGAGTTCAAGCAAAAGCGCAACGCAGAAATGGCAGAAGTGCAGCGTCTGGAAGACGAAGAGCGGCGGAAAAAGGAGGAATCTGATAGGAGAGTGCTGCAGCAACGTGCACGCAAGCAAGATTTGGTGTTTGCACATCAGAAGTTCTGCTCGAGGATTTTCTCAAAGCGGTATTTGCGCAATGTCAAGTCGGGCACGCTGAGGTTCCTGCAGGACACGGGCGCTTTCAGAGACCCGAGAGAGGTGCAGTTCAATGTGGAGTTGCTGCCGTGGCTGCTGCAGACGGTGGTAGGGGCGCAGACTACGCAGACGGAGGCTTTAGCACTCGCCCAGCAACTAGCCACTCAGGCCTATGCTCGGCTCGCAGAGGCCCACCAGAACTCCATCGCAGGCGAGTACAAGCGGCGAGAGGACGAGGAAGAGCGAAAGCGGCAGGAACAGCGCGCCACCGAGCTGCGCAAGCAACACCGACAAGAAAAGCGTCTCGAGCGCAAGCGGCGCCAAGAACTCGAAGCCCTGAAGAACCGTATCGAAGAGCAGTTAATCAAGACCGGGGAAAGTCGGGAAGGAATGACTGGACAGGTCTTTTCGGACTTCGATGGACGACAGACGGGGCAAGTTGTCGGTACGCCGGGAGGCAACTTCGGCGAATTCTTGCTGGGCATTGCTGCGCTTGAAGAAATCCTTGAGTTCACCTTAGCGGCGGACCAAATTCAGACGATTTTGCATGCCTATCTGGTGAATGAGTTCAAAGGACCACTACTTGCGTACCCGAATGTGACCACTGCGGCTATGGAAGAGTTTCTCAGAGTCCTCAACAATGCAGAAATTACTGCTGACACTCTTCACATGCTCAAAGACGAAAGCGCGGTGCAGCTTCTCCACTTCTTAACCAACCCCAGCAACATCGTTCCCCGCACTACTCTAGCGCTTCTAATGACTGACCCTCAGCAGATGGGCATCCGTGCAGGTCTGTACGAAGCGGTGGTCCAAGCTTTCCACAAGGAGATGTTCGTGAAGATTGCGGACGAGGCGCTCAGTGCTGAAATTCGTGGGAAGGTGAAGGTGCGTCCGACTGACCCTGGTATTTCCTATACAGAAGTGGAGGGGACGGAAATCGCCATAGTGCGGATTCGCATACCAATGAAGCCTGCTGACTCGATAGACGCTCGAGGCGAAGAAGGAGCAGAGCCAGAAGCTGCAGTTACAGATGGACGGCCTCAAGAAATCGACGTGATTGAAGACCGTGTGAAGCTGGTCCACTCCCGTAAGGACGACTTGTCAGTGTTCGTGCTGCACCAGGCGGCCCAGCGGTTCATCAGAAGAGAACTCGCCTACTTCGTGAAGAGCATCAGAGGCTACGAGCATGTAAACCCAGAAAAGCTGCTGGATGCGATAGTGCGGAAGGCCGAGACTGTGGAGCGCGTGGTAATGCGGGAAATCGGCGGAGACCTGCCCGTATTCGACTTTGAGATAAACTAAGTCTCGCTATAGCAGCAAATTAACTGGGCTTCCGTCGCGACTTCACTCGGACTCCGTGCAAGACGAAAGGACGCACTAGCGGAGAACTGCTGCAAAGCACTGCTAGGTCCAAACAGCCGAGAGGGAAAGCAGTGGTGCCGTCTGTAAAGGACAGTCGTTCAAATTTCAGCTCTCCTTGAGCCAGAATAGCACTGCCTCCCCACAGGATGGCTGCTTCTGTCTAGACTTTACTTCTACGGGTCCACGTCACTCTCTCATGAGGATAAGTGCTCTTGAACAACTGTACCTCGAACAGGAGTTCTCCTGGTAAGTCGCAAGGCTGCTCACGGACCAGACGAAAATGGAGTCTGAATAGGCTTTACTTGGCATTTCTTCGCTTATAGAAAGTGGTTTTTACGTCGCTCAGCGCTTCCAGTCTGGCTGGGAACTCGTGCTCTCCGGGACAAAGCACATACAGCAGTGGTCCTACTCCTGATTGCTTGACTGTTCTATGGGCCTGTCGTTGTGTTTCAGCAGTTCTTCGCTTTACTTCAACCATGCGAATTGCGATTTGCGCCTCAGACTCAGCTTCCTCAAAGGCAACTACGAGCTGGTTGCTGTGGTGAAGCATTTCCCCCATGGCCTCTTCCATATCCTGCAGGAGAGCAAACAAGGCTGGCGAGTTGTCAGCCAAGCCAATTGGTGTAGGAAGGAGAGTGTGAGAGGACTTCTCCATGCTGGGAAAGCTTGGGAAGCCTCGGCCGAATCCGTTACTCTGCTCGGTGTCCATTTTCCCTGAATTTGTGATTAGCGATGAAAGTCCTGCATGGCAATGGCACCATCCTAAATCCAACCCAATTTCGCCCCCGTAGCTGCCGCTCACCCCTGGTCGTCTGCCTAGCCTAGGCCAGAGTTTCCATACATAGCATGTCCGACTCTGACTCAGAGCAGAAACTGGGTGGAGACCTATCCTTCGACCAGCTCATGAAGGAGGCGGTGGCACTGAAGTCCGCCCAACTCAGCCGCTACCGTCCAAAATTCGATTCTTGGCCAGAATTCCACCAAGCCGGACTTTACTACTCCAACACCTGGGAAAGCCTGCGGACTGAAGGACTGCAGAAGCAGTGCGAGGCCTTTGACGGCAAGAAGGCAGATGGGTTGAAGTTGCTCGAGGAAGGCGATACACAAAAGGCCCTATACCGATTCGAGGAAGCGCTCTGTGTGTTCCGATGGGTGGAAAGCAGCAGAAAGAACTGGAAGAACGAAGGCATTGAGGACGATGATTTGACAATACATGAGGCTGAGGTGGAAACAGAGGCAGTGCGCAGTCGAGTTCTGAGCGCCTATCTCAACATTTCGCTATGCTGTATGCGCCTGGACCAGCACAAAGACGCGGTCAGGGCCTGTGACGAGGTCCTTAAAGTCGACCCTAGGAACGTCAAAGCCTTGTATAGAAAAGCGGTGTCTCTGGCACAACCTTCGGGCTCAGATATTGACGACTACAAAACTGCTATCAAGCTGTTGGTAATTGCCCTGCAAATTGACCCGAGTAATGCAGCTGCAAGGGAGAAATGCCTCTCTTACCAGTCCTTCGTGCAGCAGCAAAGTGCCAAATCCAAGGAAACCTTCGGCAGTTTTTTCAGAAAGCCGATAGTGCAGGAGGGGGACGAGGCTGCCAAGCCCGCTCCAGTCCACACTGCCAAAAGCGAAGCTGACGAGTAAGGAATAGGCAGCTTGCTGGCTATGGGCAAGAGAAGGTTGAGGGAATTAAAGGCGGAAAACAGGCGCGAAGAGGCCAAGCAGCTCCAAGCGAAGCTGAAAGAAGTGGAAAAGTGGAAAAAAGACCACAAACCTGCCCGGAAACCTGACTTCAAGCATCCCAGCGAAGCTATGAAGAAGGACGCTCAGAGCTTTGGCCTGGATTTAGACGACCCTCAGGTGCAGGCAGCACTTACTATGCTGCAAAGCCAGCCTTTGCCCCAGGCCAAGCCCCAGTCCCGCGCTTTTCCCCGGTGGAAAGCTGCAGTTTGTATTGCAATAGTGGCGGTTTTAGGGTATTTCTGGTACTGGGGCGGGTGGGGTGTAGCAGAAGAGGAGGATTTTTACTAGAATTACGTAGATAGCCCTATTTCAGCTGGGTAATTCCCTGGGACTCCTTTGTTTGTAGTAGATATAGCAGTATGGCGGGCCTAAAACTGAATGTAGGAACTGTTTCCCTTCAAATTAGTCTAAATCTTCGCTAGAACTGGCTCTTGAGACAGCATTTCGCGCAGAGATGAAGGACTTGTCACCCTCCGTGCATCCTTGTGGTTCAGTAGTCTCGATATGAAATCAGCCTTGGCCAGTGTCCTGTTAGTCAGGATTAGAGCCACGTACACCCGGCGCCACACCTGCGCCCTTGGCACTCGCAATTTACTTTGGTATGCTCTCAACTCCGCTTCAGACAGCCCCTCTCCAGTCCGAGGCGCTTCCGTCTGAGCCAGTGCAGGCAGCAGGTCCACACAGAGGTCAAATATAAAGGTCAACAGAGCCTGTAGGCCGGTGTCCTGCACCAGGTCCCTGCTTTCTCCAGGACAGTGTTGAAATAGAGCAGCGGCCTTGGCTTCTTCCGAGCCTCTGCACAAAAGAACTGATAGGATGCCTAACTTGTGAGGGTCGTATCCTTTGGTGGCTCTAAAGTGGCTATAGAACGCGCATTTGTTACTATCCACAGTGTCCAAATCCGTCAAATTCAGGGAAAGTTGACTTGCGAAAGACCGAAATTGGTTGTCGTTCATAGTCCCTTCCTGCGAACAACTCCTCTGCAGGGCCTCCACAGCCTTCTCCACTGCTGTGTTCCCAAACCCCAGTGCCTCTTCCTGTCTGCACAGCGCAAGTTCCTCAGCACAGCCTCGACCCTTACCCAGTCTCCCGTTGGAGCAGCAACCCATATTACTGCTCACCTACGCTATACACTACTCTTAGCACTTCTTCCGTCCAGGCCATTAACTGCTCTCGGGTGGTCTCCACCCAGCCGCCCATTTCCGCAAAGGCATGCCTCATTTCTCCCACCGTAAAGAGTTGCGCAGAAATGCCGTCCTCCAGGCTCTACATCGGACTTACAGAGGGCAGGGATGTGAGGGGAACTCGGTTCTTTATAGCGCTTTCATCGACTGCGCCTCGCTCTGGAGTCTGTCCTACACGCACAAAGGCCATTAGCACCAGAAGCTGCAGCACTGAGGCCAGCACCTTGAGGTTCCTGAGTGAGGCTTACTCGCCCGTTAGAGGAGAGGTGAAGCGAAGGCCGTTGGAGCCGGTCTGTAGGAAGGTATTGGCCAGCAAAGTGCGAGTAATCAAGAAAGTGCCTATTAGCATTTGCTGGGATTCCCGAGTCTGGTTGCGCACTGCACCGAAAGCGTCGAAGTCCAGTCTGGCCCTTTCGAAGCCTGTTAAGAACCTGGGAGGGAGCTGAGCCCGGTTACTCACCAGCTTCCTTAGGAAGTCTATCAGTGCCCTGGGCATCACATCCGCCCTGGTATGTTCCCTTAGCAGGTCCAGTATACCTCTAATATGCACCTGGATTTTCTGTACTTTCGATAACAGTCGGTCCGGCTTGTTCGCTCGCTTCCCCCCAGTAGAGAGGATATTGAGGTCTAACTCCGAGTCACTGAGAATCGAAGTAACCGGCATTCGAACCGCTCTCAGGACCCAGGACTTCGCAGCTTCCGAGTACACCTTAATCAAATCCTTCATGTCTTTCAGCCTTGAGGACTTGCTCCTGCTCTTCCGACTGAGCGTTTCCCCATATAGAAATAGGAGAAAAAGGACCGCAAAGCCTACACATCGGAAGCGTCTTCTGCCTCTAATCCGCTTGCGGAGGGTTCGAAACCGCTCGTCTTCCTTTGCTTTTTGGATTCTGGCGATCTGGTCGACTTTTTGAGGCACGGTGTAGTCCAGGAAGAAGGGTTCGTCTTGAGGCTTGTCCACGTACATTTCCTCTTCGTTGTCGTCGAAGTCGGCCTCGCCCAGTAGCTTGCGGAATTGGACAGGGTCGGCTTTGATTTCTCGATAGCGAGGCTCTAGAGGCGGAGCCCTGGGTGTGGGTTGCTGCGGATTAGTGTAGATCTGTGGCTGAACAGGCTGAACCGACCTCATGGAGCGGACCATTTCAGTGAGTGACCTTTGCTGCTCCTGCATCAAAGCCATCATTTGCAGCTGTCCGCTTTTAGCCTCAGGCCTACGGGTTTGACTGAGCAGCGGAGGGCGGTTTCCCCACTGTGGCGCTACAGGCTTGGGTGCAGGCCGAGCAGCCACCATCCTTTCCAGCTGCATTACCTGTGTTTTTAAGGCTGTCAAGTCCTGCTTGACTTGGGGAAGGGCTGGCATGCTGGAGTTGCGGTACATGGGTGCGGCTGCAGGAGCGGGGGACCAGAAAGGGTAGACTGCCTTGTCACTGTGGGGACTGGCCATCACCCGTCTGCCGTAGTCAGACAGCTTGGAATCCATTATGTCCCTCGAATTGGGTCAAATGGAGTATCCTCAGCTAGGTATATTGAATAAAAGCATACGAAGTCCTTCAGTACAGCGATTCTGAACTAAGGGACGGAAGACCTGCTGGAGAGGTAGAGTCCGCTATCAGAGAACCAATACAGATTTACTAGGCAGAAGTTGTTTAAAGTCTTATGATGTGTGCTGGTCTTCGCAGATTTCTGCAACTCTAATTGAATTGATCCAAAAGGCGTGAAATCAGCAAGTAGTTGGGATAATAAGAAGAAACATAGTTGCCTAATAGCTACTGGGTACCCTCTGCACTTAATTTCACATATTGCTATCTGTCCTTCTTCACCGCTTCAAAAGCCTTAATGCTACCAGACCTCACA
>Ga0247837_1003557_pt1 | contig 26888 bp, 15 predicted proteins | sample LaCtaG_2_FD_187115 | JGI IMG/M metagenome (GOLD analysis project Ga0247837, IMG submission 187115) | Freshwater microbial communities from meromictic Lake La Cruz, Castile-La Mancha, Spain - LaCruzMarch2015_14.5m | ecosystem: Environmental > Aquatic > Freshwater > Lake | place: Spain: Castile-La...
TGAACATCTCAAAGCGCCCCTTGGCTCCCTTGAGGTGCTTCAGCGCCATCCACTCTTCGCCGGTCTCTTGATCAAAGATCGCCGCGTGTCGGTGGCTGAATGTGCCACGCTTGACGTCTTGCCCGGTGATGCGAATGGTGTCGCCCTCTTCTACCAACGAGCCGTAGGCCAGCAGCTCCGCCAGCGCCCACTCCACACCACCATCCTCAACAGACGCACGTGACTGCACACCCTTGGCAACGGTCTTGTGCGCTGCAAATCCCTCAGGAATCACAGCCAGTTGCGCGGCAAGTCCTTTGAGTACGCGGGCAGAGACGCCAGTTTCTACTGGGTCATCGTTCCACGTTCCGGTCATCCCCTTCCATGCGCCTTCGAACGGAGCATGCCCGGGCTCCATCGGCTTCGCCTTGGCGCGCTGTTGCGCAGCGTCGAGCGACGCAAAGAGTGCCTTGGTCTGATTGTCCAATTCATCAGTACCGATCACGCCCTCAGCAACCAATTGCTCGGCGTAACGCGCCGCGACTGGCTTGGTGCTGCGCACTCGGCGGTACAAGGTCGGCTGTGTGAAGTTTGGCTCGTCCGTCTCGTTGTGCCCGTTCTTACGCCAGCACCACATATCGATAAACACATCCTCACCGAATGTGCTGCGCCACTCGGAGGCAAGGCGCGCTACAAAGTCGCATGCTTCGGCATCGCCACCATTCACATGGAACACGGGCGCTTCAACCATCTTGGCAACGTTGGTGCAGTACGGACCCATGTAGGAGTCACTGCTGTCGGTGGTGAAGCCAACTTGATTGTTGATGACCACATGCACCGTGCCGCCTACATCATAGCCAACCAGGCCGGCCATGTTTAGCGTCTCTGCGACCACGCCTTGGCCGGGGAGCGCCGCATCTCCATGGAGAAGAATTGGCAGCACCTTGGCAATGCCATCAGCAAGCGAGCGAGTCCGCTCTTGCCGCGCGCGGGTTCGTCCAGTAGCAACTGGTCCCACAAATTCCAAGTGACTGGGGTTTGGGCAGAGCGAAACGCGCAATGAACCGCCATCAGCGGTCTTGTACGCGCCCGAGAAACCTTGGTGGTACTTGACATCGCCGCCACCATGTTCAAAGTGCGGGCTCCACGCTTCTTCAAACTCAGTGAAGATCATTTCTGCAGGCTTGCCAGCAACATTGTGCAGGACGTTCACGCGCCCGCGATGCGCCATGCCAAGCACACATTCTTCGGCACCAGCGCGCACTGCTCCGGAGAGCACTGCGTCAAGAACGACCAGCAATGACTCGCCACCTTCCAGACCAAATCGCTTCTTGCCGATGAACCGTGTTGCCAGGAAATTCTCTAGTCCGTCTGCGGCAACCAGTTTCTCCAAGATGCGCGTGCGTGCCGCAGTTCCGCCGGGCGGTGATCGCAACGCAAGCGTCTCCATGCGCTCAGCAATCCATGCGCGCTTGCGCGGGCAGGCGATGAATCCAAATTCCGCGCCGATGTTGCCGCAGTATGCGCTTTGCAGAAACGCAATGATCTCGGAAAGCGTTGCGCGCGGACTCATGGGCAGCGTGCCGGTATCGAAGGTCGTGGTCAGGTCATTGCCAGTGAGGCCAAATGCCGAGAGTGCCAACTCCTGCGGCTTGGGGCGCACGGTGCCCAGTGGGTCAAGCGTTGCGCCAAGATGACCAAGGCGGCGATACGCATCAATGAGCGCTTGCACCTTCGGCTGCGCGGAATGACTTGTGCCTGCGGTATCAGCGCCAGCACCGGTGCTTGCGCCCGCAGTGGCTTTCGCTGGTCGGTCCAGGCCAAGCTCGAAACCTAAGAAGAACTGGTTCCACGAATCGCCAACAGAACCGGCATCACGTAGCCACGCGGCGTGCATCTGCTCGATGTATTCCGGAGACCACGCGTTGACCGCGCGACCAGTGGAAGCGAGGGGCGAGTGGGGGGTTTGGCCGTGTCCCGAACTGTCTGACATGGTGTCGCGCGCTCCTAGATGTGCCATCGCAGCCCGCGATGCGCAAAGTCCAACGATTATAGGGTAAACGACGCTTTCCCGGACGCCTGAATCGCAGTGCGTCTACTCACATGAGCGCCACGGGATCCACATCTACGGCGTAGATCTCGCCCGGGCGCAGGATCTTCGCATTCCGAGCCGCGGTGAGAAATCGACCAAGGCTGGCGGCATTCGGAGCCGTGATCTCAACCTGCATGCGCCAACGGTCAGAAATCCGCGCAATGGGGCAGGGCATGGGCCCGACCACTTCAACGGCGCCGGCACCCGCGCCTGCGCCTGCACCTACCCCCGTACCTGCACCTGCACCTGCACCCGCACCCGCGCCCGCACCTGCATTCATCCGTCCCGCTTCGATCGCCAGCGCCCGCGCCAACTCTTCCGCCATGACCCGCGCCTTCTCCTCGTCGCCATCGCGGATCACCACGCGCGCCATCCGCCGCCATGGCGGCAGTGCGAATCGTTCGCGCAACGCCAGCTCCTCGCTTGCAAACGCCTCATAGTCATGCGCCGCTGCAAGCTTGATGGCGGGCGAGTCAGGTTGGAATGTTTGCACGATGGCGCGCCCCGCCTCCGCGCTGCGCCCACAGCGCCCGGAGACCTGGCTCACCAATTGAAAGGTTCGCTCCGCTGCTCTGAAGTCCGGCAAGTTGAGTGCGGTATCCGCATTGACCACGCCCACCAAGCGAACGCCTGGGAAGTCCAGTCCCTTGGCAATCATCTGCGTGCCCACCAAGAGCCGCACTTCGCCGGCACCAAAGCGCCCCAGAGCATCGTGGAAATCGTTGGCGTCCTGCATGGAATCTGCATCGATGCGCAGCATGGTTTTTCCTGGCACCAGCGCTGGATGGAGCCGCGCCAGTTCCTCTTCCACACGCTGCACACCAAGACCGAACACCGAAACTTGTTTGCCACACACGGGGCACGTGCGCGGCAGTTTCTGCTCGCCTTGGCAATGATGGCAGCGCACGTACTGCGTGGCAGTTCCGCCCGCCGCTGAGGGCAGTGTGTGGCAAATCATGCCGGCATCACAGCGTTCGCAGCGCATCAACCATCCGCATCGGTGATCCGCGCAGGCGATCCAGTTTCCATAGCCGCGCCGATTCAAAAGGATCAGTACTTGCCCATTGCTATCAAGTGTTTCTTGAATGGCACCTGCCAGCCGTGGCCCCAAGAGGTGCACGCGGCGATCAGGAAATTTCTTGCGCTCTTCAGCAAAGTCAACCACTTCTACATGCGGCAATCGCAGTCCTGGTGCGCGATCGCGCAAGACATGCAACGCGCTGGTCTTGCGCTCGGTTGCGTTAAACCAACTCTCCAAGCTTGGCGTAGCGCTACCAAGAACAATGGGGCACTGCGCCATTTGCGCGCGGCGAATAGCAACATCACGCCCGTGATAGCGCGGCATTTGATCTTGCTTATAGCTTGCGTCATGCTCTTCATCGACGACGATCAATCCAAGTTGTCCATCAGCAACCGGCGCAAACACTGCACTGCGCGCGCCCATCACCAATCGCACTTGTCCCGCCGACACCAGGTTCCAATGTTGATTTCTTTGTGCGGAAGTGAGCCCGCTATGCAAGATGGCGACACGCTCTTGCGGGAAGCGCGCCATCAATCGACCGCCGGTCTGCGGCGTCAGGCCGATCTCCGGCACCAACACCAACGCCGTGCGTCCTGCTGCCAAGGTGCGCTCAATGAGCCGCATATACACCTCGGTCTTTCCGGCACCAGTGACACCAAAGAGAAGGTGCTGAGAAAATCCTTGGCCGATCGTGGCACCGATCGATTCCACTACGCCGTGTTGCGCCGCAGTGAGTTGCGGCGCAACCCCAGAGGCGGCGCGTTCGGCGCGCCACTCTGCTTCTACCTTGGTGCGCCGTTGTGCCACAAGAATTCCCGCTGAAACCAGGCGTTTTACCGGCTCCGGGGTTCCCAATTCAGCGCGCTCGCATAGGTCACGAACATCCATCGGTCGTTCAACTTCTTGGGCGGTTCGTAACGCTTCCACGGCGCGGCGCTGCTGAACGGTGACACGCTTTGCTGCAGCGATCGCCACTTCCCATCCGGGCGCAAGGTCAACCAACGTGCGCGTCACCGTGCCGACACCTTTCTTCACGGCCGCGGGCGTCATGGATGCCAGCGTCATTCCGATCGGGCACACGTAGTACGCAGAAATCCACTGCGCCAGTTCCACCAACTGCATCGGCATGGGTGGCGCTGCGCTCGAGCGCGCTTCTACAAATTTCAGTTTCGATAGCGGTACACCCGGCATGGCATCGGCGGCCATGGTGCGAACCACAATCCCCTCCACGGCCGAGTCGCCGCGTCCAAGTGGAACGCGCACACGCTCACCTGCACGCACATCTGCAAGCTCAGGTGGCAGCGCGTATGTCAGTCCGTCGGGGTAACGCTCCAGCGATCGCTCCACCGCCACCTGGGCAAGGAGCGAGACGGTACGGTCACCGGAAGCGAATAGGGACATGCAGTGCTCGTCACGCGGAAGCGAGCGCACGTTGCGCCGCTTCCATGTCAGCGGCGGTGATTGGACGCCTGCTGCCCATCATGGTGACGAAGCAGTCAAAGAGGTACGCGGAATCATGCGGGCCAGGTGAGGCCTCGGGGTGATATTGCACGCTGAATATCGGCTTGGAAGTGTGCCGGAATCCAGCCAACGTTCCATCGTTGAGGTGCATGTGCGTCGGCTCGCCGCCCACCGCGCGCAGTGATGCTTCATCAACACAAAATCCATGATTTTGGCTAGTGATTTCCACCCGACCAGTGAGCAGATTGCGCACGGGCTGATTGGCTCCGCGATGCCCAAACTTCAGTTTCCAAGTCTTGGCACCCAATGCCAGTGCCAGCAACTGGTGACCAAGGCAAATACCAAATGTTGGCACCTCACCGGCGATTTCACGCAGCGTGGCGATCGTTCGCTCCACGGCCGCGGGATCACCGGGTCCGTTGGAGATGAACAATCCATCGGGCTTGCGCGCGCGAATTTCTGCAGCGCTCAAATCGTGCGGGACCACTTCGATATCGCAGCCGCGCTCAGCAAGGTTGCGATAGATGTTGTGCTTCGCACCGCAATCGAGCGCGACCACTTTGAAGGTGCGCCCGCCGTGCGATTGTCCGCGCAATGTCCACTCGCCGAGACCTTCGCGCCATCCACTGCTCTGGGTTGGGCTGACGCATCCCGCAAGATTCTGCCCCGCCATGGAAGGGAGCGCGCGTGCCATCGCGACCAGTTCGTCATCGGATTTACTGGCGCCGACAAAGAGCACGCCACGGAGTGCGCCCTTGGTCCGCAGAATCCGTACCAATGCGCGCGTGTCAATCCCATCGATCCCAATGACGCCGTTTGCCGCAAGCCACGCGGAGAGGCTGCTGATGGAACGATGATTGCTCGGCTCCGCAATCGCTTCGCGCACGACAAATCCACGCACGGCGGTGGAGCGGCTCTCGCCGTCCTCATCGGAAATTCCGTAGTTGCCCATTTCCGTGGCCGTCATGGCCAAGATCTGCCCTGTATAGGAAGGATCGGTGAGCGCCTCTTGGTAGCCGCACATGGCGGTGTTGAACACCACTTCGCCTCCGGCGGTCGCTGCATCCGTACAAAGACCAAACGAATGACCGTGAAAGACCGTTCCGTCCTCAAGTGCGAGTCGGCAGATTGCTGGTTGGTCGGGGCGAACTGGCTGGATCATGGGCGCGTGGGATTGTAACGAGTTCCGCTGGTACTTCTCTAGTTGACGGGTTGTCCCCGCATCTGAACCACCCCTTTGCAGAGCATCGGAGGGCAGGGTAGCCTCGCCAAACCCTCGCCCTGATGTTCGGTCCGTGCCGAATCTTGGGATGTGGGGCGATCCTTTGGGCACCCGCGCCCGAAAGAGATGTTCGGCCGATACCGCCATGTGGCGGTGCTGGCGTTTGTCGTCTAGGAGCAGTCATGCCTCGTGAAGAGATTCGATTCGTTCGTCCGCTGAACTCGCTGTTTGCGCGTTCTTCTAGTGCGCTTCAGACGACGCTAGTGGTCGGCATGTTCGGCGTCACCGCCGTCATGCCCAACATTTTCACACGTCATGCAACGGCAACTCCGGTCGCCCCGGTGCAGGATCCCAATTCTGAACCAGGCCAGGATCCCGCTGATACTCCAAGCGAAGAGCCAAGTGAGAACCCCGCCGACGAGCCCATGAATTCGGATCCTGGCGATCCTGCGGATGATCCAATTGAAGAGCCGGCCGATGAGCCGGCCGCTCCAGCGCCAAAGAAGCCAGCGGCTCCTGCACCAAAGAAGCAAGACGCTCCAGCGCCAAAGAAGCCAGCTGCACCGGCACCAAAGAAGCCAGCGCCCGCACCAAAGAAGCCAGCGCCGGCGCCTGCAGAGACTGAACCCGAGGATGTTGAACCCGCTGCCGACGATGCTCCACTCACTGTTGATACCGAGCAAATCCGCGATGCTGCTCAGGTTGCCATGAAGAAGGGCGAGTGGTCGCAGGCGGCGAATGGATGGGCAACGCTGCTGCAATTCCTCCCCGGCGACGAAGAAGCGACCCGTGAGCGCGCGCGCGCACAGTCCATGCTTGAAGGCGGCACCGTCATCGGTAGCGTCTCCAGCGATCGCGAAGTCCGCCGCCAGCAGGCGACTGCGCAATTCAGTTCGGATATGAAGCGTTCGCAGAGCCTGCTTGCACAACAGGACTACGACCAAGCCAAGCTTGCAGCCGTCACGGCCCGCACTCGGCTTGACCTCGCACGAAACGTTCTGAACGCCGCGGAATTCGAGCAGATGTCTGCCGACGCCGAGAAGTTGGTCGACCAAATTGGCGAAGAATCGCGTCAGCACAAACTAACTGTTGATCAGAAGGCACGCACTACCCAAGGCGAGCAAAGCGCATCCTCGCAGCGCACGGAAGCAGAGAACCGCACCAAGCGCGTCAATGAAATTCTTCTCAACGTACGCAAGCTGCAGATGCAGCAGAAGTACACAGAAGCGCTGCAGGTTCTTGATAGCGCACTTGCACTCGACCCCAACAATTCCGCGGCACTCACGCTTCGTGATGCGTTGCACACCACCGAGATGTACGTGCGCTTTGCAGAAACGCAGAAGCGTCGCTCTTATGGCTTCTCCCGTCTTGAGGACGAAGCGCTTGAGGCCACTGTGCCGCAGCGCGTGAATGTTTCGGGTCCTGGGCCGCGTTCAACCAACGCATTGGTGACCTACCCAGAAGATTGGCAGGAGCTCAGCGATCGCCGTGTTCGCGAGCCGGATTACGGCGCGAGTGGCTACCGCGAGGCCGAGGTGAATGTCCCGACGTGGAACAAGATCCAGACCACCTCCATCCCGGTGCCGTTCACTACTGGCCCAACTCTTGAGCAAGCATGCGACTACTTCAAGAACCAGACCAAGGTCGACTTCTTGATCGACTGGACGCAGTTGAAGGAAGTTGGACTTGAGCCTGAGCAAACTGCGGTCACCATTGACCTTGGTAGCACCAATATGGAATCGGCCATCAAGCGAGTGCTTGAGCGCGTGATCTCCAAGAACGGTGATCAGCCGCCAAGCGAGCCGCTCGCCTTTGATGTGCAGGACGGCATTGTGGTCATCACCACCAAGGCTGGCGTTCAGAAGAAGCAAGTCCCTTTCGTGTACGACGTCCGCGACCTGTTGTTCCGTGCGCCCGACTTTGACAACGCCCCCGAATTCAACCTCAGTCAGTCGGTGCAAACCGGCGGCGGTGGTGGCGGTGGCGGTGGTGGCACCGGCGGCGGCGGCGGTGGTGGTGGATTCGGTGGCGGCGGCGGCGGTGGTGGTGGTGGCGGCGGTGGCGGTGGCGGCAGTGTGCCGTTTGGAACCCCCGGCGAACCACCAGAGCGCGGCGACCCCGGCGAACTGATCGATCAGCTCAAGCAACTCGTCTACGACCAGGTGGATGCCAACTGGGAAGAACGTGACGGAGGTACCGACCGCATTGCCGAGTTCAATCGCAACCTGATTGTCACGGCTTCGCCTTCGGCACACCGCGCCATTGAAGGCCTTCTCCAGCAACTCCGCGCCATCCGTGCATTGCAGATCAATATTGAAGGCCGCGTTGTGCAGGTCTCCATGGACTGGTTCGAGCAGATCGGTATCGACTTCGATCTGTACTTCAACTCCAACGACCGTATGTGGTCGGCAGCTCGTGCGGTTGACCCGAACTTCCAGCTCCGTGACTTCTTCTATCAGAAGGGTGGCCCAGGAACTTCGGGCAGTGGAGCTCAGCAGACTGGTCGCCTCAAGAACCCCGTGATCTTCGGAAACGTTGTTCAGCCTGGAGTGAATACTCCGGTTGGTGGCACCGGCTTCCCGACCAATCAGGGTGATCTGCCGAACGGCTTCGGTCAGGACATCACCTACGGATCTTCGGTTCCGGTGCAGCCAGTCGGCGTGCAGAAGGGTGAAATCTCCACAGTCAACGTGCAGCAAGAAGGCTTGCCGCTCGTCAACACGTTGGCCGCAGCGGGTCTCAATCCGTTCGGTATTGCCGCTGTAGCAAACCCAGTGTTGACCACTGGTTTCACCTACCTCGACGATGTGCAGGTTGACCTGCTCATCACCGCAACGCAGGCTGACCAGCGCAACGTGGTGCTCACCGCCCCGCGCTTGACGCTTTACAACTGCCAGCGTTCGTGGATCAGTGTCGCCAAGGTGATCGCTTACGTCTCCAACCTCGTGCCAGTCACCGGTGACAACTCGGGTGCATTCTCCCCGGTCATCAGCAACCTGTACGAAGGCTTTGTGCTGGACATCGAAGCATGCATCTCTGGTGACCGTCGTTACGTCACCATGACCGTGCTCTTTGGTCTCAACCAGAACGCCAAGTTCACCTCGCAGACGGTCACCGGTGCAGCCGGCGGCGGCGGCGGCGGTGGCGGTGGTGGTGGTCGATCCTCAAACTTTGAAGGAACGATTCAGCTCCCTGAAGTCACCGGTACGCAGATTGACACCACGGTCACCGTGCCGGATAAGGGCACCATTCTGCTCGGCGGACAGCGCTTGGTAACGGAACTCGAAGTCGAGGTCGGCGTGCCGATGCTCTCCAAGATTCCCGTGGTCAATCGCTTCTTCACCAACCGCATCACTTCGAAGACAGAAACCACTCTGCTCCTGATGATCCGTCCAGAGATCATCATCCAGCAGGAGCAGGAAGATGCACTGTTCCCGGGTCTGCGCCAGCAGATGTCCCCGGGCGCCGGATACTGAGTAGCCGGATCCGATCCTTGACACCCATCATCGGGAGCCTTCGGGCTCCCGATGTTACTTTTACGACTCCCCCGTGTACGACAGGGGTACACTTCATTCATATGGCACAGCCGCAGCAAAGCTTTATTCGGATTGTCAAGGACCCCGAGTGCACGCTCGTGGAGTTCACTGAGAAGCACATCATTGACGAAGTGGTGATTCGCCACATCGGCAATGAATTGACCAAGTTGGTTGATGATTCGCCGCGGCCGCGAATCGTGGTGACCTTTAAGGGCGTGGAGCATCTCTCCTCAGCTGCCTTGGGCACACTCCTGACCGTGATGAACCGAGTCAAGGCGAAGGACGGTCAATTGCGCCTCTGTGACATCAACGCGCAGATCCTGCAGATCTTCCAGATCACCAAGTTGAACAAGATTCTGCGTATCGAGAAGGACCTTGCATCCGCCAAGGCGAGTCTCGGCGGCAACAAGTGAAAGGGAGTCACTCCATGGCGCACCCCGCACCAGGACAGTCACACGATGGGCGCTTCGAGCGAAGCTGGGTGTTGCTTGAGCAACGCGATTCCATCGAAGGCTTACAGTCGGACGTCAATGATGCGTTGATCAGCTGTGGCTATGGGGAGGCAGCTTCATTCGCCATCCGTCTAGCACTGGAAGAAGCATTAGTGAATGGCTTCCGACACGGCAACAAGGGCAACCCATCCAAGCACGTCACCGTGGAGTGCAAGATCGACCCGCAAGGTGTTGAGTTGGTGGTCATCGATGAGGGCGAAGGATTTGACCCCGGTTCCGTGCCTGATCCCACCGCCGAGGAGAACATCGACATTCCCTCTGGGCGCGGCATCATGTTGATGCGGGCGTACATGTCCTCTGTTGAGTACCTGCACCCTGGCAATCGACTGCGGATCTTCTATAGCAATCCCAACGCGGCGTCCTGAGTCGGACCGCGCGTGATCATGAATGACTGCGCATCAGCGCATATGACCTCGCATCACTCCGCCGTGCGCGCGCGAATGCTGTCATAGATACTGGCAAGCAGCCCAACCATTGGAAATTTGCCGCCCATCGGGCTTGGGCCCATGCGTCGTAACAGGGCATGCGGGACATGTTCCGCCGTCGGTGCTGACTCGGCATCCTCAAGTGCTGCCGTGGGGCGCCAGAAATCCGCGATGCACTGCTCGAGCGGCGGTAGTCCGCCGTTGTCCTCTTCCACCGTCGATGCGGTGGCATGCGCCTGCGATATCCCCGACGTCTGCAGAGTTCGCTGCTCTTGAAGTCGCTCCAAGAGCAACTCACCATCAAGGCCACGCAGCGCAAAGAGCACTACCGGGTCAACTTCAATGCGTTCGCCCATCAGGTATGCGGCGGCGGCGACATGCTTGCACGGTTGCTCAAGTCCGCAATCGCACTCGGTGTGCAGTCCATCTCCGGGTGCCGGCAACAAATGCCGACCAACCACCGCGAAGCACTCCTCGATCGATTCCGGAATTTCTCCGGTCAGTAGCCGCGCCGCGTACACCGCTTCGCCGGCCATGCGCTCAATGACTTTGTCCCACTCTTCACGCGAGAGCGGCCGAACCGTGATCTTCGCCACATACGGTTTGACCCCGCGCCCCTGCACAGCGGTCTCTACGAGCCCCGGCGTAACGGTGTAGTTGGCCACCTGCCCAGCCAGCGCATACTCCATGCCAAGCATTCGAACATCCGGCGGCATGCCTACCTCAACAGCTTGCACAAATGCTGCCGCGTGCCACGGAAGCCCTTCAAGGCCAAGTTTCCTACGGAATCGGATGCCATGGCGCACGCGGCGCGGCTGCTCCAATTTCTTCTGTGACGGTCGAATGCTGAAACCTTCGCTACTCATGCGCCGTCCTCCAGTGTGCTGCCGCGGAGCGAGAGCAGGTCACGCAACTGCGAGGTGTTGAGCTCCGTGAGCCATTGCTCACCACTGCCGATGATCTGGCTGGCAAGCTCGGTCTTCTGTTCGATCATCTGGTCGATGCGCTCCTCAAGTGTGCCGATGGTGATCATCTTGTGAACATTCACGGTACGCATCTGACCAATGCGGAATGCACGATCGGTTGCCTGATTCTCAACGGCAGGATTCCACCAACGGTCGTAGTGGAACACGTGGTTGGCAGCGGTCAGGTTGAGTCCCACGCCGCCGGCCTTGAGACTCAGAACGAAGAGTGGGCACGTTGGATCTTCGCTTTGGAACTTCTGCACCAACTGGTCGCGCTTGGCTTGGGGCGTGCCGCCGTGCAAGAACAATGCTTCGATGTCCAACTCTTGCCGAATCATCTGCACCAGCAAGTGACCCATCTGCCGGTACTGCGTGAAGATCAACGCGCGATCGCCGGCCGCGGTCAGCTCTTCCAGCATTTCCATGACGCGCAGACTCTTGCCACTGCGGGCGCTGAGCCGCGTGGCACGCACCACATTGGCAGGCACCACAATCTTCTTCACTGGCGGCTCGGCAGCTTGTGCACCTTCCGCCATGTCTTCCTCGGACGCCTCGGCCACCGGAGCATTGGATGGCATGCCCTCGCGCAGGAAGTGCGCGGGATGATTGCAGATCTGCTTGAGCTTGACCAATGCGCTGAGCACCAGTCCGCGACGGCGAATGCCTTCGGCCTGATCGACACGCTTGAGCATGTCGTTGACCACTTGCTCGTAGAGCGAGGCCTGTTCGGGCGTGAGCGGAATCTGCTGCCGCGTTTCCACCAACGGCGGAAGATCGCTGATGACCTTCGGGTCCGTCTTGAGGCGGCGAAGAATGAACGGTCGCACCAGCATTCTGAGTCGCTCGGCTTGCCGCTTGTCGCGATGGCGTTCCACTGGCAACGCAAAGCGCTTGCGGAAATCGTTCTGAGTGCCCAGGTAGCCGGGGCAGCAGAATTCCATGATCGACCACAGTTCGCTGAGTCGATTCTCCACCGGCGTACCGGTGAGGGCCACGCGGAACTTGGTGCGTAGCGCGCGAATGGCGGCGGTCTGTTTGGTGGGCGGGTTCTTGATGTGCTGTGCTTCATCGAGCACCACACGGCGCCACTCCACCTCGTTGAGGAGGTCCTTGTCGCGCGTCACCAGGGCGTAGGTACTCACCACCACATCCACGCGTTGTGTCAGTTGTACAAACCGCTCGCCTTGTGGGCGTTCCAGGCCGTGATGCACATGCACCACCAACTCTGGGGCAAAGCGGGTGAGTTCACGGTGCCAGTTGCCCAGCACGCTCATGGGGGCCACCAAGAGTGTTGGCCCGACGCGTTCGCCCTCAGGAGCTACTTGTCGTTCTGCTTGCAACAGTGCGATCAATTGGATGGTCTTACCGAGACCCATGTCGTCGGCGAGGCATGCGCCCATTCCATAGCGCTCCAGGAACGCCAGCCAACTGACGCCGGCGCGCTGGTACGGACGGAGGGTGCCTTGGAAGCGTTCCGGCTGCTCCAAGAGCGGCATCTTCTCAATGGAATCATCGGGTCCGAAGATCTCCGCTACCCATCCCTTGGTGTCCACGCCAATCACCGGCAGGCCACCATCGGAAGCATCAAGATGCGCCATGCGCAGGGCTTCGACAAGGGTTGCTTGGCCGTTGGCGTTCTGCTTCAAGAACTTGACGCCACGCTCCAGATCTTCTGGGCGGATTTCCACCCAGCGACCGTTGATTCGCACCAGCGGCACGCCCTTCTTCGCGAGCGCCTGGAATTCCTCAAGGGTGAGTGGCGTATCTCCCAACGCAATCTGCCAACTGTAATTCACCAAACTGTGCAGGCCGACGCCGCCGTTCGACTTGCCGCCTTCGCCACCCTCGCTCGGGGATGGGTCGCTGTCGATGAGCAGTCGTGCGCCCACGCGATTGGCGGTTTGGCCCCACCAATCCGGCGCGAGCACTTCAAAGCCAGCCTCTTGCAGCACCGGCTTAAAGTCACGGAGGAATTGATATGCCTCGGTGGTCTTGAGCTCCATGCCCGTGGGGGCGCCTTCGTCAAGGCTCTCTTCAATCTTTGGATACAAGCGACTGGCTCGGCCAAGTTCCCCTAAGAGCATGTCGCAGAGTTGTTGCGTTTCTTGCGGCGAATGACCGCGACCGTTGCGACCACCTACAGCGCGGCTCCACAGCGACTCAGCATCGACCACAATCGGCGGGCTGTCGTTGGAAACCAGCGAGAACACCAATTGCCACGGGTGATCATCTTCATGACCATCGGGCCCAGCTAAGAGTTCGGCTGGGGGCTCCAGAAGTTGCAGGAGCAGGCGCATCTCTCGGCCCTCGCCGATGTCTTCAAGGTTGGCAATCCATTGCCGAGCCGTGCGCACAATGCTTGATTCAACAGCGGAAGGCTGGCGCACCGCAACTTCAGCGCTCAAGAGTCCGGTCAGCCAGGCAACATGCGGATCGCGGTCTGGATCGCGGCCATCGAGAGCCTCGGAGTAATTCTCCAACTCCATGATGTCGCGCACGCTGGAGTCAACGAATGCTCCCATCGATTGCTCAAGCAGCGTGGTTGCTGCGCCGGCTCCTTCGGCAGCGCGCACCAGTGCCGGCGCGCCGCGAACCAATGCAGTGAATTTGCTGTGGTTTGGCGCATCCTGCAACCATGGTCGCCACGCGGCAAACATAGAGCCGTTGCGCTCCTGCACCACGGTTGGAATGACGCGTTGATCATTGATCAGGTGCTGCGTGAACTGCGAAACAGCGTTCCACCATCGAGCGTCATGTCCCCAGGCAACGGTGTCATCCGTCGATTCCGTGTCGAGTATGCGCAGCAGGGCGAACGCAGTGCGCGGATCAAGCGCCACCGCTGGAACTTCGACGGGCGCAAGCGTCTCTTCTGGTTCGGCTGAAAAACCAGCAATTTCATCACAGGCACTGAGGCGATCACTCGGAAGTGGTAATTGTCCAATCGCGGTGTCGGAGTGCGGCAACAGCAGCATGAGCGAGCTGTCGGTGAGTGAACCTTCCGCTGCAACGCGGGCATCATCGCCACTGGCGGCGCGCGCGTGCTCAAGTGCGGGCGCGAGCGCTGCGCGTAACTCTGCGACGGTTGCGGCGTATGGGTGAGTACCGGTCGGAATGGCGGTGTCACGCGCAGTGATGAATCGTTGGGAATGCTCGCCCCAGACGCGCAACGATCCGTGAGACCAGTTCAGGTGAAGTACAAACATCCGTGTTCCGATCGGCCCGTAGGTGGCGGGGCGCAAGGCGTGAGCGTGTGGCGTGGGGGGTGACGGTGCTGGCGAAGTGCAGTGATTGCGCTGGGATTCGAACCCAGGACCTAGCGGTTAAAAGCCGCTTGCTCTACCAACTGAGCTACGCAACCATGGTGGTGAAATTGGGGGAGAAGGGGGCTCTCAGGAAGGGGGGCGATTGTAGGGAAGTTCGGCCAACACTGATGCGGCGCCCACTTGCGTCCAATAACCAAGTGGTCAAGCCCGCGGAATCGGCCATTTTTGCCGGAAATGATATTTGGTCATCCACTTGATCAAGGTCTGCGTAACACATCTGGACAACAGGTTCCCGGAATCGCACAATCGATCTGAGGAACGTCCGGATTTCGGTGTGTTTAACACGGGTTGGCTTCAGATTGAAGCGGCGTGTCTCCGATAAGAAGAATGGACAACAGATTCCGAACTGAGCAACACAGCACCGCGCAACAGACCGCGCGATTATGGAGGCGAAGGGCCATGAACGACACAACAACACTTGCACTTATCCAAAACTTCCTCAGTTACCTCACCGACGAGCGTCACTTCAGCCCGTACACGGGTCGTTGTTACGGGCTCGATCTTCGTCAGTTCGTCGACTTCATTGAGACGAAGGCTGGCGTGAAAGTGGACCTTGAGAAGGAGCGCAAGGCGCTTGACTCCAAGAGCACTTCACCGGACACGATTACTGGTCGTGTACTGAAGTGTGAAGTGGAGTTGATCCGCGAGTTCCTCTCCAAACTTGGCGAGCAGAAGTATTCCGCGGCCACCATGGCTCGCAAGATTGCCACGCTGCGCAGCTTCCATAAGTGGATGGAACGCAAGGGTCTTGCTCCAACCAATCCGATGGTCTTGATTCGTACCCCCAAGCAGGCCAAGCGGCTTCCAAAGGCCATCTCCGTGGAGCAGATTGAGCGATTGCTTTCTGCGCCCGATGACACCGACATTCTGGGAGCGCGTGACCGCGCGATTCTGGAAACCTTGTATTCCACTGGTATCCGAGTTTCCGAGGTTGTTGCAATCAACCGTGGCGACCTGAACGACACCGGCGAAGAAATCATCATTCGCGGTAAGGGTCGGCGTGAGCGGCGCGTTCCGCTGGGAAGCCATGCGTTGAAGGCGTTGCGCCATTACTTGGCGATGGTCGATGCCGACCTGCAGAGTCGCGGCAAGCGCATGAATCCTGAAGAATCGCTGTTTGTCAACAAGAACGGCGGGCGTCTTTCCAGTCGCTCGGTGCGCCGCAAGGTTGCCAAGTACCTGGTTGAAGCGAATCTCGATCCGGATATCTCACCGCACACCATTCGCCATAGTTTCGCCACGCATCTCTTGGACAATGGTGCAGACTTGCGCGCCGTCCAGGAGTTGTTGGGCCATCAGTCGCTGAGTTCAACGCAGGTGTACACCCACTTGACCAGCGGTCGCATGCGCGATGGCTATGACAAGGCGCACCCGCGCGCTGAAGCAAGCTGACGTTCACCATCACATCATCACCAATCGCACGTGACGCGGTGCTCTCCGAAGTGTGAGTGCCGCGTTCGTCGTTTTTGGAATCGTGTAGTAGGTTTCAAAAATGAACTCGGGGACGCGGCTCCCACGCCTGAGGCCGCATCCCCGAGATTCGCCGTTGCGGAAACCGCAACGGTTTGGGCGTCAGTGTCCGAAGCCGACGCCCACCCTTTTCTGAACTCTGAGCAAAGAGCGGCAAGGCCGCTCCAGCACTCCGCCCCGAGTGTTTCGGTACACGAACACATGTCCGTTCGTGCACCTCGAGGCGTGGTCGAGTCGCGGCCAAAGGGTTTGAGGCCGCGGAATTCCAGGTTGTCACCTTTTCATACGGCACCGGTTTGCGATCAGATCGCTCCCATGTGCAAGTTCTTGGATTATGCCACGGCTCAGGAGTTCTGCAAGGAAACGGTCGCGACACAGTGCAATTGTGTTGGATTATCGGGAGTACCCCCCCCATGCCGGTAGATTTACGGGATGAATTGCAAAAAACCAACTGAGTATTGCAGATTCCGCTGGAAAATCCACTCAGTAGGTACTTCCCAGGCCATGCTGGGCGCGTCCAAGAAACGGATCGGGCTCGTAGTATTCGGCCATGGATCCAGTTGGAGACGTGATTTCGCCCGCCGGGAACCCGCTCATTGGGGTGATCATGGGCAGCCAGTCTGACTGGGACACCATGCAGCACGCCGCGCGCACGCTCACCGGCATGGGCATTGCGCATGAGTGCCGCGTGGTCAGCGCTCATCGCACCCCTGATCAGCTCTTTGAATACGCCGAAGCAGCCCGCGCCCGTGGGCTACGCGCCATCATCGCCGGTGCAGGGGGCGCGGCGCACTTGCCGGGTATGTGTGCCAGTAAGACGGCAGTGCCCGTCCTTGGCGTACCGGTCTCTACCAAGACGCTGAATGGCCTCGATAGTTTGCTTTCGATCGTGCAGATGCCCGCTGGTGTTCCCGTGGCCACCTTTGCGATCGGCCAAGCAGGGGCAACCAACGCCGCGCTCTTTGCAGCATCGATCATCGCGGCGCATGACCCAGTGGTGCGTGAACAGCTGGACGCATTTCGTGCAGCGCAAACCGCCAAGGTCATGGCGCACCCTGATCCGCGTGTTGGCTTGATGCCGGGCGGGCATAGCTGATGTTGGTGGGCGTGGTTGGCGGTGGTCAGCTGGGCAGAATGCTGGCACTTGCTGGCATTCCTCTGGGGCATTCGTTTCGATTTCTTGATCCCGATCCGCAATGCCCAGCAGCCGCGGTTGGTGAGTTAATCGTTGGTGCATTTGACAATCACGCTGCGGTGGCACGCTTTGTTGCGGGGATCGACGTGGCGACGTTTGAATTTGAGAATGTGCCGGTCAGCACGATGAGTGCGATTGCGGAGCGTGTTCCAACTGCGCCTGGGGTGCGGAGTTTGGCAATTGCCCAAGACCGAATTTCTGAGAAGGAGTTCTTTCAATCGTGCGGCATTGCAGTGCAGCCGTTTGCGGCCGTGAACACGGAGGCGGAATTGGCGGCGGCGTGCGGACGGATTGGCGTTCCGGCAGTGCTGAAATCGCGGCGCCTTGGGTATGACGGCAAGGGTCAATACGTGGTGCGTTCGCCGCGAGACTTTGCTGCTGCGTGGGCCGCGGTGAGTGGCGCGCCGGCTATCTATGAGGCGTTTGTTGACTTTACTGCTGAGATAAGCGTCATTGCGGTGCGCTCTCGTGATGGTGATGTGCGAACGTGGGCACTCAACAAGAATGAGCACCGCGCGGGAATTCTCCGGCACACCCTTGCGCCAGCGCCGGGGATGACTACGGACGTCTGCCTTGCAGCGGATCATGCCGTGCGTGCGGCGATGGATGCGCTTGGGCACGTCGGGGTATTGACGATCGAGTTCTTTGTGACCAAAGACGGGTTGATTGCAAATGAAATGGCGCCGCGGGTTCACAATTCTGGACACTGGACCATTGATGGTGCAGTCACCAGTCAATTTGAGAACCATGTGCGCGCAGTCACGGACGAACCACTTGGATCGACGGACGCGCGTGGATTGAGTGGGATGATCAATATCATTGGCGCGATGCCCGATCGTGGCGATCTTCTTGCTGTCCCCGGCGCGCGCCTGCACGACTACGGAAAGACGCCTCGGCCGGGACGAAAGTTGGCGCATGTGAATGTGTGCGCGGGCGATGAGCGAATCCGTGCAGCGCAAATGCGCGTCCTAGAGGACTTGGTCCGGCACGCCACGCAGGATGCCCCGACGGGTGCGGCAGCGGAAGCTGAAAGTGCCTGAAATTGTTGGGACGATTGCAGTGAGGAAGTACTTGTTGCACCGCTCCCTGCGATGATGCGCGCTCATGAGATTCACCACGATTCGCCTCCCGGACGGCCCGTCGCTGATGCGTGCGCTTGCGCAGCACGTGTGGTCATCAACGACCGCCCGTGATGGGATTGTGGATCTGTCCGATGCACTGGTAATGGTTCCGGCGTCGCGGGCAGTTCGCGCGTTTGAGCACCATCTCATTGCACTCGCGCGTGAGGCGGGACATGCGTTTGTTTCGCCACGCGTGGTGACTCCGGCGGGGCTTGCTTCGCGATTTGTGGTTCCAACCGCCAACGTACTTGGTTCGATCGGTATTCAGTTGGCATGGCGACACGCGATCATCAGCGCCGAAGCGCGCGTGATATCCGCGTTGTCGCCAGGTGGAATTGACGCTATTCCGGACGAAGCGCTGGAGCCAGCAAGTATTGATGCACTGGCGGCTCGCATTGCCACACTGCATCGTGACGTGACCAGTGCTTGTACAGACTTCGCCAGCGTGGCCGCGGAACTGCGCGCCACCATGCCGGAGTTGGACCTGGATCGCTGGGACGCATTGCTCGCGCTTGAGAATGGCTGGCGTCAAGCGCTGGAGAGCGAGCAGTCGATTGATGAGCCGACTGCCACGCGCCGCGCTTCCAGTACCGGTGCACTGCACGCGGGCGGAGTTGCTCGCATCTATGTGTTACTTGCTGATCCGGAACGGATTCAGCGGGAACTACTGGGTGCGATTGCGGCGCGCGGCATTGCTGTTTCGGTACTGGTGCACGGCACGGATGCGGAGTTGCCAGCGCCACTCGATGATGACGGATTCCCTGAACACGCAGCGTGGGCGCGTGCTGCAGTGGTGGTTCCGCAAGACATCATCATGCTCGCAGATACACCTGCTGATCAGGCTGCGGCGGTGCTGGACGCGCTGAATGCGATGCCGTTGCCGCGGCGCAGTTGTGACATGGCGGTGTCAGTTCCCGACGAGGGGGTCGCGGCGCAGGTTGCTTCGTTACTTCCTTCATGTGGTGTGGAAGTGAACGCGTTGCCGTCACGCACGGCGGCGGATGGTCCATTAGGGATGCTGCTTTTGGCGCTGGCGGATTACTTGCAAGTGCGCTCGTGTGCAACGCTCGGGGCATTGGTTCGTCATCCAGAAATGGAATCGTGGTTGATCCGGCAGGGATGCGTTCGACCAGTGGCGAGTGTTTCGGAGTTTGCGGTTTCCAGTGGAGCAGACATCCTGCCGAATCGCATCGACTTTGGTAACGGTTTGTACAGTCGTGTATCGGCGACTGTGGAACATATTGATGCGTTGCTTGCGGCGATGCGGAAATCAAAGTCAGTACTGCAGACAATTGCTGCGCTACGAGAGGTGCTCGGAGCGGTTGCAGCGGATGCTTCGTTGGCCGGCCGGGAATCTGCCAAGGCATTCCATTCAGCAGCCGAAGAGCTGCTGGTGGTGCCAACGCGATTCACGGACGGACTCACGGCTGCGCAAGTCTTGGTGCTGCTTGGTGAGGCAATGTCGGCATCCATGCTTGCCACGGAAGGAACGGCTGACGGGGTGGAGTTGATGCAATGGCTTGATGCCGGCATTGATGACGCACCGAATATGGTGTTGACCGGGATGAACGATGGCATTGTTCCCGGTGGAATGGAAGTTGATCCGTGGCTCCCGGATTCGGTGCGGGCGCGACTTGGCATGCCGTGTGCCATGCGACGTCAGGCGCGCGATGCGTGGATCCTGCACGCACTGCTTTCCCGAAAGCGATTCGTTCGCTTAGTGACTGGGCGGACGCAGATGGCGGGCGATCCGCTGCAGCCTTCGCGTTTGCTCTTGGGGCTACAGGGTGAGGAACTCGCGCGTCGTATGGCGTGGATTGGCGATCCGAAATCGCCGCGCTCATCAGCGACGCGCTGGGCAGCGTTAGCGGCATCGGAAGGGCAATTTTCAGTGAATGTGCTGCCAGTCGGTCCCAGCAAGTTTGTCTCCGTGAGCGTGACAGCGTTTCGCGACTACTTGAAATGTCCATCGCTCTTCCAGTTGAAGCGAGATCCACGCTTGTTGCTTGACGGTGCTGACGATGGCGCATTGGAGCTTGATTCCATGGGGTTTGGAAATTTAGTGCATGCTGCGCTGCAGGCGTGGGGCCGCGATGAAGCGCAGCGCACCGCAGCGGGTGAGCCCGCAACGATTGATGCCGCCATCATTGAGCAGCGTGTGCATGCGGCGCTTGATGAAATGCGAGATCGCGACTACCCAGAGTCAATCCGTGGGGCATACGTGGTGCAGTTTGCACTTGCGCGGGAGCGGCTCACGGCGTTTGCGCATGTGCAGGCGGCTTGGGCCGCTGATGGTTGGCAGGTGGTGCATTCTGAACTTTCATTTGCCACGCGACAGCGCGATGAATACGGTCGACCAGCGCCAGTGATTGGTGAGACGGGCCTCCTCTTGCAGGGCCGGATCGACCGCGTGGACGTGCACCCGGAGCGTGGATTTGCAGCGCTGGACTACAAGACGTCGGCAAAGCCGAACGATCCGGAAGGTGAGCACCGCAAGCCAAAGGGGCGCTGGTTGGATTTGCAATTGCCGCTCTATGCGGTGTTGCTCCGTTCTATTGGTATCACGGTTCCGCCTATGAATTTGGGCTACTTTGCACTTCCATCCAACCCCGCTGACACCGCGGTGCTGCTTGCTGACAAGTGGGACGACGCGTTCCTGGGCGAAGCAGAAGCCGAGGCAACGCGCATTGCACGACTGATTGTTGCCGGGCAATTCATACGCGCGCCCGACTATGAGCCAAATGCTGATGATCCGTTGGCGCCGGTGTACGGAGTAGGAATGCGTGGACTGCGCGGGGAGGTGCTGTCATGATTACGCGATCCGTGGTCATTGCAAACGCGGGCAGTGGTAAGACCTACTTGCTTGCCAATCGACTCATTCGATGGATGATTGAGGAGCGACGCGCCACCAACACAGCGTCGCCGGATCGAATGTTGGCGGTGACATTTACCCGCAAGGCAGCGGGCGAAATCTTGGAGCGAGTGCTTCGGCACCTCGCACTTGGCAGCCTTGATGCTGCGAAGCGTGAGGAATTTTCGACGGCATCACAGATTGGCCCCGCTTCGGCGGAGGAATATGCAGCCGTGCTGCGCGAAGTGGTCGACGCGCTGCACCGGATGTCGATTTCCACCATCGATGGCTTCTTTATGCAGATGGCGGGCGCCTTTGGCCCGGAGTTGGGACTGCCGGAAGGTTGGCGCATTGCCGAAGACGATGAGCAACGGGCCATGCGTATGGACGCGATCGGTGCGGTCATTGCCGCTGACCCCATGCGGGCGGTTGATCTGGCACGACAGATGTCTGACGGCGAGCCAAAGGTGGAAATTCAAGCTGGAATTGATGCGGCGCTGGGGGGTGCGTTCACCATTTGGGATCGATGCGCTCTGGGTACTGATCCTGGCAAGCCGTGGTTAGCGTTGGCATCGGACAGTGTGCAACTGTTCCCCAAGGCGCGTCGCGCCGATGCGAAGGCGCGTGCCGCGGTCATTGACGCCATGCGTCACGCCGCAGTTCCACAAACCAAGAGCGGGACCCCTAACAAGTATTGGACGAACGCCATTCCCCGCGTCATTCGCTTGGCCGAAGATGGCCACTGGTTTGACTTGTTGAAGGACTCGCTCGTGATTGCATTGCGCGACACTGGGGTGTTCAGCAGCGTTGCACCGGAACCAGCATTTGCGCGCGGGCTCGAGAAACTGGTCGGTCACGCCTGTGCCGAGGTGCAGGACGTCATTCGCGCACGTCTGCGGGCAACCGAGGAACTTGTTCACAGTGTTGATCGCGAGTTGGTCCGCATGCGCCGCGCTGAAGGTGCGTATGGATTTCAGGACATCACCACACTGATTGCCCGTGCTCATTGCCTCGGCGGTGAAGGAACTGAAGCGATGCGCGAGCGTCTGGACCGCGCTATCCATGATTTGGCACTGGATGAATTTCAAGACACATCGCCAGCGCAGTGGACGGCATTGGTGCCACTCATCGATGAGATCATGGCAACCGGCGGGCGACGCTTCTTAGTGGTTGGCGATCCCAAACAGTCAATTTATGCGTGGCGCGGCGGAACACCGGAATTGCTCGCGCAAGTGGGCGCACGCCCGGGACTTGAGGATGACGCGTCGCTCAACACCAGTTTCCGTTCGAGTCCGGTGATTCTTGGCTTTGTGAATGCGGTGTTTGGCGATGTTGCGGGTTTGGTCAGCGGCACACCGCTTGCTGCGAGTACGCCTGACGCAGAGCGCACCTTCACCGATGCTGGATTGGTGGCGCCGCGTGATGTTGACCGCAGCCCTCTCTTGCGTGCCCTTGCCGGGTGGACATTTGTGGAACACTTGGCCGCGGAGCGCAACAGTGACATGCCAGGATTCGTTCGCGCGTTCCGTGCGGCTGGGCAAAGCGCTGATGCAATCGCTGCCACGGTTGCGGCCATTGTTGTTGATCGCCATGCGCGTCGACCCGATGCAACGATCGCTGTATTGGTCAGTAAGAACGATGAGATCACCGCATGCGTTGCGGCGCTTCGGCGCGCTGGTGTGGCAGCCAGCGACGAGGGGCGATCGCAGTTACTTGATTCACCGGCGGTCACCGCCATCATGGCCATGCTGCGACTTGCAGATCAACCCGATGATCGTGCTTCACATTGGATAGTGAGCCGCGAACCAGTAGGGTCGATCTTTGGATGCGCCCCCATGGAGACGTTTGCGGGGGGTGCTGCGCAGCGAACGGAATCGGATCGAATTTCTGCGCACGTGCGTCGCGCCTTGCATTCGGAGGGGTTGCCGGCCTGGATTGATCGGACCATCGATCGTTTCCGACCGGTGTGTTCTGCGCGTGACATGCAGCGATTACATCAACTGTCTGTCATGGCTCATGATGCCGATCAAGCAGATGTTGCTCGGCCCGGACACTTTGTCACTAGCGTGGAATCGCGCGGCGTCCGCGCTGCGGCGGGGGAGCGCGTGCGAGTCATGACCGTCCACGCCAGTAAGGGCCTGGAGTTTGATGAGGTAGTGCTTGGCAGTCTGGACCGCGTCATGGGATCGATTGATGGTGGTGCTGGCAATTGGTCGGTACTTGCGCCGGATCCAACCAAGCCACCGATCGCCGTTGCGCCGGTCTTGGCAAGCGCGATCATGGAGTATTCGCCGCTGCTGGAGGCGTTCCGCCGTGAGGCGCAGGTGGGGCGCATCTTTGATGACGTGTCCGGCTTCTACGTGGGCGTGACCCGTGCGCGTGAGGCGTTGCACTTGGTGTGTGCGCCTCCGACCGCGGCGGACACGTTGCGGCTCAGCGGTACTCGGATCCTGCGCATGGCATTCCCGGAGTTTGAGAAGGCGCTGCTCGCAAACAAAGTAGTCAACGAACGATTCTGGGAGTGCGGGGTGGATGCCCTGCCGAGCGAAGGCAATCCGTTGCCAACGCATGTGGAACCGGCGGGACTGACGCTCACGCCGGTGCCCACGCCGGCAGGACTGACGCCGGTGCCGGTGCCGGTGCCGGTGCCGGTGCAAGTGCCGATGCCGGCGCCGGTGGTGGAGCGCATTGCGCGGCCCGATGCGCGCGGTGGCGTAGCGCCCAGTTCGCATGAGCGGCTTGGCGCTGGTGGTGTTCCACTGTTCACGGCGGAGTTCACGGGCGCGGATGACGGCGCGCGCGGTTCGCTGGCGCACGCGTGGTTTGAGCACGTGGAATGGCTGAATTCCGAGGGGATTGATCCGGCATCGGAACCGCAGGTGTTGCGCGCAGTGGCAGTCGAGATTGGTCGACCGGTGGATTCAGCGCTGCGTGACTCAGTGCGCGCGTTGGTCATGGCCGCCGCGCGGGGTCCGCTTGGGGAGTGTTTGCGTCCAGCGCGTTACAGCGCGTGGAAGTGCGACACACTTCAGGTGCGAAGTGAAATGCCATTCGTGGCGCAGATTGATGGGCGTACGCAGCGCGGTCGAATGGATCGCGTGGTACTTGGTCTGCGCGCGGGGCGCGTGGTGCGTGCGGAGGTGCTGGACTGGAAGACTGGCGCGCGTGACTTACCGGGTGCGGAGTTCGAAGGTCGAATCGCTCCGTATCACTTGCAGATGAATGGATACCGCCGTGCGCTTGCGGCAATGTTTGAGATTCCTCCAGAATCAGTGAGCGCCGTGCTGGCATTCGTTGATCGTGGGGAGTTCCGCGAAGCATGAATGCGAACCACGGTGCAACGCTTGCCTATCAGTAACTGATCGTCACAAATACACCCAAGAGCGCGTTGGGATCAACCGTGGTGCTGCGTGTGTTGGAACCGTTTGATGCTTGGATCTGCAGTTGCTCGTAGAACGTTGTTCCAACCAGCATGTCCAGGCGGCAGTTTGGAGTGAAGTCGTAGCCAACGCTCACAAATGCGGCCCAGCTTTGATCTTCGCCGACGCCGTTATTGATGGTGGGATCGTTGTTGGTTCCGAGGCGGAATCGGCGTAATTGCCAGCCAATTCCGAAGGCAACATCTACTTTGGATCCTTCGGGTTCCCACGCGACGTCGACGCCAACGAAAGGACTTGCTGGCGGCCTGCGGATGGTGGAAAGCAGCCAATCGTCAGCAAAGTGCCAGTGCAACACGGGGATCGGAATGATGATCGGGTCGTTCTCGATTTGGGTCACACCCAGGACGCCGATACCCAGCATCATGTTGGCGGTGGGAGTCCAAGCAATGCTGCCGATTCCGCCGCCGTACAAACTGTCTCCGGCATCGGCATCTGATTCACCCGCGATAGCAAAGATGCCGCCGAGCGAAGCGGTCCAACCATCAGCCACTTTGAAGCTTCCGCGCGCCTGCAGTCCGAACAGGTTCACACTGCCGAACGGATCAGCGACGCCAAGTTCAGAGACTCCGCTCCAGTGGTACCAGTCAAACTCATAGCCCATGGCCACGGTGACGTTGAGATCATTGGAGCTATACACCCGCGCTGAATAGCTTCCGTAGAAACGATCGGCGCTCATGCTGGCGTTATCACCGATATCGGCACTGAACTGATGGATGTAGCCAGCACCTGCAGAGCGTGCGGGCTGCTCATCACCGCGTTGAGTCACTACTGGCAATGGGGCAGTGGCATCGGCGGTGGTGGGTGGCACGGGTGCGGCTGGCGCAACTGGTGCAACTGTTGCCGGTGGCGTAGTGGCGGGGGCAGCAGTGACGGCTGGAGTTGCGGGTGGTGTCGCGGCCGGCGCTGCGGCAGGAGCTGCCGGTGGCGCCGCAGCCGGCGCGGCCTTGGGCGCCGCTGTTGCGGCTGGTGGCGCGGCGGCTGGCGTGGTTGTCCGCGGTTCGGCGGCGTTCGGTGGTGTCAACGAAGGATCTTGGCACCAGGCCGGGGATGTTGACGAAAGTCCGATCAACAGGGTGACGGCAGCAATGCTTGGATTGCAAAGTCGGGTGGCGAGGGCGTCGCTGAGCATGGTTGCATCGTAAGTTCCCCCCGGATTGGTGCATGTGGGCGGCGAAGTCGTTGATTTGGCAGCGAGATCTGCCCGGACAGGTGCATGTTGCGCGCCCCGATCGCCGATGTAGCCCCCGGACGCGGACTATGATCCCCGTCCCCCGCGGATTCCCTCGGGTTCCATATTGAGGATCGCATGCAACTGAACCTCCCGACCGGCCACTACCCAAACGGCATCCATGGCGGAATGATGGCTACACCGAACACGCTGGCAGCAGCTGGTATCGGTCGAGACATGATTCGCCCCGAGACCCTCGCTAGCACTTCCTACCAGCGCACCCGCGAGATGACCATCGATGAACTCCTCCTGGAGAATCGGGTGGTCTTCCTCATTGGCGAAATCAACCACGCCTCCGCGGCGCGCGTGATGATGCAAATGCTGTATCTGGAAAGCCAGAAGCGTGGTCAAGACATCAACTTCTATATCAATAGCCCCGGCGGGGCTGTGGATGACACGTTGGCTATCTACGACACCATGCAGTTCATCTCCAGTGAGGTGGGCACCTATTGCATCGGTCGTGCCTATTCCGGCGGAGCGGTGCTCTTAGCCGTCGGCCAGAAGGGCAAGCGCATCATTCTGCCGCACGCCAAGGTGATGATTCACCAGCCGCACGGCGGCGTGTACGGCCAGACCTCGGACATCCAGATCCAGGCCGAGATGATTCTCAAGATGAAGCGTCAACTGAACGAGATCCTTGCCAAGCACACTGGTCAGCCCGTGGAAACGGTCACCAAGGATGCCGAGCGCGATAAGTATTTCAATGCCGAAGAGGCCAAGGCCTACGGTCTTGTTGACGATGTGGCCACCTTCCCAGAGAAGGGCAAGCGTTGACGCGAGCGGAGTTGCTCAACCTGATGTCTGCCATGCCCATGGTGGCAAGCCCGATTTCGTCGAGCGCGCAGTCGCTCGCCGATGTCTGGTCGATTTCGTCCGATTCAGCGGCGCCGGGTGCCGATCCGCGCCGCGATGAAGATGATGACGATGAGCCACGGTGGATTTCGGTTCCGCTGGTGGTGGACAAGCGCGGCAAGAGTGAAGAGTTGGTTGACCTCTACAGCCGTTTGCTGCGTGACCGGGTGATCTTTGTTGGCGCGCCGATTTCTC
>Ga0247837_1003559_pt1 | contig 26878 bp, 26 predicted proteins | sample LaCtaG_2_FD_187115 | JGI IMG/M metagenome (GOLD analysis project Ga0247837, IMG submission 187115) | Freshwater microbial communities from meromictic Lake La Cruz, Castile-La Mancha, Spain - LaCruzMarch2015_14.5m | ecosystem: Environmental > Aquatic > Freshwater > Lake | place: Spain: Castile-La...
CTATCACAAGGCATCCATGGAGGGGAAGCGGGTCGTCCTCACCGACGAGATCCCGGAAGGCAGGAAGTTGGCGGATTCCCAAGTCAAGGCGATCACCGGGGGCGATCCCATGAATGCCCGCCGGCCGTTCGAAAGCCCTTACAACTTCATGCCCACTCACAAGCTCTGGCTCATGGGAAACCATAAGCCGGAAATCAAGGGCACGGACGAGGGGATCTGGCGCCGGGTCCACATGATCCCGTTCCTCGTCACCATCGCCGAGGCCGACCGCCGCCCGCGGCATGAGATCCTCGCCGAGTTCGAGGCCGAGGCGGCCGGCATCCTCAACTGGGCGATCCGGGGCCTACTCGAAAGCCGGGACATCGGCCTGCGCCCGCCTCCCCAGGTCGTCGAGGCGACCAAGGAATATCGCGAGGAATCCGATCAGTTCGGCGCGTTCCTCACAGAATGCACCGGGAAGGACGTCATCGGCCGCGTCGGGATCTCATCCCTGGCCAAGTGCTATGCCATCTGGTGCGAACAGAACGGGGAGAATCCACGGTATCACGGGACCCGGAAAATTCGAAAGGTCATGTGCGAGCGCGGCTGGCATATCGAACCGGACCGAAACGATCATCCGACCGTTCACGGATTGAGACTGAAACAGGAGGAGTCACACAATGAATTCGCCCTTAAAGGATAGGATTGCTTTTGAATCCCGCGAATCCCGCGCGGGAAACGCGGGGTTTCGTGACCATCTTATTTTTCAAACACTAAAAAATGCCACTTTTGACCCTAAAAATGCGGGAAATGCGGGATTGGCGGGGTAGTTCCTATTAAATACAGAGAAAGATTATTTATTATTCCTATATCCCAGACACTAGGTGCAACACCCCCGCGAATCCCGCAAATCCCGCACCACCCTTATTGAGACTTCAACACCAAAACCAATGCCATTCACACCCGACCAACTGCAAAAACTCGGCTACGTGCTCCAACCAGACGGATCCTATTCCGCTCCCGGAGCCGCCCGCTCAACCCACTATGCAAAACCAAAACTGGACCCGAAAACGCAAGCTCATCCTCATGGGCTACAAAATCCCGTCACTCAACCAACTGCTCCACAAGCATTGGACCGTAGCCCACAAAGCGAAGGAGGCCGCAAAGCGTGCGCTGTCGGTGGCGCTCCGCGATACCGCCTCATCGTGACCCGCTACTCCTCGCGCCCGCTCGACGCCGACAACCTGGCCGGCGGATGCAAGCCGCTCATCGATGCCATCCGCCGCGCCGGCCTGATCCCGGACGACGATCCGAAGACAGTCATCCTCGAGTTCGCTCAGCATGGATGCCTGAAAGCCGACGAGCGGACGGAGGTCGAGGTCTTCGAGCGCAATCTTGACTGACACCCGCAACCGCGCAACACTCACGCCCGATGCCAATCCTAGCCAATCCCAAGCATGAAGCCTTCGCCTGCAAGGTCGCCACGGGCATGCAGCTCGGGCCTGCTTATCGCGCCGTGTACGGCAAGAAAGGCACGGATCAGAACGCTTGCCGCTTGAGTAAAATTGAAAAGGTGGCGGCTCGAATCAAAGAGCTCCAGGGCAAAGCCGAGGCAAAAACTCTGCTGACGATCCAAGAACGCCGGGCGTTTCTGGCGGACGTGGTGCGCGTGAAAGTCGGGGACGTCGACGAGAAGTCACCGCTCGCGCAGTCGGTCGAATACGGGCTCAATGGGAGCCGGAAAATCAAAGTGCCCGACAAAATCAAGGCGCTCGAGCTCGACGCGAAGATGGCCGGTGAGCTGGTCGAAAAGCAGGAGACAACCCACGTCATCCCAGGATCGCTCGAAGAGGCGATCATTTCCCTGATCCATGGACAAGCGCGCCCTTGACTATCTGCGGGACCCATGGTGGCGCGTGTCAACGCTTCACATGGTGCGCGATGAAACCGCCAAGCTGGTGCCGTTCGTGCCCCGGAAGGAACAGGCCGAGTTCTACGCGACCAAGCACAATCGGAATTTCATCCTCAAGGCCCGCAAGCTCGGCATGTCCACGCTCCTTGCCCTCGACAACCTGGACGCCTGCATCTTCACGCCCGGGACCTACGCGGCCATCGTAGACCGCTCGGAGGCCGAGGCCTGCGGCAAGCTCGATATGGCGCGCTGCTCATGGGAAAATCTGGAAAAGAACCCTGATCCCCGCGTGGCAGCGGTCGGGAAGCTGATCAAAGACAACCTCAAGCTGGTTGCCGATTCCGACAAGGAGATGCGGTTTTCCAACGGCAGCAAGTTTGAAGCTGGCGTTTCCCTGCGCGGTGGCACCCCGACCCGCCTGCACGTCTCTGAGCTAGGCTACATTGCCAGCCATGACCGCAAGCGGGCCGAGGAGATCAAGGCCGGATCGATCAACGCGGTGCCCGCATCGGGTGAGGTCACGATTGAAACCACGCATGAGGGCGGCAAGGCTGGCATCTCGTACGAGTTCGCCCGCCTGGCGATGGACTCGACAGCGCGCGGGATCGAAAGCCCGCTGGACTGGCGCTTTCATTTTTTCCCATGGTTTGACCATCCATCGTACCGGCTCGCCATCGAAAACCCGCGCGTCGATCCTCGAATCATCGAATACTTTCAAAAGCTCAAGGCTGAGCATGGTATCACGCTCGGGCCTGATCGGATGGCCTGGTATCAGGCCAAGTTTGCCGAGCAACGCGAAGCGATGTTCCGCGAGTTCCCATCGACCCCGGAAGAGGCATTCCGCGCGATGGTATCGGGAGCGATCTATCCGCAGATGATGAATTTGCGCGCGGCCGGCCGCGTCAAAGACTTTTCGCACGATCCCAAGGCCCCGCTGATGGCGGCTTGGGACATCGGGATTTCTGACTTCACTTCGATTTGGCTCGTCCAGGTCGTCGGGCGCGAGCTGCTCTGGCTCGGCTGGTACGAGGGCGAGGGCTCGGGCGTCGGGCATTACGCGGAAGTGATCCGCTCATGGGAAAGGATCTTCGGCAAGCGGATCGCCTGCCACTACCTCCCGCACGATGCGAACCAGCGCGAGCGCGGGACCGGGAAAACCTACGCTGACCATCTCCGCGAAGCGGGATTTGCTCCCCACACGATCAAGGTCGTCCCCCGGTGCCCGGACATCTGGCAAGGGATCAACGATCTGCGGGACTTGCTCCCTCGGTCGTGGTTCCACTCCCGCTGCGATGAGTCGAGGCAATCAAAGACCGGCACGGAAAAGCTTTCCGGCGTGGCCTGCCTCGAAAGCTACCACACGCAAACGGTCGGGGCCTCTGGCGCCGTGCGGGAAATGCCCTGCCATGACGAGACATCGCACACGGCCGACGCGGCGCGCACGTTTGCCGAGGCCTGGGCGCGCGGGATGGTTGACACAGTCGGCGTGCTCACCAACGACGAACACCGCCCGCAAGTGCGGGTGATAACCGGGCTCTCCGACGAATGATTACAGCCATCGAAAGAGCCCGCGCGCTTTATGATCGATTCGATCAACCGCGCACGTTTGTTGAGGACCTCGAAGCGCATTTCCGGCACGGGTATGTGTTCTCGACGCCTGATCATTTCCTCATGGCGAGGACGGTCTGCAAGGATGCCCCTCGGGAATTCCTTGCCGATCCATGGCACCAGTTTGACAACGTCGACACATGGCTGATCTGGTTGGCGGTCGGACCGTGCGCGATGTCAGTCAAGACATTTTGCTTGACGATGCAACCCTTCCCCCTTACTTGGGTCGCTTGGGCGAGGCGAACCGGCCCCTTGAAATTTCATCTGATCAACCCATGAGACTCTCTGACCCGCTGACAAATCTTCTGCTTGGATCCACAACGTGTTACTTCGGCGGCGGGGGCGGTGCCCCAAAGGCCCCGAAGCAACAGAAGATCGAACTGCCCCCGGCCCCGAGCTACAATGCGCCTGCGGTGCCGACGCTTCCGCCGATGCCTGCCCCGGCCCCGCCGCCTCCTCCTCCTGATCCGCCAGTTTCCTCGAGTGCGCTGGACATCCAGCAATCGAAGGAGCAACAGCGGATCGATGCGCAGAAGCGCAAAGGCATCCGTAAAACGCTCATCGCAGGGGAAGCCAACCAGAAACCCGCCTCGCCGGTGACCGGCGCAACGCTGCTCGGCTGATCATGGAAAAGGAGAAGCTCGCTCAATGGGTGATCGAACGCCACGCCAAGCTTTCCGGCGAGCGTTCCGTCTGGGATGGCTTTTGGAGTGACATCGCAAACTATGTGATGCCCCGGAAATCGGAGATCCAATCTCGCCAGAGCTCGCCAAACCTTTCGAAGTCGGCCCGCCTTTTCGACACAACCGCGATCCGGGCAAACCAGATTCTTGCCAACGGACAACTGTCCTGGATGACCCCGCTCGAAAGCCGGTGGTTTTCGTTTGATCCTCCCCATATCCTAAAAGGCCAGGACAAGGTCGAGCAATGGTATCGCCGGTGCACGGAAATTGCTCAACTCGAGCTCGCTCGCTCGAACTTCTACACGGAAATCCATGAACTCTACCTCGACCGGGGAGCGTTTGGCACGGCGGCCATGACGGCCGAGGAAGGCGAGCGCGCGGTTTTGAATTTCCGGCTACTCAACTGCGGCAGTTACTCGATTGCCGAGGATGCTGAGGGCAAGATTGATTCCCTGTTTCGCTCGCTCACGATGACGATCCGAGCAGCGGCTCAAAAGTTCGGTGAAGAAAACCTTCACCAAGATTTGCAAACCAAGCTCAAGGACGCGAAGAGCATGGATCAGGCGTATGAGTTCGTTCATGCGATCTTCCCCCGGAAGGAATTCGACCCGGACAAGCGGGACGGCGAAAACAAGCCGTGGGCCTCGGTCTATGTGGACATCAAAAACAAGCTGATTGTCCGGGCTTCCGGGTACGACGAGCAACCGTTTTTCGCCACTCGATATTTACTCTGGGGCGATCAGGTTTACGGATGGTCCCCGGCCTGGATGGCGCTCCCGGAATCCCGCCAGCTCAATTTCTTGGAAAAGCAGATGGACAGCCTTGCCGAGACGGCCGCATTCCCTCGCATCCAGGTTCCCGAGGGCTACAAGGGCACGATCAATATGCAGGCGAATGGCATCACGTATTTTGATGCCAACGGCAACGGCCCGAAAGAATGGGCGACGGCCGGTCGGTATGACATCGGCAAGGATCGCGCCGAGATCAAGCGGAAGGCGATCAATGAAGCCTATCACGTCGATCTCTTCCAGATGTTCTCGCAGATTGAAAAGCAGATGACCGCCCGCGAGGTCGCCGAGCGATCGGGGGAAAAGATGATCCAATTTTCCCCGACGTTTGCGCGCATGACAACGGAGCTCTTCAATCCGCTCCTGCAGCGTGTTTGGTCTATCCTCATTCGTGCCGGCCGGTTCCCAGAGATCCCGCGCGAAGCCGTGCTTGTCGGACCGCAAGGCCCTGCTTTGCCTGAGCCGGAAGTCTCTTACTCGTCCCGGATCGCCCTGGCTGCAAAGACGCAAGAAAATCAGGCCATGTATGAAACGCTGGAATTCCTCATGCCTGTGTCTCAATCACGGCCCGAAGTCCTCGACAACTTTGATTGGGATGAGATCTCACGCGACTTTGCGAGAAACAGGGGGGCCGCGTCTCGGCATTTATTGCCAGAGGACGAGGTTGCCAAGATCCGCAATGCCCGGGCTAAACAGGCCGCCCAAGCTCAACAGATGCAGCAAATGCAGATGGGAGCCGACGCGGCGGCAAAGGTCGGCGGGATTCCGAACGATTCAGCGGCCGCCAAGATGCTGACTGATCAAGCGGCATGAGTGACGAAATCACGCTTGAGGACATCCAGCGCGCGAAGGAACGCCAACGCACGATCAATGCTTACCACCGCACGTTTTCAAGCGATGATGGCAAGCGCGTTCTTGAGGATCTCAAAACAGTTTTCGGGTTCAAGTTTCCGACATTCGTTCCCCGTCAGGGTGGCGAATATGATACCCATCACGCGGCAATCCGCGACGGCCAGCGGCAAGTCATCCTGCACGTTGAAACCGTCCTTAGCGAAGAGGCCATCGGGGACGCGAATGTCGAACAACCGCAAGTCACAGTAAAATCATGAGCAAATACACACTCGAAAACGGGGCCATCATGGCGGACGGGCAGGCAATCGCCCGGCATGACGCGGCCCGGAACGTGGTGGTTTCAACCGAGCCACTACATCACAAGATCAAATCTGCGATCTCGCGCCTCATTGAGCCGAACCCGGCCTATGAGGTCGATGAACTTTTGGAAAGCCCGCGGATCACGCCCGAGCCCGATTCTGACGCTGTGCTTCCAAAAGGCCCCGTCCCTGCGGCGGCCATGGAAGAGCCCCCGGCCAAGGATCCCGCGCTTGGCGACAAGACGCCCGCGTACGTGGAATGGTTCCGCCGCAACCACAGCGCCGAGGAGTTCTCGGAAAAGTATCGCGGCCGCAAAGTGCCCGCCTCGATGGCGGTCGCCATGGCCGAGCCTGTCATCTCAAACCACATGCCAACCAACGAATAATTAACCCATGAAAATCAAATCCATCTTCTTTGCTCCTGATGACGGCGCGCCCGGTAGCGGCGGCGCCGGGACTGGCACCCTGATCCCTGACGGGAGTGGAGCTTTCCCAGCGGCCGGAACGCCGCCCGCAGCCGGTGGCCAGACGCCTCCCGCGGCGACGGGCTCCCCGTATTTTGGCGCTGACGGCAATTTCGTCGAGGGCTGGGCGGACAAGCTCCCGGATGGTTTCCTGACTGCTGACGATCTGCCGGCGTTCAAGATCCACGCGAGCAAGTACAAGAGCCCGCTCGATGCGATCAAGAGCGATTTCCACAAGGAAAAGATGCTGGGTCGTAAAGCTCAAGCGGTCGTGATCCCGGGCGAGAAAAGCACTCCCGAGGAAATTGCCGCATTCCGCACCGCCTTGGGCGTGCCGGAAACCCCGGAGGGCTACAAGCTCAAGCCGGAAGCGCTCCCGGAGGGGATGACCTGGAACGATGAGATTGCGAAGCCATTCGCCGACATCGCCCACAAGCACAACATTCCCCCGGCCGCGATGAATGAAATCATCGGCCAATACGTTGCCATGCAGCAAGTGAGCGCCGACGAGATGGGCAAGATGTACCAGGCCGAGCTCGACAAGGGTATGGCGACGCTCAAGGAGACATGGAAGAATGACACGGAAAAGAATATCGGCTTTGCCTCGCGTGTGGCTAAGTCGATCGGTCTTGACCCGACGTCCCCCGGCCTGCGTGATCCGAACGTCGTCATTGCCCTCCAGCGCGTTGGCGCGATGCTCAGTGAAGACAAGCTGGTTTCTGGCGACATCTCGGCCACGCTTCAGCCCGGCAAGGTGCGCGCGAACGAGATCATGACGAACCCGGCCGATCCGATGCATGCCGACTATTCCGGCAAGAACGGCAAGGACCGGCAGGCGGCCGCGGCTAAGCTGGTTGCTGATCTGCTCAAGAACGGCTGACGAAACTTTCGCCTCGCTACTGGCGGACCTGAGAGGCCCGGACGGAAATAAAAATCTGTCCGGGCCTTTTTCGTCTTGACTGACACCGCGCGAGCGCGTAGGCACGGATTCAGCGCAAGCAGACAACTCCTTTTTCGGGGCCTGCTCACGGCAACCCAACGACCGGGATCTCGCAAGAGGCAATCCGGAAGGCCGAGGGCAGAACGCAAAAACCCAAATCAACAAAAGGAGAAATTCTAACATGCCTGCACTTACGAAAATCCCTGAGCACTACCCGATCCAGTTCGAGACGAACTGGCGTCAGCGTGTCCAGGCCAAACAGAGCATCCTCAAGGAGTATGTGACGCTTGATTCCATCGCTGGAAAAGAGAAGTCCTACAACTTCCTCGAAGCTGCTGTCATGCGTGAGATCACAACTCGCGCCGGTGAAACCACTGCGCAAGACCAGGAGAGCAAGAAACGCTGGAACCGCACCAAAGGATACGATGCCGTCAAACGCTTCGATGAGTTCGACGATGCGCTTCTCGGTGCCATCGTGCTCCCGGACTCGGACGTCGTCATTTCGCACGCCGCCGCCTACAAGCGGAAGTGTGACGAGCTGATCGCGGCCGCCGCGGTCGGAACCGCCTACACGGGCGAAGACGGTGTGACCTCGGTCACCCCGACCCAAACCGTCGCGGTGAACTACGTCGAAACCGGATCCGCTGCCAACAGCGGTTTGACCGTCGCCAAGCTTCGCGCCGCGATGTTCAAGCTCGATGACGCCGAGGTCGACGAGGACGAGGAGCGGTTCTTCGTTGCCGGACCGAAACAGAAGGAGGAACTCCTTCGCACGACCGAATTGACGAGCAAGGATTACAACGTAGTCCAGGCGCTCGTCGAAGGCCGCATCGATCGGTTCATGGGCTTCAAGTTCCGATGGACCAAACGCACCGTGGTCAACACGTCGACCGATATCCGGTCCTGCTTCGCTTACGTGAAGTCGGGAATCGTGCTCTCGGACGATGGCCTGAAGACTCACATGGACATCCTGCCGACGCAGAACCACGCCCTCCAAATCCGTTCGGTCGCCCGCCTGGGCTCCGCGCGTGTGGAAGAGGAAAAGGTCGTCGTCGTGTACTGCGATCAATCCCCGTAGTCGAAACCTCAACTTCACTGAAAGGAAACTAACATCATGGCTACACTCTACACTGACATCGCGGCGGCCCAGCAGGACTACCGCGGTCTGTCGAAACGTCCGGACGGCTCAAAGGTCACCGGCAAATACGGGGTTCTGGAAGCGGTTTATACCACGACCGGAGCCGAGGCGGCTGCTGACATCATCGACATCGGGGACATCCCCGTTGGTGCTGTCGTCATCCCGGAGGAATCCCGCATCGCGAGCGAAGCTTGCGGAGGAACGGGGTTCACGGCTGCAACGATTGGCGATTCCGCCGCATCGGCCCGCTATTCCGCAACGGCCGTCTCGCTTGTCACGGCGGCAAGTGCCGCGCTGACACCGGCACTTGCAACGGGGGTTACACTCCGCACGCCTGTGACGGAAAGCACCAAGACGATCAAAGCGACACTGGCGCTTTCGTCCGGCTCGGTGACCGCAGCGAAAAAGGTCGTCTTCACGATCGTGTTCCGGCACCCGTAAGCGGGAAGGAAATCAAACCCCGTCGCGCCCTGCGGGTAATCAGGGCGCACCCCTTTTTTTATGGATGAAGTGACGATCTGCAATCTTGCCCTTGCTCGCCTGGGAGATTCCCGGATCGCCGCTCTTTCGGATTCCAAGCCGGAAGCCGAATATTGCACGCTGTTCTATGAGGCGACCCGGGACGAGGTCCTGCGCGGGCACCCTTGGAACTTTGCCACAACGCGCGCCGCGCTCTCGCTGGCATGGGTGGCGCTCTCTGGCGTGGCCTTGGCCAATAACGGCGCCGGCCTTGTGCGCGTCACCCATACGGCGCACGGGTTGGCAACCGGCGACCGGATCCACGTCAAGGACGTGGTCGGCGTCGAAGCAAACGGGACCTGGAACATTACCCGGATCGGGGCGGACACCTACGATCTGATCGGATCCACCTTTGCCGGGACTCACACATCGGGGACCGGATCATTTTTGAAAGCCCCGCTCTTCGGCTGGGATTACCTGTACGCGCTGCCATCGGACTTCCTGCGGCTCGTCCAGCTCAACGCCTACGAGGCCGAGGAACCGACGACCCGATGGGAAGTCGAGGGCGGAAAGCTGCTCACCAACGAGGAGGAGGGCAATATCAAGTACGTATACAAGGTCACGGATGAAAACCTCTTCGATCCGCTCTTTGTCGATGCGATCTCGCTCAAGCTGGCCGCCAAGCTCGCCAAGCCGCTGACGGGATCATCCCAGCTTGCCGAGGGGTTCTTGACGGAATACGCGCGCATCACGGCCCCGCTGGCGCGCCGCATCGATGCCTCTGAATCTCACCCCAACGTGAAGCCGGCTTGGGTGGACAGCTCGCTTGTGCACGCCCGGTTTGGATCGGACATCGGATAAACACCATGCCAATGCACGATCTCATTCCTTCGTTCAATGCCGGGGAGGTTTCCCCGCTGATCGATGCGCGCACGTCGCTTGAAAAATACAAGTCGGCATGCCGGACGCTGGAAAACTTCATCATCATGCCATATGGCGGGGTAAACCGCCGCCCCGGGACTGAATTTGTTGCGGAGGTTTTTGGAGAGCCGATTGATTGCAAGGTTGTTGCAAAGCAGGTGATGAGCATGACATTATCTCATGCAACAATGACGCCCGGAGAAACCGTTCTTGCGATCCGCATCGATGGCCGTCTTTCCGTCGGCGACACAATCACTTGGCAAAATACAACCGGCGTCTGGCTCACCTGCAAAATCCATGAGCTTTCGCGAGGGCCTTGGTATGTTTTGGCGGATACGGATGGGAAGCTAATCGATGCGGCAACGACGCTGAGAACGGTTCCCTTTAATGCCACGGTTATCAATGGGTCAAAGGCCAGGCTTTTCCCGTTCAATTACTCGGTGACGACTCGCTTTGTGTTGGAATTCTCGCACCACTACATTCGGATCTTCACTGGCGGGGCATCGCCTCGGCTCGTTTGGAGTTTTGCGCGGATCGTGACTGGCGTCACCGGGGCATATCAGGGGCTTTCCCCATATTCTGAGTCGGATTTGCCGGACATTCGCATCGTCCAAATCAACGACGTTGTTTATATCGCGCATCCAAAGCATCCGCTTTTCAAACTGTCGCGGACATCGGAAGAATCTTGGACGTTCGATTTCGTGAACTATTCGTTCCCTCCAACGATGGATGAGAACACGGAAAGCACGGCGACAATCACGCCATCGGCAACCACCGGCACGATCACCTTGACTTCTTCGGCTGGATGTTGGGACCAGCGGTCGGGAGATTGGTTCTTTGATCAGCGGGATGTTGGGTCCTTTTGGACGATCTCCCATCGCAGGGAATCGGCCAAGATTTCGCGAGCGCACGCCGCGTCCGGGACGAGCGGGTCACTTCAAGTTGTCGGAGATTGGGAGATGTCGACAACTGGCACTTGGGCGGGCGATATTTATTTGGAGAGGAGCGAGGACAATGGAACATCATGGGATGTGATTCGTTCCTGGAACAGTTCGAGTGACCGGAATTATTCCACGGTTGGCAATCAACCATTCCCTGCTCTCCTACGTCTCCGGTATGCAGGATCCGGGACGGGCCGCGCGCTGTTGCAGGTGACTGAGTCAATGCACGTCGGGGTTGTCCAGATTACGGCGGTTGACACGTCGGCGGGAGTCATCTGCAACACGGCAACGGCAACTGTGATTGTTCCCCTCTATGCCGCGACGGCAACGTCCAAATGGGCGGAATCGGCTTTTTCAGATTTACGCGGGCATGCGGGAGTTCTCACACTGCATGAGCAACGGCTTTACCTTTCAGGAAATAATGACCGGGCGATGACGGTCTGGGGGAGCCAAATTGACGACTTTGAAAACTTTCGCATCGGCACGGTGGATTCTGACGGGATCTCGCTCACTCTCGCGAGCGGGCAGCAAAACGCGATTGAATGGATGCTCTCGCAAAGCTCGCTCATCACCGGAACAAATGGCGACGAATGGACGCTTGGGGCAAGCGATTCATCGAAGACGATCACGGCGACAAATATCAAGGCCCAGAACCAGAGCCGCTACGGGAGCGCAAAGGTGCAGGCAATCTTGCTGGCCGAGGTCGTTTTGTTCATTCAGCGAAACGCGCGAAAGGTGCGCGAGCTGACATATTCTTTCGAGCGTGATGGCTGGGTCGCAGTCGATTTGACCTTGCTCGCCGAGCACATTACGACATCCGGGATTTCTGAGGTTGCCTATCAACAACAGCCCGACTCGATCCTTTGGGCAATCCGGGGTGACGGAACATTGATCGGGATGACGTACGAGCGCGACCAAAGCGTCGTTGGCTGGCACCGGCATACAACGGACGGGCTTTTTGAATCTGTTGCCGTGATCCATGGCAACGGGACAGAGGATGAAGTCTGGCTTGTTGTGAAGCGGACAATCGGCGGCGTGGATTCACGGTATGTCGAACGCTTTTCTTTGAACTGGCGCGACGCTCTCGATGCGGGATCGTCGGAGGAGTGGAAATATCTCGATTCACACAAAGCGATTGCTGTCGGGTATTCCGAACCCATCACAAGCGCATACTCTTCGCCCTTGAAAGTGGTCGTAAATTATCCCGGAAAAGGAGATTTCTCAGTCGGGGAAATTGTGAAAATTGAGGACATGGCGGGGATTTTCACGGGAGGAACAAATCCAAACGATCAAGAATACCAGGTGATCTTGATTACAAAGACCACGCTTGCCAGCACCCTGCCGATTGAAAAGCGGTACGAATACAGCATCAGCCTTGGAAACAAGGTCACCGGCGCTGCCGTGGATTGCGGATCATGGTCAAGCGGAACGGCTAGCGGGGGAACCATAACCAGGACGAGCACAAGCGCGAAGATCCGAAATGTCGACCACTTGGAAAGCGAGACGGTCACCGCGCTAAACAATGGCAGCGTGGTGACATCCGGCGCGGTTGCATCTGGCGAGTTCACGTTTTCTGTTCCAGCTTCCAAAGCTGTTGTTGGACTTCCCTACACGTCGACCCTGCAACCGATGCGGCTGAATATGGATTTGCAGGATGGGACCAGCCAAGGCCGGAAGGCGCGCGTCCATGGTTTGACTGCCCGCCTCTACAAGTCGCGCGGCGGCGAGGCCATGACGAATGCGGGGACATGGTACGCGCTGGGGCCTGAGACGGGCGTTTTCACAGGTGATCGGAAAATCACCTTGGCCGGAAACTTTGCCGACACGGCCGACGTCACGCTTCGCCAAACCAAGCCGTTTCCGCTCACGGTCATTGCCATCATTCCCAAGTGGGATTCTTTCGGGTCTGAATAATGGAAAAACCGATCTACCAGCTTCAGCACTACGCGCCCGCCGATTATTCGACGCTTGAAGCGTGGTGGCATGAGCACGGGGCGACCCCGCCCCCGGAAGTGATTCTTCCAAAGCTTGGCGTCATCGTGCAGGAGTTTGGCGAGGCGGACCCCTTGCCGGTCGCCGCTCTCTTCCTCTATCTCGACAACTCAACCGGGGTTTGCTTCTTGGAACACATCGTCACCCGGCCGGGCCTCAGCGTGAAACGTGCGCGCGCCTCGCTTCTGTGGGGCATGCGCTGTTTGCGCATGCTGGCGGCTGACATGGATTACGGCGTCATGTTCTGCCACACGCTCCCGCCCATCGCCCGCACGCTCAAGCGCGAGGGATGGCAGACCATGGCAAAGGATAAAGTCTCGATGGTTATTTTGACAAAGGAGGAAAAAAATGGGAACTGAAGCTGTATGGATTCCTGCGGTGATTTCCATTGCTATGGCTGCGGCCGGCACGGGGATGCAAATGTATTCCGCAAACGAAGCCGCGAAAAACGAGCGATCGATTGCCGCCTACAATGCGCAGATTGCACAACAACAGGCTGACATGCAGGGGGCGGTTGCCCGCCGCCAAGGTGAGATCGCGCAGTATAACGCCACACTCCAGATGCGGCAGGCCGAGGCGCAAAAGCAGACTTCCGACGTTCAAGCCAGGATCCAGGAATATAACGCTGAGATGCAGTCGCGGAATGCCACGACGATGCGGGCCTATGCCGATAATGCCGAGGAACAGGGACGCGAACAGGCGCGCCGGATGCGTGACGAGAAAGCGCGCATCCTCGGGCTCCAGCGATCGCAATTTGCCAAGGGCGGGGTGACGACGGAAGGCTCACCGCTGGCAGTGCTCGCTGAGACTGACGGGATGTTGGAGCTCAACATTCAAGATTCGTGGTATCAAACCATGCAGGAAAGCAAGAAGCTGCGCGGTGAGGCTGATAATCTCGATGCCGATGCAGGAATGACGCGGTGGAGTGCGGAAGTCGGGCGGCGTTCCGGCGACTTCTCAAGCCTCCTGAGCATGGGCAGCGCACAGGCGAGCTACAACAACGCGCTTTTTGAAACTGAAACCGCATCAGCTGGGGTGAGGATCGCCAATCGGCAGGCAGAGATTGACCGGCTCGCTGGGAATAACCGGGCAAACGCCTACGAGCTGCAGGGGCTCGCCTCCGGGATCTATGGGGCTGCTGACATGTCGTCAACTTTGCTGAACTACAATTACAACGCGAAACCCTCCGCGAAACGCTAACCCATGCCATCTATTCGCCTCATCGACATTCCGAATGCTCCCGGTGCCGGATCCCCAAACCTCCAGCGTGGAGTCGCGAGTATGCCAGACATGCCTTCCGTGCCACGCGATGCGGCTATGGACGCCTCTAGCCTCGCGCGCGGGGCTGCGAGCTTACGCGAGCGTCCAGTTGACTCGGGGGCCATCAATGCGGGCATCCTTGCCTTGCAGGGGCTCGGGCAGGCGGTCAAGGAAGCCGCGGGCGTGCCTGCTGATTTCTCGCTTCGCCTCCAAAAAGCACAGAACACCGCCGACATCGCCCGCGCTGATGTCATCATGCGAGATGCCTTTGCCTCGCAACAGGAAAGAATGCAGGGGATGCCGGAAGACAAATGGGAAGAGACATGGAAGACTGAGGGGCTGAAATCGGTGCGCGAGCAAATTGACAAGCTCGGGCTCTCGCAGGCCGTGCGCGATCAAATCACGCCGGATCTGATCCAGTGGGAGGGCGCGACCTCCATCCAGATTCGCACGCAGTCGACAAAGCAGAAGATCAACGAAGGGAAAACCGCTGTCTTGAATGCAGCCAACCGCGCCAAGATGGACGGGCATTTTGAGTCTTCGATTGCGCTTCTGCGTGATGGCGAAGAGGCCGGGCTTTTCACTCCGCAAGAAACGGAAAGCATCGTTCAAGGATTCGAGTTGGAACTCCGCGAAGAGGCCGATATGGGAATCTTGAACTCTTCGCCCCGCCAAGCAAAAGCCGATCTCGACGAAGCCATGAAAACGGGCGAGTCGAAGCTGTTCCCGCACGCAACGCCGGATAAGATTCGGAGGTATCGGGCTATTGCGGAAAATAACGATTTGCAGATGACGCAAGACAAGTCGAATGCGTTGGATGAAATGGTTTTTTCTGGCAGCATTAAAAGCGAAGAGGAGATTTACGCTTATGGGGAACAAAACGGGTTTTCTCAAAAACTCACGGCTTCACACGTCGCCGCCTTCAACAAAATCCAAGACCATTCTCCCGAAGGAATTGCGAAGACTCTCGAATCTCACTCTCGTCTGATGACAGATATTGAGGCTTACGACCCATCGAAAGACCCTCAAGCAAAGGGCTACATCTCATTGCAAATGGCAATCCGCCATCAAATGCCGGAAGGATCGCGTGAGACGCTTTTAATGGAACTTCGGGAGCGGAAGAAAGAGGGCGTCATCAAGCCGGATGCAACGACGCGGGCAAACGTATTTTCTCAAATTGACAAACAGGCATCGCTTGGCGTGTTTGGGCCGCTACGGAAAAGAAAAAACGACAAAAAAGACGATCCAATACTGCAATCTGCCGTGTTTCAGCGCGCGCTCGATCTCAAGGAACAATTCCGCGATTGGTATTCGGAAAATCCGAAAGCGACATCGAACGAAATTGGTCAGTGGTTCAAAGACCAGACAGCAAAGGACATCATCAAATCTGGCGTGAAACTTTCTGGAGAAGATGCTTTCAACTACTGGAATTTGATTCCTGCTGTGGGAGCTTACAATCTTGCTTCTGGCGCGGTGAAACAATTATCGGGACAAAAAACGAAAGAAGAACTCATTCGCGAGGTTGAAGACGCCCTTGTGATGCCAACAATCGACGACGACCCGAATGACATTATTCCATGATTGACGACCTCGAAGTGCAAACGATTTTGCGGGACTTGCCAACCGCGCCGCCGGACGAGCAAACCGCCATGCGTGATAAGCTCAACACCTGGCGCAATGCCCTCCGCGACGAGGAGGAAAGCAAACTGGAATCTGTATTCCTCGAACCCGACCGATGGAATGGGCAATGGACAGACCAGCATCAACAACTTGCCGACGAATCCAGCGACCCGCAAAGCATCAAAAACGGCATTGCGAATCTCAAATACATCGCCGCGCGGGAGGGCAAATCCCCGGATGACATCGGCGACTTCATGCCAGCGTATCGCAAAGCCTACGCGCAAAAGCTCTTTGGGAAAGAGGACATGGACGATGCCGCGTTTTATTCCGCCGTGCAGACACGCTTCCAAGGTCGCAAGGCGCGGAACGACGGTTTTCAACAACTGCTCGGTGACGTGGCACTCTCATCCTTCGAGGACATGGCCACGGGGCAACAGCGACCAACGGCGGCATTTGTGGAGAACTACCGAAAGGAGAATCCTGAGTTCTTCAAAGGACTCAAGCCGGATGAAGAGGCGGCGATTGTCGAGAGGTTGTCTGATGCCTCCGCCGATCTCCGCGCGAGATTCGAGCCATACGCGCCGATTGCCAAGCAACTCTTCGAGAACGTGACGAATCAGACTGGGCAAGCAAGAAGCGAGAACGCACCGGATTTATCCACTGTGACGTCGTATCTGATGGGGCTTTCGCGGGATGATCGCCAAGCAGTTTACGGCGCGGTTTTGCTTGCGGCTCAACGGTCGGGATTCGAGGCCAAGGGATTTCTCGAACAACTTGGCGAGGCTATCGGGCGCGGAACTGGCGGGATGGTCGCGCAAACCGTTCGCGTCGGATATGAAGAGCAACTCCGCGCCGAAATCAAGGCCATCGAAGGCGGCGCACGGATGGGCACGGATGACGACAACGCCCGCGCTCAACGTCTCGCAGGAGCGAAGCAACTCGTCCAGGCTCTCGGTGTGATGCGGGAAATCTCATCCTTGGCCGAAAGTGCAGACCCGTTGAAAGAAGTCTCAAAGTCATGGCTTGGCAAAGTGGCTGAACGCGGCGCATACGGCGCGGCGGGATCGATTGGCTACATGGCAGCATCGGCCATCCCCGTTGTCGGGCCTGCCTTGACGTTCTCAGCGGTTCGCGCCGGGGAGATTGATCGCATGTTGAACGAATCGCCAGAGTTGTCATTCGACGAGGCGAGCGCGTTCGCATCGGCCATCGCGTTGCCGTCTGCATTGCTTGACCGGTTGCAGTTTAAGATTCTCGCCGGGAAAGCCCCTCGTTTTTCACAAGCGTTGCAGAAAATGGCAATGGTCGGAAAAGGGACTTCCGGGTCAATGAAGCGGTTCGCCACATATGCGGCAGGTATGACGGGCGCGGAGACGGCCATTGAGATGACGCAAAACTTCATCCCGATTGTCGTCGATCAACTTGCGGCGGCACTCGACGAGGATTTCAAAAAGCACGATTTTGGCGAGGAGGTCAAAGCCTGGGCAGAAGCCGCGCCAGAGACATTGGCCTCGATGCTCATCATGTCGCTCATTGGCGCGGGCGTTGCCACGGCAAACGACGTGAAGGGAGGAAAATGGCTGCTCAAAGAAACGCTTCCCCTCCGCATGGCCGGGCTGTCAGAGGAACAGGCGGCAAAGGTGGTCTCTGCCGAGAACACGACGTCGGCGGAAAAGGTCTTCCAAGAAGAATACGCGAAGCGCACTCCCGAAAACATCAAGGCGGGCGTCGATCTTGCCAAACGCGAGGCCGAACGCATTCGCGCTGAACAAGGCGCGGCTACGCGGGCGCGGTTGCGCTCTGTCCTGCAACCGGACGGCACGCGTAAATGGATAGCGGAAGACGCGACAGGAAAAAAAATTCTGGAGTCGCAAAGTTCCGAAGCAGCCATGAAAGCGGTCGAAGAGTCCAACGTCTCCGCTTTAGTCCGACAGACATCGGGCGTCGGCGAGGCGATGGAGTTTATCAATTCCGTAAATGCGGCCATTGGTCGCGGCGAGGACGTGCAAAAGCTCGTCACCGAACAAGCTCCTCGCTCGCTCAAAGATGAGTATGAGGCAAACCCGACGCCGGAAAATCTGGATCGCTTGTTTGATACGGTGCGCTATTTCGGGGGAGACCCGAAGACGCCGAACGACTTGGCCGAGTATTTCGTCAAGGCCAGCAACCGGGGTGCCATTAAAGGTGACATCTATCGCTCGGTCATCCGCATTCACGAAGGTGCGGACGGTGTTGACGTGATGCGCGATTTTTCACAGGACAATTTGAAACGGGCCATCGCCGAGGGCGATGTGTCGTTGCAGTGGGTTCGCGAGCAACTCGGGCAACTAGCCGGGACTCCCGGCTTCGAGAGCGTCCGCACAGAATCAGACGCAGAGGTCATCGAATCATTCTCCGACGTGGCGGTCGCCTACCTCACTGGGCGGTCGAAAGAATCGCAAATCCCCGAAGGGTTGAGAGGATTCTTGCGGCAAATCGCGGCTTTCATCAAAGACATCGCGATGCGGGCCTATCGACTCAAGCGAGCCATCGCAGAGGGCAAAGTGAGCACGAATTTAGAGCAACTGCTCGCAATGTCGGTCGGTCTCGACGTGGATCAAATCATTGAATTTGAGGGGCAAAAAGCGCAACGCCGGATGGAACGCGAGGCATTAGCCGATCTTGAAAAAGGTGATGGGGCACAAGGCAAAGAGTTGCTCGAAGTTTTCGGAGGCGATGCCATGTTGCCGGGCGAGGGATCACCGTTTTTCAACGCTGACATCAAGCGCGTGCTTGTCGCCGTGCGCGAGTTCAACAAAGGCAAAAAGGCATCTGAGAAAATCCCGCTCAACCGAATATTCTCCGATCAAGCGCAAGACCCGGATGTCTCTCTCACGAACTTTGCAGAACAGGGATTCGATTTTTTCACCGTGGACGATTTGCTGCAAGCCGTCGAAAAACGCCTTTTCGATGGGCGTCCGCAATTTGGTTACTCCTCGAACGACGCCTTGCAGGGGGGGAATTATTCGATTTCCAAGGCGGAAGCGAAAAAGCCAACAGATGAAATCCTTTCCCCAACAGGGCATCGGGATTGGGGAGTATTCACGGATTGGGACGCTGAACATTCCGGGGGAGAAATCCAAGCCGGTCCGATCCGGCTATTGAAGGGGCAGCATTTCGCAAAAAACAAAGGGTATGGGCTGGAGCACATCGAAGCGGAGCACGCCAAGGATTTCGCGCGGTTCAGTGGTCCGATGGAAAATGTTATCCACCGGGTTCTTTTAAATTTCAACGAGGTTTACAGAGAGCCCAACGGCCGGCTTCTTCTCACGATGAGAAAGCCAACACTTGCCGCAGTTGTGGAACTTCGACAAGAGAGGGGTGGATTTTATTCCGTTGTTTCCGCTTATCCAAAAGAAAACCCCGCTTGGAAACCAAACGGGGTGCGGATACTTGGCGGTCGCAGAGTCGCCTTCGCTCAATCGGAGAGAGCGCCCACCGGAACCGCTCAGGGGAGTGCAAGTCCGAATCCCCCGCTAGAGCCTCTTGTGGGTAAGTATCCTTGGTCATATGTTCGCACGATTTCAAAAACTGTCAACGCGCATTTCTCCATCGGCAAAGTAAGCGGAAACCGCGTGACAAAGGCTCTCGAAGCAAGATTGAAGCGCAATCCTGCCGAGCGACTTGCCATGTATGAGCGGGCGCGGAAAGCATTTGAGACTGTGCGAAACGGGCGAGGGACATCGAAAGACGACAACGAGAAGTTTTCTTCGCTCCTGCAAAGCATGGGAGAACTCAACGCGATTCTGAAAATCCTTCCTGCCGAAGTGCGCGGGAAGGTCGGCGGGTTTTTGACGCTCGCCAACATGGGTAAGGATACCATTTCCGGCAATAAGCAGGCCACAATCGACAAGTTTCTCGAAAAGCGAATCGCGATGATCGACAAGGAATTGGAGCGATTTCTTCAAAAAGAATACCGCGAAGATTTGATGAAAGTCGTCAAGGCCGCTCGCCCAAAAACTGGCAACAATGGCGTGAGGCGTTCCACGCTGGGCGCGGAGGGGCAAGCCTTGTCCGATTCCGTTTATCGCGCGACACTCCTCGACGAAGACGCGACGGGGCAAGCCTTGTCCGATTCCGTTTATCGCGCGACACTCCTCGACGAAGACGCGACGGCGAAGCGACTGGCAGAGATTGAGGCCGCGCGTGCTACGTCTCCCGGTTCAACCGAACTTGCGGAAGAATGGGGGATCGTCAACCAGTTCGGCGACATCTACGGGCGTTCTGCGGAATCTCTGGCCGGATCACTTGCTTGGCTCAAAGAGCAACTCAAAGGCGGGCGTGAGGCATGGCGTATCAAAGAGCAGGCGCGTATCGACGAGGAACGCGCACGCGCGGCGGAAGTTGTCAGCCATATTGGAAAGTCAACGGCGAAAAAACGCTTCAAGACGAAAAACATCTTCGAGCGCGCCGGGCAGACCGCAAATGCAATCCTGCTAGATCACAGTTCCTTTGAGCAAGTCGCCGGCGCCATCTTTCCGCCAGCCGTCGCGCAACGGCTTTCAGATAAGCTCCGCGAGGCCGACATTCGCCAGCAAGCCACAGAAATCCGAGAACGCTATGACATCCTCAAAGCGTTACGCGCGGGAGCAAAAGCCGATGGCATTTCCTCCGGTAAAGCTCTTGTAAAACTCAAGTCCGACGTGAAAAACGCCGTTCGGTATTGGGAAGGAAGGAAGGTCACTGCCGAGCGCATTGCCATTGAGCTTGCGGAAAAAATTGTCACCGGGCAGGCGGACCCGTCGAAGCTTTCAATGGCCGACATTGACACGCTTCGAGATGAGCTTGCGGCATTGCCTGCCAATTCTCAAAAAGAGTTTGTCACCATCCGCCGAGTCATAGACGCCGGGAAAGAAACGAAACTCGACATGTCTCCCGAAAAAGCCATCCAGCTTGTGCTCTCGTGGGATCAACCCGACCAGCAAGCAAAGATGCGTCGTGAGGGATGGACGGATGACAGCTTCGCCGATTTGCTCACCCTTGCAGGCGACCCGGTTTCTCTCACCATGCTCGATCATGCCCGCAAACTCTACGCCTCAGGTGCGGCGGTCGTGAATCCGGTTTACTCCAGAATGTTCAGCATGAATTTGCCACAAGTGAAAAAGTATGCGCCGACGAGATTTGTCAATTCCGGCGACGTGAAAGACATCGGGCTCGACGGTTCGCCAACGGCATCGGGAACGACTCCATCGTTTGCAAAGACTCGCGTCTCGCACTCCGCAAAAATCGCTCCCGCCGACGCGCTCACAGTGATGCTGCAACACATCGTCCAGCAATCGCATTGGGTTGAGTTTGCCGAACTCGCGAGAGAGTTTCGGTCTCTGATCACGACGCCCGATGTCCGCGAGGCCATCAAGCAATCGCACGGCGAAAAAGCATTATCCATACTCGAAAGTTGGGCCGAACAAATGGAACAACGCGGAGGCAACAAAGGAAGAGAAGCCGCATGGGTCAACGAAATTCTCGGTGCTGCCATCTCTGGCAAGGCGGTCTCGTTGCTTGGATTCAATCTCAAGACACTTGGAATGCAGAACGACAACGCCGTCAGGTTTTCTCTCTCAGTCAATCTCGCCGACGCTGTGAAAGCCATGTCGAATCCGGTCGGTCTCGCCGATGCCATGCGCGAGATTTGGGCCAGCGACGACATGCAGAACCGTTTGCACGGCGGCGCAACGGCGGAAGCCAAGTTTTTGTTTTCCCGATACTCAGGCAATCTCTCGTTCGGTGCCCGCATTGCTGAGGCATCAATGACACCCCTTAACTGGATCGACTCGGCAGCAATGACGCTTTCCACATCGGTCGTTTATCAAGCCGCATTTGCCGACGCAAAAAAAGCTGGGATGCCGGATCATTTTGCACGAAAGGCCGCAACCGATGCCGCATCACGCGCAATCTACTCATTCGCTCAACCCGTCAGTTTCGGGCAAAAATCGAACATCGAAAATTCCGGCAACGTTTACATGAAAGCGTTTTTCATCTTCATGACCGATCTACGCCTTAAATCTTCCATCATCGCGGATTCCGTCCGTGGTCTCGCCACTGGCACAGGTGACGCATCGGTACACATTCAGCGCATTGTTGCAATTGAAGTCATGGCCTTGCTGTCCCATGTCGTCGCCTGCGCCTACCGCGATGAGTTCACCGACGACGAAGACGAAGACATCTGGAGTCTCGGAGGCTTCGTCCGCGCTTTGCTCCTTGCTCCAGTGCAAGGGTATTTTCTCCTAGGCAGTGTGTCGGAAATTATCTTTTCAAAACTGACAAGTGCCGGATTTTTCCCTCCCGATAGTGAAAACCCATTGCTTTCCAGTGCAGGCAACTTAACTCGCTCTGCAAAGAATGCGGAAGACACATTTGATTTTGACGATCCAGAAGCGATGTTCAAACAATGGAACGCCATCGCTCGCGCTCTCGCAGTCACGCCAGCCCTCGCCGCTCCCGCCGTCATCCTTAACATTTTCAAACCGATCATCGGTCTAGCGCAAAACGCTGAATCCGAAGAGTAAAAAAAACCTTCCAACATCAACCAAAATCGTCTTGACTGACACCGCCAAAGAAAACCCAAAATCATGAACCTCACAGGAAATGGAAATACTGACATCGTGGTCGAACCAGGCCGGGAATATGCATTCTCTGCCAGCGGCACATTCGGCAGCGGAACACTCACCCTGCAATGGGGCGACGGGGCCGCATACACCGCATTCAAGGACAGCGGCGGGGATGTGGCGCTGACGGCCGCAGGCGGCCGCGTCGTGGTCGCCCCAACTCGCGTTGTGCGCTTCGCCCTCACCGGCTCAACCGCGCCATCGATCAATGCGAACCTCGTCGAGACGGTCTGATGATTGAGTCAACGATGCTCGCACGCGATATTGCAGCCGGTGTGGTTCGCGGTGAATCCGTTGCCGCGGGCACTCCTGACGCAACGGCAAGCGTTGTCGTGGATGGGACGACTGTAGCACGCGTCCCGGAGGTTTCATCTGGAAGGAATGTTTACGAAGAAACCATTGCCGGGAAAGTACACAGGATTGTTGCCGCGCCGAGTCCAAATGTCTGGTATTACGCCATCCTCGAATTTGACGGAAAGTATTGGAATTCGACGTTTGTAGCGAATACCGCCCCCGTTGCCACATTAGCTGAACTGGCACTGTACCCCTGGCTGGCGGGCACGTTCACCAAAACGGATGGCACCGGCCCACTAAACCCGGTCATCACGAAAGGCTCATAACTATGTGGCTTCACCTTCCAACGAATAAGTGCATCTTGTTCATTCCCCGATCTGGATCAACGAGCATTCGAGCCAGGATCGAGGGGCACTATCCAAATGCTGCACCTTGGACTCCTCGCACGTTTGAAGTGCCTTCTGGGTTCACGGCGTTTGCGCTGATCCGAAACCCTGTGGATCGCTTCATTTCGGGATGCGCGAAAACAGGCATGAGCCCGAATCAAGCATTGGATATGCTCGGCTCATTACCGGAACGGCAAAGCGGGATTCCGCCGATTGGCGGCCCTTATGTCGACGTGCATCTGGAGTCTCTTTCCACGCGAGGACTAACGGACGAAGTTCTCCCTCACGTTCAGCTTTTCAAATTTGAAACCGGGATTGATGCCTTTTGCGCTGCGGTTGGATTCGCCAGCCTTCCCCATGAAAACGAAAGCGAAATAAAGCCGGTTCTCTCTGACTTGGAGCGCGCGGCCGTGGCTAATTATTACGCCCGCGACATTGAAATCTGGAATGGAATTTAAATCATGACCCCACACGCGCAAAAAATTGGAGCCCTGATTGCCGCAGTCGGCGCGGTGGCTGGCAACTGGATGGAAACAGCACAAACGCATATCGGATTTCTGGTCTTGATCCTTTCCGGGCTCACGTCCGTTGTGGTGCTCATCAATGGGTTGCTCTCTATGTGCCACGCCGTACACCAGCGGAACAAGGATCTGAGAGAGGAGCGCGATCAACTCGCGCTTGTCACGCGCGCCGCCGAGGAACTCGTCTGCGCCGAGCGTCGAAAGACTGGCATTTGCCCGCGAGCAACCATTTACTCGGAGGGCGATGAATGAAACGAATCGTCCTGATTTTTGCCATCACGCTCCCGCTTTTCTGTGCATGCTCCACGGCCAAGCAGAATGCTGCCGGACAAGCCCGGCTGATTGTGGTGCCCCCGGTGAACCCGGACATCGCCCCGGTGCGCGCACCGATCGCGGGAGCGAAGGAAGCGACCGCCCGCGCGATGTCATCTGCAGCCCGGGCGACGGTCATCGTTGAACGGATCATCCCGGTCCCGGGACAGGAGGAATCTATTGCCGCCCTCAAGCTGGAACTGGCAACCACTGTCGACGAATTGCGGCTGACATCGGAAAAGCTCGACCTCGCGCTGAGTCAAATCCCCCAGCTCGAAAAAGAGATTTTGAATTTGATGAACCGATGGAAAGCCGAGAACGTGCGCGCGGACATGGAAGCTGACCATGCGTCCGCTGAGCGCGCACGGGCGGACCGGGAGCACACGAAAGCTATCCGTGCGGGCCGGGAGCGGGATGCATTCGTAATGCTCTTCGCGCTCTCCGGGGTCGTGGCCGTGCTGTCGGCTGTCAAGGATCCTATCCGCACAATCCCAAATCCATGGCTTCAACTGCTGGCCTGGGCGGCGGCGGCCGTGGGCTCGTTCCTGGCTTGCTTCTGGGCAATCCGAGTCATCGTCGGCTTTCTCGTTGAAATCACCCTATGAAAAGATTCCTCTCATCCTGGCAGGGCCTCGCGGCCGGACTGCTCGCGCTCACGATCTACCTGCTACTCCCGCCGCTGATCCGCATCTACGATCCCACGGCCGGCACGTTTGACGGCGGGTATCTGCAATGGCTCGGGTTGGCGGTCGTCGCTTTTTACGTGGCCATCTGGGCGACGTGGACCGGCTGGCAACTGGCATTTCCATCGACTGACAAGGAAAGCGACCGAAACCTTTCCGCTTGGTTTGACGACATGCCCCCGCGCTGGCGCTGGGTGGCCGTCCAGGCGACGTTCCTCTTCCTCTTTTGGGGATTCATCCAAATCCTCAAATCAATCCCGCTGTCGTGACCCGTGCAATTCTTGCCCTCCTGCTTGCTCCGCTTCTTTGCCACGGTCAAACTGGCGCGGGAGATCCGGCGCCGGGCCTTGGAGCGCGAGATCGAATTATCGCTGTCGCCGGCCGACTTGTCGGAACCACTGAGGCAACCGGCCGAAACGATGGGAGTGTCATCAATGACATCCTCGGCAGCGTCGGGATGCGAGGCACCGGCGCGCCGTACTGCGCTGCCTTCAACCGATACTGCTACGACGGGGCGGGGTTGCGCACAGTCGGCCCCCGTTCGGCGTGGTCGCCGGACTGGGTAGCGCGGCCAACCTGGACGCGGGCCAGCGGCGGCCGCCTTCCGCTCCCGGGTGATGCCTGGGGGATTTTCTTTCCGGCCCGTGGCCGCGTCGCGCACACCGGGCTTGTGCGATCGTGGGGGAAGTCGGTCGTCGTGACGTACGAGGGCAACACGTCGCCGGAACCGGCCTCCGGGGAAGCTGACCGGAATGGCGATGGGATCTGGTCAAAGCGCCGGCTTATCCGGCAGATTTACTCTTCGCGGAACTGGCTGGATTGATCGCCGCGGTGATCGCCTTCGACATGGCGACGATGTTCCCGTGCGTGTAGCGGGCGTTCATCTTCGGATCGTCGTGATCGCAAACAAGCTGCCGCATCCGATGATCCGCTCCCGAGTCCATGAGCCAAGATGAAATCGTGTGGCGCAGGGAGTGGAACGTCTTCGCGCTGGTCGCCCGGCCCATTCCCTCCCCGGATTTCGTTTTCCTGTCAATGCCGGCCGCCTTCATGATCGCATTGAAGAATCGGCCGGGGTGCTGGTTTGAGGCAAGCGATGGGGTGATGAATCCCTTCTTGCCTTTGAGTTTCGCGAGCTCGCCGACCAAAGGCAACGTGATCCGCTTCCCGGCACGGGTCTTTTTTTCCGGCACAAACGCGATGACGGCAACCCCGTCCTGAGTGGATATCTCCTCGTACCGTCTGCGGGTGGCGTCACCGGCGCGAAGTCCATAGGTCAACCCGAAGAGGATGGCAACGCGATCCTCTCCCAAGGAATGAGCCAAAATGGCGGCCATCTCCTCGCGCGTGAACGGCTCTCGCGATGACGTTTCCCCGGTCGACTTGAGCCGCACCAAAGATGCCGGGTTGCCGTCGATATAGCCGAGCCCGGCCGCGCGTTGGAGAACCGCTCTCACGGTCTTGGTCGTGTTCCTGGCCGTGTTGGCCGAGCGGCCGCTGGTCTGGATCCCTTTGAAAAACTTCAAGATGTCGTCATGCGTGATGTGTCGGAGATCGTGGCCGGCGCGCGCGCCAAGGAATGCCGAAAACTGATCGACCTCGCCGCGGTACTTCATGAGTGTGGACGCCCCGGCGTCGCTGTCTGCAAGGTACTGCTCCGAAAACGTCTTCCATGTCGCGCGCTTGATGGGGACCTCAACGCCGGCCGCACGCATGAGGGATTCAACCCGGCGCTCAAACGTGGCCCGGGCGAGCGGATCTGACGGCCGCTCGTTGCCGATCCTCTCCATTTCATCCGCTGCCCGCTGGGCGTTCTCGCGCGTGTCCGTAGCTGGGATCTTTGTTGATTTCGTGGTCTTGCAAAGATATCCCTTCAACGGGTGCCCGGGGACCGCCTTCCATACCCGCATGTCTGCAAGCCAGAAGGGGGACAGTTTCGATTTCCTGACGCTTGCCATATTTACGGCATAGATTTACGGCAGAACAAAAGAAAATCAAGCGAATAAAAGGAATCGCTTCTATGGTAAAAACGCCACTTAGAGCGTGCCTAGTGAAATCGAGGGTTCGAGTCCCTTCACCCGCTCCAAATTTCTCCCAACGCCCGTGGGTTTCCCTCCGGCCAATGGCTCTCCACCAGACGATGGGGATGAGGGTGATTGTTGATGTTGCACGGATCGGGCGG
>Ga0247837_1003563_pt1 | contig 26858 bp, 23 predicted proteins | sample LaCtaG_2_FD_187115 | JGI IMG/M metagenome (GOLD analysis project Ga0247837, IMG submission 187115) | Freshwater microbial communities from meromictic Lake La Cruz, Castile-La Mancha, Spain - LaCruzMarch2015_14.5m | ecosystem: Environmental > Aquatic > Freshwater > Lake | place: Spain: Castile-La...
GTCTGCTGCAATGAGGAAATCGGCCAGACATCATCAACAGAAGTGAGGCTGGCCAAAGCCCTGCCGAGACTAAACAAGTTAGTTTTCCTGATCTATGGAGATATTAGCACTATGAGTCACTCCCTACGTGTCTATTACCTTCTCCTGAGCCAAAGCACTCTCAGTCTGCTTCAAAAAAGTTCCACAGCTCCTATCACTCAGAAGTCTCTGCTACTCTGCTGTTTCCGCCACGTCCCTATAGAGCTCCAAGATGTGACTTAAAATAGTAGCATTTCGGAGCTTTATTCACGTCCTAATGCATTTCCAGAACTCTACTTGTATTTGGTGCCACTTGAGCCTGAGCTTTAGAAACTCCTTGAATAGCTTAACACTGGAATCCCCATTAATATAGAAAGGGTCCTCTTCAACTTGATAACGCCAATTTATGTCCTGTTGAGAAGCTTTCGAACCAATAATTCAACTGCTTCTTCAAGATAAGGCCTTGGTCTGTCTCTCTTGAAGTCCTTTGCCTTTCTTCGGCCTGCAGTGGAGCACTGAGTATTTCTCAGGCAGATCTACTTGAATTTTCGCGATTCTGCAGGCGCTCCTAACGATGACTAGAGAAACTGCACTTTGTAAGCAGCAGGTGACTTACGACGGTGATAGGGCGGTTGTTGCAGTTTCTAGAGAGGTTTTTTTTTAAAGGCTATAACCAGACCTTTCGGTCCGTGTAAAAGGGCGCTTATAGCCTGCCTAAGACCAGCTGTATCGAACTCGTCTATATCCAGAGTTGCAGGTTTTGAGAGGTATGCTAACACCAGTAACTGATTTCCAACACACAGCAAGCCGCACTGCAACTACCTTAGAAATTCATACACATTCCATCGAATGCCTCAAAAACCTTTGAATCGTAGCCTCCACAAAACAGGAGTGAAACCTGACCTCTGCACAGTCATATTTCCCACTCTGAAAACTCTCGAGAAGGTAGACACATCGCCCCTAGCAGGACCCAAAGATATGTACCGCTCCATACAACTACTCCACCATATACATGACCAAAGTTCATATATGCTGCACTAGTCCGTTACTTTCCCTTCGTAGGTAGTCTTCCAGACTTCACAGCCTCCCCAGTCGGTCTGAGTCAATGACTGCCAACTAGCATCCCGTACTCGGACAGACTGAGACAGAGAGATCGGCGCTTGCATTCTTTGGGTGAAACTGAAGGAACTCACAGTGGTTTCCGTGAGGCAGGCCAAGCAACGCAAATAGGTACTCACTTCCCTCAGTACGTTACGACTCAGCCTGGAATTGTGCTCGCACCCAACAAAGGGATCAGACAACTCATCATAATAGACAGAGATATAGTAATGAGTGGCCTCTTCAAGTCAGACCTAAGTGACGAGGACTTGCTACAGCTGGCCAGACTAGCTAACCAAGCAGAGCGGTACTCCGACTGCATCCGTTTCCTTTCAGCTTTCATCCAGCGCAGCTCTCGAGACCTCTCTTCTGAAGAACTCAACTTACTGATTGAAGCACATATGAATGAAGTGGGCGGCCGGCGCACTGCCCTCCGCTCTCTGCGCTCCACCCCGCAGCCTGAACACGCCCAGTCTCTCGCTAGTCTACGGCACCTCATAGAAACGCAAATGCTGCAACTGTGCTCCGAACTGCTTGAACTATTTGACCTCCTGCTCGGTCGAGTCACCAGCGTTGAGAACCGAGTGTTCTACTTGAAGCTGAAGGGATGCTATGCTGGCTACATCTGCGATACAGCTTTGGAGGTTCGCAATGAGTACGTTGAAAAAGCACTAACTGCCTACACAGACGCCCTCAGCGTAGCTCGCTTTGAACTGTCTCCCGCCCACTGCTGCAGACTACAAGTGGCGCTGTACTTGTCCACCTTCTACTACGACACACTGCAGGACACAGAGAAAGCCTGCCTCCTCGCCCAACACACTCTGGATGAAGCAGCTCAGGACCCCACCCACCTCTCTGCAGATAGCGCCTCGATTTTGCAGCTAATCAGAGACTGCCTAGTCCTCTGGACTCAGTAGCTAACTAAACTGACTGCTAGAAGCTTTCTTCAGATTGGCTCACTACTGGCTATTACTTCACACTACGACAGTCTTCAGCGGAGTACTTGCATACCGACCCAGACACCAAGGCGAATATCAGTCCACTGTATAGCAAAGGATTAGTGGCAGTATCCACACTGGAGCTAGAACGAGGCTTAATCACGAGGAGGGGCTGAACACTGTCTTGTGAAAGCACTGAAGCTGTGCTGTGAGTCCAGATCAGTACACAATCTCCTCGCACTACTGCCAGTGTGTCCCCTGCCCTGAGCAGTTCCACTGCCAGCACTCTCAATTCTATCCCGTCAAACGTCTCTATCGTCCTGTTTTCTCTGCCTCCGCAGAGGTAGATCTTTACCTGCCAGACCACAGGCGTGAACAAAGACCTACTCAGATGCATATCACCTAGTTGACTCCAGTTCGATGCTTGTGTACTCAACAACTCACATTTCCTCCCTCCTCCGTCATAGTACGATCCAAACACGCACACATTTCCCCTCCACACCACCAGTCCACAGCTGTTGTGCCCGTATCTCATGTCAGCAAGTCTTCTCACTGTTCCATTCTTGTGAATGAGGTAAGCCACTCGCCACTCCTCATCCCCTGACTAGCACTTACACTCATCTCCGCCCCCACAGAGCACCACCTTGTCAGAGGGGAAGCAAGCCCAGCGACTGCCGAAACTGAGTTGGATGCAGAGGTCCAGGGACATGCAGGGACCCCAGCGCTGGGTATGACAGTTGAAGAAGGAAAGCTCTTGCTCGTCCAGGAAGGGCAACAGAGGGAGGGGCTGCAGGTAGCCACTCACTTCTCTTAGGATATTCAGACAGAGGCCGGAAAGCACACCTGCGCTTTGCTTCACCCAGAGTAGCGCTGCTCGAGAATCAACAGTGCGTTCTTTCATAACTGTAATTGCCCACATATAGATCTAGTCAGTTATGTGTAATACATGCAACTAGCGAGTGAGGTTGAGCACTACAATTGTGAGGACGATGGGGACTTGAAGGAGGGAGAGGACCCAGGAGAGCCACAGAGGCCACCAAATGACATCGTACTGCGAAGAGACCGGCAGCATCTTGCGCCCCGCAATTTGACACAAAGGGATAGTGAACAGCACCAGGAAGAACCCCAGCAGTCCTGTCCACTCGAGCACTTCCCCCAGGTTGAACTCCAGCGCTGCTACGCACAGTGCTGGCAGACATGCTACGAGCTTCAGCACGTAGTAGCTCTTCAGAGGGATGGCGGTTTTCGGCACAGAGCCATACACTAGCGTCATCAAGTTGTCGCTGAGTGGGATAGCGTTCAGTGGAAAACTGGAAAAGACATCCAAGGCAGGGAAAATGACCACAAGGTACTCTATGATGTAGGTCCAGATGGGACGCTGGGAAGCAGCGTAGCCAGCGGAGTAGTGGCGGTAGCTGAGAGTGCTCTGTCCGGCCACATTGGGAATGGCTGTGGGCACAAGGAGGCCGAGGAGAGCATAGAAGAGGTAGGAAGTGGCTGCTGTCATGGCTGCCACTCGGGGTGCATTCTTTCGCTTGTCGCTGAGGTGCTCAATGAGAGAAGGGAGCTGCACTTGGTACAGTACAGCGAAGAGGATGATAGGCAGCGCCCTGCCCAAAGCCCTGGGCTGAGCAGCTGCGGGGAGTTCTGCAGAGTTGTGCTCCTCACTGCTCAGTGAGGTGTGAGTGAGTATGCTGTAGGCGCAGGTGCTGATCACTACCGTCATCACAGCAAACCTCATAGTGGTCATGATATACTGCATCCACAGCTGCTCCCTCAGTCCTGCCAACGTAAAGTACACCATGAACACAGCGTACACACTCAGGTACACCCAGTACTTCCACCTGCAGTCGCCTGCGAACTCCGGGTCTGCATAGATGTCGCAACTGCCCGCGACTCCGAGAGGCACGTTGGAGGCGAATGAAGCAGAGAAGATGGAGCTGTAGGCTGTAAGCGCGCCTGTAGTGTAGAGGCACAGGGCAATGATGTATACCACTGTGAACTGCTTTCCCAGCAGCAGGCGAACCACTTCGATCAGGTCAAAGCGGCGGTGAGTGATTTCAGGTTCGAGTGAGGAGAGCAATAGGGGCTCTCCTGCGTAGTAGTCCTTGCGTCCCAGCAACTGACGCAGGCCAGGCCGCTGTATGTAGTGACCTGCTTCCCTCAGGCGGTACAGCGCCTCCACTCGACTCAGCACTTCCAGTTGCAACAGACTGAGCAGCCACCCCACTGCCATGCACACACTCTGCAGACCCAGACTCAGTGCCCAGCCCCCCTTCGCATACGCCCAGGGCAGACTCAAAAACCCCGCTCCCACCACTGTGTTGATTGCGAACACATAGCCAGACAGCAGTCCAAAGGAACTGGGAGCTGTTGGGATAGAGGCAGGCCGGATCCTCACAGCCATTACACATTTGGCTCTTGCAGGAACAAAGACCTGCTACTCACTGACTCCAGCAGTTGTACTCAACCTCCACTCATTCACTAAGGAATTAGCTTAGGCGAAAGAGACTTCTAGGAGCGGCGCTCCCAAGACACCCATTACCACTCCAATCAGTAGCGCCAGTCCCCAGCCTCCCATTTCCCGTTCCTGCTCGGTTGCCTGTCGCAGGTAGGGCAGACTCAGAGAAGCCGGCACAGACAACTGCTGCAGCGCCAAGATTTCCTGAGACAAAGCTGTATCCTGTTCTTTGCTCATCGAAAAGCGAGCTTTCGCCTCAGAAAGCGCCTTCTTCTGGTCGCTGGACTGGGGAAAGGCAGCAGGTTCTTCCAGCTTCTTGATAATTTCCTCATACCCTTCGCTAGTTTTCCTTACACGTTCCTGCACTTTCCCCACCTGCAACTCCAATTCTCTTTTCCTCATCTCCAACTCCCCCTTCACCCTTGCCAGTTCCTCCTGTTCAGCAGTCAAAGCCTTTTCCAGACTTGCAGGTGTGTCAGAGCCGACTTGGCGAGTCAAAGAGGCGAGCTGTTTGGCCAGGTGGGAAAGGTTCTTCTGCAGCAAGGAAGCTTCGGCTTGAGATGCGAGAAGTCGGGCTTGGAGCTGGTGGAGCTCAGCACTGGCCTGAGCATCCGCTGTCTGTAAAGCACTTGACATAGCTTATTAACTTATCCTTCTTCCAAGTGTTCTGTGTCTCTCCCTACAATTGAAATCTCAGTAATTTCCCCCACAAATTTCCTGTTTGGCCTACCAAAGACCCTATCTCCCTGGTCCACTCTCCTCGGGCATCCCCCTCTTCCTGTTATCTCACACACCTGCCTATGAATCTCATCAGAACCCTCGTGACGTTTAACACGCTAATCGATTTGATAAATCTCGTATTAACTTGCAAGCAGCTGGGCCGCCTATTGCGCATAGCCAGGATGGAGAGAGAAGTAGGGTACAGGGACTGGCTAGATCTGGGCAGAATACAGGAGTTGAGTACTGGGCGAATTAAAGTGAAGATCTATGAAACTGTGAAGCTGCGTATAGTGCACATCAACCCTGCCACTCACTCCTTCTACGCCCTGGACACTCACACCATCCTGGAAGGGGTCTTTGCCCGCTATAACGAAGTCAACTCGAGCCCAGGCATCAGAAACGTGTCCACTGTGGATGTGGCTGGGGACACCATTGCCTGCGCCAATAGCTTTCAACTGGATGTGAGTCAGCCCTCCCGGAATTTGCACATACTGCTGCTCGAACTTGTGAAATCAGTGCGCATCTTCGGGGAAAGAGGCTTGTTGCAGTGCTCACGACTACGGCGGTTCAAGTTTTTCAATATCGCTTGAGAGACTTTATAGCCGAGGCAACCGTTTGCTGACATTGCTATATGTACCGAATGTGAGAAAGAGCGTATTTGCAACAGTCGATTTGGGCAATACAGTGTGCAGCTATACTATGAAGGAAGACAAGTGTGTGCAGTTATACACAAAACAACATAACTGGATTCATGAGTTAATTAAAGCCATCTGGATGCTAAGAGAAGTGTACTGTGATGCCAATCTGGATTTCCTTATAGTTTGGTTCGAAGACGGGCAAACTTACATTAATGGAGCTAACTCTGGCAGATACAAGTATGTAAGTCTGCGAGGAAAAGCGCTAATTTGTCTCTCAGCTAGCAAGGGGTGTATACTGGAAATTTATGCAAAACACGTATATGTGTTTGAAACTACTCTGCACTATTACAATTTTTATCACTATGTTGATAAAGAAATCAAATCACATGTAGATTTAGCATTCAGCACACGCTCCAGCTTTCTAAACTGCATACAGAGCCCTCAATTGTGATGCTCTGGAATACCAAAGCGATGCTGATGAGTCGAGACTCGATTGCTTGGGGAGCACTGCGTGGAAACCAGATAGTGCCTGTAACTTCCAATGAAATTCAGGGCTGCATGCCTGAGAGTGTTATGGGAAGTATGTATTGGTGCAGGTAGCGACTCTCTATATGGCTGAGTAGTTTGGAGCTATGCAGTTTTTTCACGACCAGACGTTAGATATGATATCCTCTTGGTCCTGCTTGTGTCGTGGTAATTTGTAGCGCCGCTTTCCTGGCAATATACCTGCTTCTGCTATTATAAAAGGAAGAAGCTTTGAATTGTGTAGAAATGACTAATGATTTCCCACTTGAAGGAAATAATCATTATGGAACTCAGCTCAGACCTGACCTTACAGGCTTTGCGTGCCTTACAAGTGCAAGTCAACAGCGAGCTCGAAGCCTGCACAACTGCCCTGGACGCCCACAAAGCCTGGGCTTTCCAGGCCCTTTCCAGCCAATACGAAAGCGAAATGAAGAAGTACAGACAGCTAGCAGCGCTCTATACTCAGGAACTGGAGAGGTGCATAGCACTGCTGCAGGAAGGTGGTGCAGTGGACATGAACTGGGAGTGGGTGCACACAGCCAAGCAAGCGTCTCTCTTATATTTCCACAGCTACCGGAGAGATTTTCCTCTGCGCAAGGCCGTTGTTCGCCAGTTCTTCAGCAACCCCTTTACTCCTAAGGCCTACTTCGATCTTTTTCGGGGTATAGCGAGCGAAGAAGTATCGAAAAGTGTGAAGAAGGCGAGGAAAGCTGTGCAAACGCTTTCGTTGAGGAAGGTAACAAGAGCTATTTGGACCTGCGAGTTAGTTTCGAAGTGCGCACCTTTTCAGTCGAACGAAGGAATTCCTCAGCTACTCTCGCGGCTGAGTATCCAGGCGGACAAACTTAGCGACGCCTCTGCCACGCACAGCTACCAAACAGCTAGTAAGGACTGCCACGCTCTCCACTCCATCTCACGCACTGCTCGTGCACTGCTCAAACTCGACGGAACTGATAAACTCAGCGTCTGCCGGTCAGCTCTCCACTGCCTTCCGCCCCTTTCCACCTCTCTCTCCACTGCACGTCTACTGTGGACTCTAGGCTCTTTGACATACGCCTCGGAGCAAGAAGAAGCCAGAGAACGCCTCCAATCCGCTCTCCACGTCCTCAAGACTCATCACCCCACTGAAGTCTGGACTGCTGATTTCGCCTATAGGTGGGCCAAAATAGAAGGAGAAAAGAAGACATATGAAGAGGCAGTAGGCAGCATCCAAAGAGTGTGTGCATCAAGAGCCTTGCGGGGCGGGACTGGCGCGATAGTTGCGAAGGAGTTGGCGGAGTGCTGGCAGCAGCTGGGCAGTAAAGGACAGTCTGAAGAAGTGGCAGCGTACACTGCGTCCATTTCTCAGACTTTCAACCCCAAACAGTCCAAAAGCCTCACTCGGCTCCTTCGTAGTCTCTATCTCTAGCAAGTGCACTTTCCTGAAGGATAGGTAGTAGCACAGCTAACCCTTCACCTCTATGCTATATTAGGGGAACTATTTGTAGAAAGGGCATAGTTAGCTGACTTTCTCCTCACAGTTCCTCCAGCTGCTCTGATCTGAGAGCACTGGCAAGTATTGGGGAAAGTGAACACGGCGGACTTGTATGGGCTGTCAATCATAGTAAAAGTCCTCTTCTCTGTGTTTCTATATAACTATGGAACGCTCTCCCAAGCTCTACAGCGCTCAAGACGCTACCAACGCAAGCGCCTACATCCAGCTGCTTCAAGCCGTCTATGCAGCTCCTTCCCTGGTCCCGAAACCCCAGCCGGCCCACCCCTCCAAAGGCCGCCTTTACTTGGTGCGCTTCCATGAAAGCGCCGCCGCCTCCTCCTGCTACATTACTCGCCTCCCCCATGAACCTCATCAGAACCCTGGCGACGTACAACACTCTCGTTGATCTGTTGGGTCTCGCCATGACCTGCAAGCATTTCAGTCGGATTCTGAAAGACAAGTATATTGTAGGGACAGACAGGGTGGAATATCAAGACCTATTGGACGCCAACAGAATGCGGGAACTGACTTCCTCGCAGGACTTGAGGGTGAAGATCTATGAAACTGTGAAGCTGCGTATAGTGCACATCAACTCAGCCACTCACTCCTTCTACGCCCTGGACACTCACACCATCCTGGAAGGAGTCTTTGTCCGCTGCAACGACTCCTTCGAAGTCCTCAAGTCCCGCCCAAACATCGAAGACGTGTCCGCTGTGGATGTGGCTGGGGACACCATTGCCTGTGCCAATACCTGCCAATTGGCCTTCAGTCAGCCTGCACACAAGCTGCGCATAGCCCCGCTAGACTCGCAACCCACCGTCGCCCTCCGCTTTTTAGGGGAAAAGACACTGATTGTAGTGCTCAGATCGAGAGCAATTCAAGTTTTTTCGGTCTCGCTAATGGCTCTGCATAACATTCAAGTGAATTGCGCGCTAAATCTTCTCTATGTGCCGAATGTGGAGAAGAGCGTTTTTGCTACAGTGGATAGGACCAGCACAGTGAGCAGCTACGCTATCAAGGGCATGCAATGTGTGCAGCTGTACTCAGGTCAGCCCCTGCTTGATACCGAAATTCAAGCCATCTGGATGCTGCGAGAAGTGTATGCAGACGCCAAGGTGAACTTCCTAATCGTGTGGTTCTCTGCTGGACTAGTCAGTGTAAATGATGTTGATTTTGGCAATTACCGGTATGTGCGACTACAAGAAAAGACACTCATTTGCCTGTCCTCTAATGTGAAGATATTCGGAATAGATGCGAAAACAAGGCAGTTTCGGCTGGAACGAACCTTACAACTGCACAACTTCTCGGTTCGACCTTCCCATGTGATACTTTGGAAGCACAAAGCAGTGTTCATCGGTCCAGATTGCATAGTGTGGGCAACGCTGCGTGAAGACATCTTTCTGCCTGCATCAAGGAACAATATCCAGAGCTGTACGCCTGAGAGTGTGCGGGTGTATGGGAACTACTTGCTAGTGCAGGGGAAGTTTTGTGGAAAGTTGGGGGTGGATGTGGGGTGGTGCGCAGTCACGAACTTCGCAGCGAATGCAATGATTGATCGAACCAGGATAGTAGAGGAAGCGGAGAAAGAAGCAAGCTTTTATTCCCATTCCAACCCTAACACCTAGTTCACATTTCCATTAATAACTGGGTTAATAGTGAAGTCGAAGTACTGCTAGGCCTCCACAATTGAAGTAGTCAAGTCTGCTTGTTATGAGGCGTACTTTTCCTGGGAAGCAGGTTACGCACTTTCCATGTTGCCTCTCCCCTTGGTTTAAATCGCATAAATGCATATTTGGAGGGAACAGAGTGGCGTCCAGACCTCCCCGAGCCGCCGAACCCTGAACCGCCTCAGTGGTCCGCGGTCCAATGGCACTTCACAGGACTCTTCGAGACCTGTCTCTGACACGTCTTCCGGGCAGGGGGAAAGCCTGTGGCTGACCCCTAGACATGTGCATGGGTTATCCTCTGTCGGCATGTTCAGTCCTATCTCTGCGCTTTCGCCAGAAACTTGCAAAGACTACCTCTCGCATTCCCACTCCTTCTCCGGTCTCCCAGAAACACCCATCCCCTGCACGGACTCCCGCTCACAGCTGACCCCGGAGTCTCACCACCTCCGCCAAAGCAGCATCATCGTCAAAAACGTCAACCAAACCTACTCCCAAATGCTAGCCATCATAGAAAACCCGGATGACTCCAACCTCAGCTCGCCCTCCAAAGGCGACATGATCGAACTCGCATCGCCTCGCATGGACTTGATCAAGACTTCGCTGATTCGCGCCTTTAATGAGTCCGCGGGACTGGACTCAACCAATGAAGCGAGCGAGGTGGAGGTGAAGGGGAGGAAGGGAAAGGAACTAAGGGAAAGCAGGGCGGTGTCCACCGCTACGAATGGGTCGTTGGGGAGAGAGGCGAAGTTGGTGGGGGATGAGGAGCAGGGAGTAGCAGAGGAGTACTCGGGTTCTATCCGCACCGGCTCTCACCCTGAGCCAATTGAAGGTGCCTCTTCTTACTTCACTGACGAAAGAGTGACTCAGTGCGGACTCACCACTGCCTACACAGACAGTGAGCAAGTGGATTTGGAAGAAATCCAGCACCAACGCTTCAAGTACGAGCGGGAAATTCGCTTAGCCAAGGGCAAACTGCTGGAGCAGCGGTTCGGACTCCTGCCCACCAGGACCTACTGCGACAGGTGTCAAATGGACGTTTCCACTCGGGTGTCTATGGAGCTGCCCAAAGTACCTATGTAAGCGCTATGCAGCTGGAAGACCTTTGGCATGCTCAGTGACCTGCTTTCCTGCTGCCAACAGCCTGACTTGCTCGCTAAGTACCAGGACATTTTCCACTACTGCAGGAGGTGCAGGAAGGTCCTTGCACACGTTTCCCCCGCTAATTAATGTAGTCCTTAGCATATTGAGATTCACAGTAACTGTACCAGCAGTTAGTTACATAGCTAGGAAGCAGTTAGAAGGACAGGTCCATGTGAGGGATGGGCAGCAGTGCTGGGCGGAACTCGAGTTTCCCTGCAACGACTCTTGGCCTGGCTCTCTCTATCAGTTCCTTCTGTCTAGTCTTCGACCCTAGTCGTCTGCACCTTTCCTCTAGTTCAAACTCCCTGTCCATCCTCTTCACCGACAAACTCGGCCTCACCTCTCCCAGTCGTCTGGATATTTCCCGGTTCTCAGCCCAAATCTGCCCCCAGCGGCGTCTCCGCACATACTGAGAAAGTGGGGGATTGGGCGGCTTGGAAAGAGAGGACAGGGAGCGCTTGCGGTGAGCGATGGAGTGGAGGTGGTGAAGGAGGGACTGGTTGGCTTGCTGAATGGAAAGGTCGCGGGAGAAGTCCGGGGCAGGGCAGTGGACTGGACTAGGGGAAAGAGTAGGGTGGGAGGGCAGTCGTCGAATGGCGTTTAGACGCTGGTAGTGGCGCTCCAAGGCCACAGCTCGCTCCCATCTCTGCGCAATATTGGTCTCGCAGTACTTCCTTTCCATGCTTTCCCACACCAGTCCCAGGGATCTCCTGGACATCAGGAATGAATGTGCACTCAGAGTGTGTTCCCGCCCAACATCATAAATGGACTCCGAGCCGCGAGCCAGTCTGAGCTCCACTACCACCAACTCTGACGTTTCGGACCTACTGAACAGTCTGCTTTCCTCTCCCCACAAGTCCCTGCTTCTCCTTCCCTGCGAGAACTGTCTCGGACAGGACGAGCACCTTCTCGCCCTGCAGGAAGCCCTGCGCGAGGTAGTGGGCGAGAACGAAGTGCTGAGAGAAAGAGTAGTGGAGCTGGAAGCGCTGTTGGCGGGTCTGGAGGACGACGTGCAGACTGAGGACGAGGTGATTGACAGACTACAGCGGGAGTACGAGGCCAAGAGAAGGGAGAAGAAGGAACAGGCAAGAGAGCAGTAATGATATTGACTTCTTACCCAACCTTCCTGTAGCACTGGTAGGCACTGCATTACTAGTGTGGTATGTCAATATGAAGCACAAGTGTGGGAAACGCTGCAGCTGTCCCTAGTGCTGTAGCAGGGAAATGCTGCAACCTTCTTGGACTGAAATAGGTACACGAGGATATGCCTGTTTAATTGTAGTGGCTAATAGGGTGCTATTGGCTTATTTGAGGGGTTTCCAAGCAGCTGTGTGCTGTGAGAAAGTAGAAATTTCGATGGGTAATAAGTCGTAAAGTGTGAGAAAGTGCCCAAATTCGAAGTAAATTGCAGCGATTCACCCAATTTCCCTCGATTTCCAATACGCTTCTCAGGAATTCGACAGTTTTGAGTTAAATGACCGTAACAGTTAAGATGGAGGGTTCAGACGGAGGGGACCTGTCTCCGCAGCACCACCAGCCTCCCACTCACTCCTACAAGCCTTCCAAGTTCCTGTCCGCCTGGACTTTTACTGATCAAGCGACTTTGGCGAGTCTGTTGGAGCGGGAAAGGGACTGCGGCGGGCGGGCCAAGTGGCAGCGACAGGACCTGACTGAAGCCATGCGGAGCCAAGTGGTGGACTGGATGATGGACGTCACAGCAGACTTCTGTCTCAAGAGGGACACTTTCCACGGGGCCGTTTGGATTCTGGACAGTGTCTTGTCCTCCTCCTTTCCAATATCAAAAACCGCCTTTCAACTAGTGGCATTGGTGGCTATTGTGCTCTCAGCAAAGCTGGAGGAAATCACTACTCCGTCTATTGACGACTACCGAGAGGCAGTAGAGCATGGCTACAGTGCGGGGGAAATAAGGCGCATGGAGAGGGAAGTACTGAGGCAGTTGAGGTGGAAAATAGCCCCGAGTACGCTTTCAATGTGGGTGAATTGGACGCTGGTGCAGTGGGACCGCTTCGTTGTGGAGACTTTCGAGGGGAAATGGGAGGAAATGCCGCTTTTTAAGGTCCCGCAGAAGGACTCCTATGCGAATTTCCGCTACTGCTTCGAACTGACGGACTCCCTCCTGCTGAAGTGGTCCTACAGTCGCTACTCCAAGCCTCAGCTCTGCAGTGCACTGCTGTACCTCTCCCTGGCCCACGCCCTCTGCTCTGACTCGCTTTCTTCAGCTGCAGGCCAGCTGCGCAAGGACAGGGAAGTGCTGGCGGCCTGGCAGCGGTTCGTTGCTGCAGTATTCGGGGAAACTGGGCCATTGGAGCAGGTCGTGGAGTACGTGTGGCAGGAAGGGAAAGTCAGAAAGCCGCTAGAAATGCCCAAAGTCTGCAGAATTGTGCAGTCCTCGGTACTAGAACAGCACTTCGAAGACTTTCTGTGTTATCAGACATACTCTGTCTAATCTATATAAGTTAATATAGCACCACTACAGGGCCGTAGTGATGTGTTGCACTGCGGCTTGCAGACTTGTCAGGCTGAAACCTACCAGATTGTCCATCTGGTCGAAAGGAACTATGCTTTCTATCAAATCCAAGTGACTGGGCAGGCCCGGCACTGCCGCCCGCAGCACAAACAGTGCAAAGAGTGCCACCATATCATCTGCTGTGAGGGTAATGGACCTGCGCTCCCTACACACCCGGTCCACTGCCAAAGTAGTGGCCTCTGTGAGGCGGTACACTGCGTTCAGTTTGTCTTGTAGCGGCAGAGGCAGAGTCAGCGCGGAAAGCATGGAAATTGCCTCTGAAAAGCCAGTTGGCGTCTCAGCCACTTCTAAAAGTTCGGGAGTTAGCTGAGTTGTGATTGATGAGAGCAAAATATTCCTATTCATCTTCACTTTTTCCATATATTTCTCCTCGAAATCCGCCATTTCCCTCGCAATTCCCTGATAAAGCACCTCGAAAACCGCCTCCGACTGCAGAATTTTCTTGCGCACAATGAAAGTCAAGTAGCTTTCAGGCTTTCTCAGCAGTTTGCGGACGTTAATGGGACTGTAGTAGCGCTTTAAAGCGTCTGTAATGGACTCGCTGAAGTCCAGAATGTCGGATTTCATGGCGTTTGCGAGGGTTTTGGTGGGGTTGGAAGTGTAATAGGCCACAAATTGGTTGCAAAAGAGCTGTATGAGTTTGGCAATAGCGTGTGAGTCGGTGTGGTTCAAGTGCTCCTCAAAGAAATCAGTCAAGTTGTTGGCTTGGAAGATGTTGGCGTTCTCTATGCCGGGAATGGCCCAGAAAGAGCGAGCCTCGCTGCGCTTTTCCTCGGTGAAGGCGGAGGGAATCGTAACGAACCATTTCACGTTTTCTCGCCAGCGCATATCGAGTGACATGTCCCAAGCGAAGATTCCGTCGATAATAGTTGGGATCCAGGTCGATTCCGGCTCTTCGAACCTTCTCTGGGTGAGTGATTCGATGAGGTCGGTTCGCCAGCTGCCCGGCTTCTGCTCATCTTCAGGGATGTGCGCCTGCTTGACAAAAGTTTTGCGCTGTCTTTCCATGACTTCCGAGTAGTGGGCGATCAGGTTGTCGCTGCTTCTGCGCGACTGACTTTGCCCCATTATTATTAGGAGACTTCACCAGGAGCGAAGGACAATCTACGACTAATCAGGAGAAATCAGGCAGCTGTGCATGTATCGCGGACAGGGCAGACTCGGCAACTGCCGCCACACGTCCTCCCCCACTCCATAGCTCTCCACCAAGTCCAGCGCCTGTCCATTGAACCCCCCAATTATCACGATTTTCTTGCAGTCGCTGGAGGCCACAGCTGCGAAGGAGCATCTGCCGGTAAGCATTGGAGCCAATAGGACCCATTCGTTCCGGGCGATGTCCAGCTTTTCTACTTGGTTGAGGTAGCGCTGGCCGTCGTAGCCGCCAATGACGTAAATTCCGTCTGGTAAAGCGACAGCGCCTAGAGCTCTTCTCGGAAAGTGCATACTCGGCAAAGCACTCCACACCCTGCTCACCAAGTTATACGATTCACACGACCTTTGACTCGCCCTGCCTAGTCCTTACATCTCAGACCCTCCGTACCCGCCCAAAGCATAGACCTGCAAGTCCGGCCCCAAGACAGCTGCTAGTTCCTCCCGTCTCACTCTCAGACTAGGGGCAGAGGACCAACTTTGGCCGTTCCAAAGGTCCATTGACTTTAGAGGAACGCCGTCGCTTCCGCCTATAATGTATAGGTCAGTGTTGACGAGGGTAAGGGCGAAGCCAGAGCGGGGAGAGGGGAGGCGAAGGTCGTGGCTGAGGGAACGGGAAGAGGAGGGGAGGTACAGCTCACTGTCGAACATCCTCTTCCCTTCCACTTTCCCTCCAATCAGCACTACTTTCCCCTCTGTAGCAAAGCACCCGAACTGACTTCGAGCGTTCGTACTTTCCCCGGCCCTGCTCCAGTCCTCAGTAGTCAGGTCCAGCTTCTCTATGCGGGCTATCGGACCCTCAGCAATTCCGCCGAATATTAGGATGCTGGACTGCTGGGGTCGACAAAAGGCGGATAAATCCACTGATTTCATCGATAAAGCGTCATCATCGAAACTATTCCCACCCTTAGATATAGGCGACAAGTCCCCTTTCCAGTCCTGCAGGACATTCACTTCACTGCCCATATCCACGCTTAAACCTGCATCCGAGGCCTCTAAATCCAGCTTGATCAAGCCTGGCTTGCCCTTCTTTGGGGCTGAGGACTGCTTGGTGGGCTCTCCGGCTTTGCCCACACTCACTTCGAAAGGGTTGTTGGGCTTAGGCGGAGGCTTGGCAATTGTGACTGCTTTGGAGGGGGCGGGGACTGGTGTTTTGAAGGGCTTGGAGGGAGCGGTGGGGACTGGAGCTGTGCGCTGCTTTACTATTTTCCATAGAGTGTTCAATTCCGCTTCTTTGCTGAACCCGGAAAATGGCTTGCTTCCCAGTACAGTCGTCACTTTCCCACTGCACGCCTTCAGCAGTCCATCCCTAGCCTTCACCTTCTGCAGCACACTTATATCCGTATCACTCTCCATATCCTCCACTTCCTCACACAGCCGCTTGATACCTGCTATCTGCAAGTTGTTCCCTTCTCGTGATTGCTGGATTTTGTCCAATTCGAGTGTGAGGATGGAGTTGATTCTGTCCTCGAGTTCACGCTGGCGGGTTCGGATGACGTCTTGCAGTGTGGTAAAGAGGTCGGAAAGGCTTTGAAGAGTGGCGCCATGGTCTTGTCTAATTGTCGTTTCGAAGGCTTGGAGGTCATTTTCCTTCTTGCGCAAAGCTTGGTCAATGAGCAGCGCCGCCAGCTTCCCATTCCTCATGGTTTCCCTCTGCTTGAGCGCGGCTTTCGCAATGGACGTTATGTCATGTCTCTTATGTCCGTCTTCCAAAATACAGCTGACACACAGGAGTTCCAGGTCACTGGCGCAGTAGGCCTCCATCTGTTTATTGTGTTTGTCGCAAATGTCGAGAGTGTCTTTCTGTTTGAGACGCATGAGGGCGATGTTGACGGGCAGGGAGGAGACGGAGTTGGTGGGGGTGAGTTGCTGGCATTGGTGGCAGAGGATGCCGGAGGAGGTGAACAGCTGGGAGACACAGAGTTGACAGAGCGTATGTCCACACCTAGTCAAAATCCTAGGCAGTCTGTCGGGTTCACTATACTCCCTGCTGCACTTCGGACAGTCCATTTAATGGATCCCTGTGACCTAGTCCCAGTCCACCCCGACTTAGCACTGTAATATGCTGAGGAGAGCCTTCAGTATTACAAGGAAAGCCAATGAAGCTATGAAGGGCTTGCAACTCCCGGGGATCACCATTGTGAGGAGTGAGGAGCAGGCGAAGAGGGCTTTAGAGGTCCTTCTCCGTCATTCCAACCGCATCCACGCTTGGGACACTGAGACTATTGGACTGGAAGTCAAAAACGAGTCTCCAGTGGGCAAAGGCTTCGTCCTCTGCGCTAGCGCCTTCATCGGCCCAGAAGTCAACTTCGGCAACGGCCCCCGGCTCCTAATCGACAACTACGGAGACGCAGAAGGCACACTAGACATGTTTAAGGGCTATTTACAGGACCCCAACTACTACAAATGCTGGCACAACTACGGCTTCGACCGACATGTGCTCTACAACCATGGCATCAACGTGCAGGGGTTTGGGGGGGATACGATGCATATGGCGCGCTTGGCTAATCCTAGCAGGGGGCCGGGGTTTTACAGCCTGGCGAAACTGACAATTGCCTATGCGAAGCAAATTGCGAAGGTGAAAAAGACGCTGGTGGAACAATTGTCGGCAGAGTGTCAGTCTGAGCAGGAAAGTATGGAGAATCTTAAGGCCTATAAGAAGCAGCCCTACGCCAAGGTGAAAACCAGCATGGAAGGCCTCTTCTCCGCTCCCAAGCAGCTCAAAAGCGGCCTTCCAGGCAAGCAAATCGTCACTCCGGGAGTGGAAGAGCTGCACACAAGTCCAAAGTACGTGCAGGAGTGGCTACAGTACAGTACCTCTGATGCAGAACTCACCTTTTACTTGAGAGAAGCGTTGGTCACAGAGCTGTGTAGCATGCCAGTGAAGGCTGAGGATATGTCCAGCTTATGGGAGTTTTACCTGAAATACTGGCTGCCACTAGGAGAATGTCTCACCGAAATGGAGCGAATTGGTATGAAACTGGACTTAAACCACCTCAAAAAGATAGAAGAACAAGCGAAAAACGACAAATTTTCCCACTTACAGGAATTCATGTCCTGGGTCATCAACATCCAGCCGAACTCAGTGCACTTCAATCCTGTCTCGAACGCGCATTTGCAGCACCTCCTATATGCCCCGTTTTCACGTGAAACGCCCAAGTCTAAAGTGCAAAAAGAGGGTAAGGAGGACAGCGAAGCTAGTGAGCCTGAGGAGGACAACGACGCAGTCCCGAGGAAAAGTATGAACATGTCCCTGAAGAGTCAGACCTTCTACCCACAGGAAAGGACTTTTGTGATGATCAACCCCAACCGAGCACAGGACTCCAAGCGTCTGCACCACCTTACTATCGTAGGCCTCGGACTGCCAATCTCCTCCCGCACTATCTCAGGTCTGCCGGCAGTGGACGCCCCAGCTCTCAAAGTCCTGGCAGGAGAGCCGTCCTCTGGGAAATGGGGCTCCGCCTACACCCACTTCGCCAGCCTTGGCAAGGAGCAGCAGGGCAAGGACTGCTGCTTAGCACTGGAAAGCCTACTGAAATACAAGTCAATTGAAACGCTTATCAACAACTTCATCAGTCCGCTGCAGAACTTGGCAGACCCAGGGAGCAGAATCCACTACTCTCTAAACCTCAACACAGAGACAGGCAGACTGTCCGCCAAGCGGCCAAATGCTCAAAACCAGCCCGCCCTGGACAAGTAAGCACTATGCAGAGATAAGTACAAAATCCGCCAAGCCTTCACCGCCGCTCAAGGAAACACACTCATAGTGGCGGATTACGGCCAATTGGAACTGCGCATTTTGGCACATATGACCAACTGCAAAAGCATGCTAGAGGCCTTTAGGGCGGGCGGGGACTTCCACTCGAGGACTGCGATGTCGATGTACCCGAAGATTGCAGAGGCGGTGGAGAAAGGCGCAGTGCTGTTGGAGTGGGATAAGGCCAAGGGCGAGGCGCCTGCGCCGCTGCTGAAAAATGCCTTTGCTGCGGAGCGGAAAAGGGCGAAAACTATGAATTTCTCCATTGCCTACGGCAAGACGGCCCACGGCTTCTCCAAAGACTGGGAATGCAGTCTAGAGGAAGCCTCCTCCGCCCTGTCCCTCTGGTACAGTGACCGCAAGGAAGTGAAGGACTGGCAGGACCAAGTCAAAGCCCTCGCTCTCAATAAAGGCTATACGCGGACATTACTGGGCAGATACAGACAACTCACAGACCTCGTGAGGAACAGGGAAGCGTCGAAGAGGACACATGGACTCAGGGCGGCAATTAATACGCCCATACAGGGTGGCGCTGCAGATGTTGTGAACGCGGCAATGGTGCGGCTTCATTACAACCAGACTCTCAAGGACATGAATTGGCACTTGCTCTGCCAAATTCACGATGAAGTGATCCTGGAAGGACCTGAGTCTTCAGCTAAAGAGGCACTGCCCTTGATCAAGGATATATTGGAGCACCCGCTGGATGAGGAGTTGAGAGTTGCGCTGGAAGTGGATATTAAGATTGCCAAGAATTGGTATGATGCCAAGTAAGTAGCTAGTGATAGAGACTTAGTTATCCCACAGTAATGGGCGAGCTTCAAGTCCCAACCATCGAGCGGTACATCTCAGATACCGAAGGCGCAGAGCTCTGTTCTCCAGTAGAGGACGGGGACGGCGTGCTGCACCTAGTGGGCGCTTCGGGGGACATACTGAGGGTAGAGAAGCAGGAACTGCATGTGTGGTTTAGTATTGGAGGGCAGCCGAGCTGCTTGGCTTTTGATGGGAGTGATAGAGCCTTCCTAGGCGACCTAGCCCACCAAGCCATCCTCTCCCCCAGCGAAGTGGACTCCGGCATCGAAGCGACTCCCGTGATCAAAGACTACGAAGGCAAGCCGTTACTCGGCCCCAACTCCCTGGCTCTCTCCGACGCCAACAACTGTCTCTACTTCACTGATAGTGGTCCTTTAGGCGAGGCCACGCTTTCCAACCCTACTGGGAGTGTCTTTACTGCGGATTTGGATGGAATGACTTTGAAGCCTTTGGCGTATAAGTGCTTGGCGTATCCGAGTGGCATTGGAGTGGCGAGTGATGGGAAAGTGGTGTATGTGGCGGAAACGCTGCAGAATAGGATTCTCAGGTTTGCGCAGAATCAGGGAGGACAGCATCATGCTAGCGTGTTTCGAAGGTTGGGGTCGCGACTAGGACCCACCAGCTTGGCAGTGTCTCCCAACAACTTCCTCTACATCGCCAGGTACGACTTCAGAGAGCAGGCAGAAAACGGGCTGATCACTATACTGAATCCAGAGGGAGACCAAGAGTCCGAGATCATCTTGCCAAATGCACCGGAAATCAGCGGTTTGAGCTTTTCTCACACTCAGCCCAATGTGCTGTGGGTGACTGAACTGTCCACTTCTGCTTGCTACCGCGTTACCCTGCCCTCCGAGTTCCTCTAGCTATATAAAAGTAGATAAGCAGAGTACCCCAAGTCATCCTAGAGCCATTACTTAGGGTTTACTAGAAGTCGCAGTGGTTGTCTCTCTGGTAAAAGTCTAGTTCTTGACTCCGAGCTAACTCCGCAGTCTCAGGGTTCTCCACGGCTCCCAGGAACTCTAGCTCCCTTTTGAAGTACTCCAAGGAGACTTGCCAGTTCTTCGGGTCCAGCAAGTAGCCCCGCTGCTTCCTGGTCACCGCTATCACCATTTTCCCGAATAGCTGTTCCTCCAACTTGACTCCGCCTTCTCCCTGGTCACTGTCGCTGTAAGTATGGGTTTCCCATGTAGTGTTACCCGGTATTCCCTTGATTACTACGCAGGATACCGACTCACCCAAACACCCCTCCATCATTATTAGAGCAAATGCACTTTAGGCCTACCACTGTGTACTCATCTCTCCGCATTCCCTAGTACTCTCGCTATAAGAAGACTTCTTCCCTCCACAGTTAGCATGTATACACTTCCACCCTTGCTAAAAGATAAACCAGGTAGGAACCCCTCTCCCTGCTGTACCCTGCAAGGAACTAGGGGATCCGTCCTGCATAAATGGGAGATCCAGCAATCACACAAAGCGACTTAGAGGCCGTTGCTAACATATACGACTCTATTCGCCTCGTTTACAAGCAGAAAAACCCGCACGTGGACGCAAGTCTGCACGAGGCCTTTGAAAGACACATCAAGTTGGTGATGACGGAGTTGTCGCAGAAAGTCACTGAACAGCCGAAGCTGATTGTGGAGGTATTAGTCCTAATGACGAAATTCAAGCTATTCCAGCTCTGTTCTACCAAGCTCACAGCCTTCGTTAAGCTCCTAAGTGCAGAGGCTAGCAACATTCTCGGGGAAATCTTCGCGAAGCAGGAACAAATGTATGCAGAACTCGCACAGAGACTCATATTGGCGGCCAAGAGGGTGAGTGAGCTGGAGAGTGAGGACAGACGGCTAGAAACTGAGCTAAGCAGCGCCAAGAAGGAAACGGAAGAAGTCCTCGCAGCCGCAGAAACCCTCGAAAATACAGTTTTATCCCTCCAAACGGAGCGAGACGACCTAAAAGTGCAGTTAGAAGGCCTGCAAATAGACCTCACAGAGCAACTCCAGTCCGCCCAGGAGGAAAACAGGACTTTAAATGAGAGATTGGAGAGGAGCAAGGTGGTGAGGCCTGTGGAGGTCAGGGCGTTTACGCCGAAGAAGGAAAGGAGGGAGGGGAAGTCGCCGCTGAGGATGCCTATGGGCTTATCACCCCACCCAGTTCCCAAGGAGCTGAGCCTGCGCCAGCTCAAAGACTTCATAGAAGAACTGTACGTATCCAAGCCTAAGTTCGACCAGAAGTTCCTAGAGGCCAAGCAGCCGAGAGAGACTATGGAGCAGCACATGATGGGCGTCCTCAATCAGAAATACGGACTCAAAACTATCATTGCGGAGTGGGTCACGAATGCAGTGAAAGGCATCCAGCACTACTCCTCAGAGGATAACGATGTAGCGACTTTCGGCTGTATACTGAGGAATGAAGTCGAGGAAGAGTTCCGCTTCGTCCAGAAACAGGTCAAAAGCTCCATCGCCGAGCTCCTCCGACTTCGCATAAAGACTGATTTCCCCTACATCCAAGAGAAGGCAGCAAAGGAGCTGCTGACTGAGAAGATGAACGGGGAGCTGGACAGGGAGGAGTGGATGTATGTGGTGGCTTATATGTACAATGAGACGGACAGGGCGCATTTGGAGACTATGCTGCAGGCTTTACTGAGGACCAAAGAAAACCAAACCCCTCGACGGTATTTCCCACTCAGAGCCAAGCGCCAGCCCAGTCCCACCCCCCGCCTCTCCTACCTCGAGGTCCTGACTGCACTTTTGGACTTCCAGTTGCAGGGACACGAGCGCTTTCTGGCGCCTTTTCTAGCCCGCTTTAGGAAGGTGGATGAGGACGGAGACGGCATTCTGACGGGAGCACAGTTCAGGAGACTGTTAGGGGAAATCGGACTGGGAGACCAGGCGGATTCACTAGTGGAGCAGGCCGACCCTATCGACTCCAACAACATCACCTACTCCGACTGCATCGGGCTTCTGAGCACCGTAACTCCCACCCAGGTTGAGGTCCAGTCTCCCTCCTCTGACGCAAAAATGTCAGTTCTGCAGCACCTTTTCAGCTCCTATAAACGCTAACTAGACTAGATGGAAGGGGGCGGCAGGGAAAAGCTGTCGGGGGCTTCGGATGCGCTGGTGGGAGTGAACTCCACAGCGCTGGGGTTGAGGAGAGGGGCGGGGATGGAGCTGAGGGGCAGGTCGAGAGAGGCGGGGGGCTCGTACACCTCTTTCGGCTTCTGCACTACCATCTTGGCAGCCCAGTTCTTGCCTCCTGCCTTCCCAACTGCCTTTTCCCCTACTTTCCCAACTGGCTTTTCCCCTGCCTTCTTCCTTAGTGGCACCACAAAAGTCTCATTTGTATTGACCAGCGCTTCCGCTCGCACCACCTTGGTCACATCTTTGTTCAGACCGAAATCTGTCTGAAATATCACTTCCACGTAGTGATGGGGGAAGACGCCTATCACTACACCTAGTTTCCCGAAACCTACATAGGGCACTTCCTTGTCACTTATATTCACTACTAAGTCGCCGATGGAAAAGCGGAATTTCCCGCTGAAAGCTGGACGAATGAGTGCAGACTGGGAGGAAATGAGAACGGCTGGATTTACAGGAGTAATAGTGGAGACAATAGACGGACGGTACCGACTCATATAGTCTCGAATATGTGCAATTTGGCCTAAAGTCGCTCTCACACTGTTATAAGGCGTCCATTGCACTTGACTCGACGGCAATCCACTCACAAACAGCGAAATCCGCCTCAACTCCTCAATGGGCTCCGTCAAATCCGGGAAAATGAGCTCCACTCTGCCAATCCTGGCGCCCTGCAGCTCCTCCACCCTGTTCCACAGCCTGGAAAACTGCTGTTTGTACAGCTTTAGCTCTTCTAGGACGTCTGGACAGTACTCGTATTCGTTGATATCGGAGTTCCAGCGAGACCAGCCTTCGAGGTGGTAGTAGTCGTTGTAGCTCGTGAGGTCCAGACCGAAGTCGAACATTGACACTATGCCTTCACAGCAATATTTGACCTTAAAGTTCTCCACAAAGCGAGTGACAGTCCTCTTCGACACACTCAAACTCCTCGACAGCTCCCTTAGTGGGTAGAAACGCTGACTGTCCTGCTTATTTCTGCCGACTGGAGTGGGAGGAACAGGGGGACAGACCTGTTCTCCTACATACACAGCGCCGTCCCTGTACTCCACCACAACTCCACTCATTCCATACGCAGACTGCTGCAAGGAAACGACTCTCTCCCCCACCCTGAACTCCTCCCTTTCCTCCCTCTTCCCCGGCAAATCCAAGTGACTGCCCCTACTTCCCCCCCTCATAATCATCTCCACCGGGAACTCCACCGTCTTCCCCTTCCACACATACTCATAACTGCCATCCTGCAGCTTAGCCATATAGTCCAAAGGCTCCACGTGCACCAATACCTCGCAGTTCCCTATGAGAATCCCCTTGTTGAGGAAGTAGGTGGACAGCTCACTACGGATGGAGTCGGGACTGTCAGGCAGGGGAAAGGCTCTGGGGAGGGTCTGGGAAGGGGTGGAAAAGGCGGCTATGCGGGCTGGGAGGGCGTTGGGGAAGTCCACGTATGTCACTGAGTTGAGGAGACTGGGTGGGAGTTACTGGGAAAAGGACTCGAGACTGCGGCTTTCGCAGGGCATTTCGAAGGCGAGAGTGGCGAGGGAGGACCTGGAAAGGAAAATCTGCACTCCGATTTCCTTCAAAACTGGGTGAAACTGCAGCCTCGTGAGACTGGGAAAGTCCGGATGAGGGCCGTTTCCCTGCCTTCTAGCCTTAAACCCACCCAGCACAGGCAGCGGCAGGTCCCTTTTGCCAACCCGCGTACTCAACTCCTTCCCAACTACATGGAAATCACATATATTCACGCTTCTCGCAGGGCCGTTGGGAGCATAGGTGAAAGCCCGCTCACTGCCCAGTGCATTTCTACGGCTAATTTCCTCTGTAACTTCTATATCCGCTGTTAGCTCTTGCACCTTTTCCAGCCTCACAAAGGGCAGTATGATCTTCAAGGACTGCCAGCCGACTCGCGCACATAGGAAGTCGTACTCGATTTTGGGTCTTTCGGGGAACATGTCGAGGTGGTCGGGGGAGTGCAGAATGGCTCTGTAGGAGGCAGGCAGGAGGTGGGAGGACCCTGGGGGCAGCACTGTGAGGAGCTGGTGGAGAGGGGTGTAGGGAGTGTGGAGAGTGAAGGACATTTCGCTGGCTAGTGGGACGGCCATTAGCTCGCTTACTTCCTGAAAATCCGATATCATCGGTCCATAATGATACCTATAAAACCACTCCCAGTCCGGACACCCCCTGTAATAGTAAAACAACACCCACTGCAGTCCCCTCAAATACTCCCTTATCACATCTCTCACTTGGAACAAGCCTGGCTCCTGAGTCACATCAAATCCGAAGTATTCCTGGTAATAGCGAGTCTTTATCAGCTGAATGCCGCCGGATTTGAGGGTGCCTTTGAGGGTTTCTTGGAGGCGGGGGTCAATTGAGGGGGCTTCGGGGGGGATTTCTGGGTCGTCTGCGGGGTCTTCAGTTTCCTTTTTCTGAGATTTCGACTTCACATAAGTCTCATTGACTCCTTCGAAATACAGGTTTTTGACTGACAGCTTCTGAGTCGCAGTGGAAGGCATCGGCTCATTTGTCCTCACTCTCTTCTTAGAGCTGACTCTCTCTTCCAGCGCTTTCAGCTCGTAATGCGGCAAACCCCCTAGAAACCTCGCTAGCGCAGGCCACTGCACTACTCCTTCCTGCGACAAGTACCCCACTTCAGACCACAGTTTCTTGTAAGTCTCTATCAGGAAGTTGATAGAGCCTTCGCTGATTTCGAAAGTGGGGAGTCGGGGGATGAAGTCGTTGCCCACAAAGGCAATGATTAGGATGAAGTCGTCGATTAGACGCTCGAGGTCGAGGGCGGGGAGACAAGCAAAGTCGAGTTGGAGGTATTCGCGCACAAGGTTGAGGCAGATTAGTTGGTATTTCGCGGGAGTGCCGATTAGCTTGCGGGGAGGGTTTTCGCGGATGTAGGTAATATTCACTTCTTCTCTCAAAATCACCACATTTTCCTGATGCGTCACCAGTCCCAAAACAATCAAATCCGCATCCAGTCCATACAAGCAATGTCTCGTATTTTCCCCCTGCCTTTCCCGCATGTACTGCATCATCTTATGCTCCCCCTCCCCCGGCACGTCCACTCCCGAAAGCACCACTTCCAGCTGCCTCCAATTCGGGTCCGTTTCCATCTTGCCGACGATGAAGGCTTCGAGCTGGGTGTTGAGTTCCAGCATGAAAAGAGTCCCTGGGGATATGGAGTTCGGGTCGAAAAAGGACTCAGGGATTTCCTGTCCTGTGTGAGAAGCCTTTTCCTTGAATAGACGGACTTCGTCCACGAACTTGTACCTGCGCTCTCGCTGGTTGTTCATCTTGGCCCTGGGCGCTACGCCGTCGATAGCGATGTAGAGGACACGTTGGGGGCGGGCGACTTGCACCAGAGTTTCGATCACTGAGAAGATCTTGGGCCAGACTTGGCTTTCGCTGGGTGGATGTTACGGGAGGGCGGATTCCAGGTGGGGGACGAGCGCCCCGAGCGTGCCGGCGTGGGCAGAGACGTGAATCACTCCATTCAAGTCCAAATACAGATTGTCCACCTCAGGCATGACCAGTGGGGAGCAGTCCTGCAACACCAATGGATACCTCTCCACCAGCCATCTAAAGAACCTCGGAATTCCCATCTTAACACTACATTCGCCACTGCCAGTCCACTGCAGTCCTCTGGCAGACTGGGAAGGCCCATTTTGGTTTGCCGGGAAGAGGCGATAATGAGGGTTTTGCGCTTCAGAGATCCTAATGAGGATGTGAAGCAGCCGGGGAAGCGGGCGAAGGTGGAGTTTACTCCGTTTGCGGAGAAAAAGACACTGCTGGCTCCTGAGGACTGGCAGCCATCCGACCTCGCCTACCTCCCATCCCTCCAGTCCCAGACTCATCCTTTTGCTGCTTCCCAAGCCTTCCCTCGCCATCCCGCTCTCTCCCCTGCCTCCCGCTCCACCCTCCTCGACTGGCTTCTAACCGTCTGCTCGGAACTCCACCTCACCCGCTCCACCTTCCACCTTTCCCTCCTTCTCTGCGACTCCCACCTCCTCCTCAGTGCGCCAATCCCTCAGTCCCGCTACCAACTCCTCGGCCTCGCTTGTCTCTACATCGCTGTCAAGGTGGAAGAGAGCTGGTTGCCGCATATATCGGAAGTGCTGTACACCGCCGGAGACGCGTTTACTGAGAAAGAACTGCTGGAAATGGAGAGAAGAGTGCTGATTTCGGCTCAGTGGAGACTGCCGGGGGCGAGTTTGGAGGACTGGATTCAGTGGGGAATGGACCAATGGGACCTTTTCTACATCGCAATTGGAGGCTGTTCTGCTAACTTGTATAGGACGAATCGGGTTTTGGTCCAGGCGGTGCAGCAAATGAGCGACAAAGTAGTGTTGAAATGGGAGTTTTATGAGTATGAAAGAAGCCTGTTGGCGGCCGCAGGGCTGTATAAGGCTTTATTAAGCCTGGGAGCGGAGGCGGACAGGGTGCAGAAGTGCTATTGGGTCTTTGCTGAGAAGGTATTTGGGCAGATGTGGTCTGAGAAGGTGTTGGAAGTGCTCAGATTTCTGGTGGTCTGTTAGGTATGTAATAAGACTAGCGGCATTAGAAGGAAATGGCTTAAAGCCTAACTGATAGTGTTCCAATATCTAAATACATTCTGTGGGTGAATATCGAAATATTGCTCAATATATAGTATTTCCCTTGAATATAAGGATAATTCCAGAAATTCTAATTAAAGCTCTAAATATCATTCGTCAATTACTATATAAATGAGGTTTTTCTGAAGGCGAATAGAGTCGTATATGTTAGAACGGTACTGCGTCTATCAA